>Ga0315312_1002275_pt1 | contig 13477 bp, 8 predicted proteins | sample TDP7_MG_FD_203629 | JGI IMG/M metagenome (GOLD analysis project Ga0315312, IMG submission 203629) | Freshwater sediment microbial communities from Lake Towuti, South Sulawesi, Indonesia - TDP7 | ecosystem: Environmental > Aquatic > Freshwater > Lake > Sediment | place: Indonesia: South Sulawesi... | reverse complement strand
GCAACAGCTGGAGAAGATTTCACAGCACCGTCAGTCGTATAATTCCATATGTGATCTCCAGTCGTAGCATTCAAAGCATAAGCCTTATTATCACATGAACCAAAGAAAACGATACCATCAGCAACAGCAGGAGAAGAAACAACAGCACCACCAGTCGTAAAGTTCCATATTTTTGTGCCTGTTGATGCATTCAAAGCATAAACATTAGTGTCATTAGAGCCTACGAAGACTACTCCGTCAGCGACGGTAGGTGAAGACAGGACAGAACCTTTGGTGGTGTAGTTCCATTCTTCTGCGCCAGTAATAGCATTCAAAGCATAAGTCTTGTTGTCACCTGAGCCAAAGAAGACTACTCCATTAACGACAGCAGGTGAAGAAAGCACTTTATCACCTGTTGCATAGTTCCATAATGTGTGGTTCGCTTTTGGCGCTGCCGATATTGAATATCCTGTATGGCTTAGGTCGTGGCGAAACATAATCCACCAATAGTTTATGGGTGGGCTTGAATCTTCGACTATGATTGCGTGCACATTAATGTTTATCGGTACGTTCAAGAGAAGCATCAGAAAGCCCAAGAGCAATGTAATTTTTACTCCCCTATTCACTTTAATTCTCTCCTTCTTCCTCTATTTTGAAGTGAGGTGTATGTGTCTGCAATGGCTAATAAGGTTGATGGAACTCAATACTAGAACAATATTTATATAAATGAATATTTGGCTCATGCACGAAACCCGTAGAGCAGCAAAATGACCTATTAACTCACTGTCTTCATCGTCATTATCAATTTGCATGAAAAATCTCAGTGGAGAAGATGAAGAAGAACCAAATTTATTTCTTATCCGCTCTTACACAGACGTAGACTCTAATTTCTCAGCGTAGTAGAGCATGTTTGGGTTGGCATCAAAAAGTGCTAGAGAGAACTTAGGTATGGGCTCCCCAATTGCTGATCAGTATGACCAAGTCTGTTATGTCAACTACTCCATCATTGTTGAGGTCAGCTTTGGGATTCCATTTTGGATGGCCTGGATATGAACCCCAAGCGTCTATAAGCATAACCAGGTCTGTGATGTCTACTACGCCATCTCCGCTTATATCGCCAAGAAGTGTCCCCACCTCAAAATTTATGATGCCAGTGGCTTGTTGTCCTTTATAGAAAGAACTTACATAAACTGTGTAATTGCCATAGCGCCCACCTATAGTTGGTAGATGGAAAGTTAAGTTGTATGTTCCCTCTATGGATACAAGATTAACCGTTTGGCTTTCAGATGTACTACTCCCACTTGCTGTGCTCGTTATGGTAAAGTCTGCTGATTTTTCTGGGCCATAAGCGAATCCACCGTATTTTGGCCATCCCGACACCACATTGGCATAAACTGTTGCATTGCCAAGTGTAGCATCTGTTGGAATTGGTGTAGAAAATGTTCCGTTCTGTGCCTCGCCAGGTTCTATCATTCCTCCAGATGGAGCCCATATCATGAAAGGAACATTGTTTGCGTCATAGAGGTTGAGAATTATGATGGCATAATGCGGGATATCGTCGTTGTTTCGCCACTCTACTGTGAAGTAGGCCATGGTTCCTCTTTGGAAACTATTTTTAGGATTTCCGCCGGAGTCAGAAGGATATAGCTGCAGAATTTCAATGGTCCAATTGTTTGAGAATAATGAGCCAGTTGGGCGGGTTCTAACGGTGAAGCACCCGTATGTGGATGGATAATCCACCTGAATAGCTACAAGGCCATCTGGAACCAAAACTAGTAATTCGCTGAGTACTAAGATGAAAGCATCATCGTTGCCTGCTCCAAAAGAATACGTAGAGCCTGTTACTATGATGTTACCCAAAGAGTCAATGACAATACCCCAACCATAGTCGAACTGGCTTCCACCCCAAGTGCGATTCCACAACTGAACACCAAAAGAATCATACCTAACAACAAAAGCGTCATAGCCACCAACACCAAAAGAATCTGTCCAGCCAGCAACTGCCATGTTATCTTCAAGGTCAACTGCTACACTGAAGCCAACATCAGTGCCTTCTCCTCCCCAAGTTTTATTCCAAAGCTGAACACCAAAAGAATCGTACCTAACAACAAAAGCATCGAAGTCACCAACACCAAAAGAAAATGTTTTGCCAACTATTATTATATCTCTATAAGAGTCAACGGCAACACCCCAACCATAATCAAATTGGCTTCCTCCCCATGTTTTATTCCAAAGCTGAACACCAAAAGAATCGTACCTAACAACAAAAGCGTCATAGCCACCAACACCAAAAGAGTAAGTGTCGCCTACAACTACTATATTGTTTGCAGAGTCCACGGCGACGCCTCTGCCAACATCCATGCCTACTCCTCCCCAAGTTTTATTCCAAAGCTGAACACCAAAAGAATCGTACTTAACAACAAAAGCATCGAAGTCGCCAACGCCAAAAGACTTAGTCCAGCCGACAACTACTATATCGCCTTCAAGGTTAACAGCCACATTGCGGCCATAGTCGAACTGGCTTCCACCCCAAGTGCGATTCCACAACTGAACACCAAAAGAATCGTACTTAACAACAAAAGCATCGCCACCAACACCAAAAGAGTAAGTCCAGCCGACAACTATTATGTTGTCTGCAGAGTCCACGGTGACGCCACGACCATAATCATTTTGGCTTCCACCCCAAGTGCGATTCCACAACTGAACACCAAAAGAATCGTACTTAACAACAAAAGCGTCGTAGTCACCAACACCAAAGGAACATGTCTCGCCCACTATTATTATGTTGTTTGCGGAGTCAATGGCGACACTCCAGCCGTTGTCAGCGTTGTTTCCTCCCCATGTTTTGTTCCAGAGCGGAGTGGCGGAGACATATTTTAGAGTTCCGTTAATGTTAACATCCTCTCCTAAATTGTAAGTTTGCTTGTCTGTCATTACTGTGACAGATAGAAATGAGGAAGCATACACGAACTGTGAAGCGACAAGAATTGCATATAGGAATATTAAGATAGGTAGGAGAACATGAACTCTCAAATAATCTTCCTCTCTTCACTCTTAATAGAGAAGATGGGGCGGTAATAAGGTTTCTGGAATGTTTTTCTATGTTCTTTCTAGTGATTGTTTGATGGTTGTTTTATAAAAAAAATAGAGGAGTTGGGGATTGCGCGCGCGCAATTTGTGTGTCTGTTGTTACGTGTACTTGAGTATCAAGAATGTGGCCATTGCTTCTGGGCAGTAGGCGCGTCCGCAGTTCCATGGTAATCCTGTAAGTGCATTGACATACACTGTTCCTACACCAACGAAGGCCCATTTCGGAATATATATTTCTAATGTTATGTTGTAGCTCTTGTATGTGCACCAAGCTTTTCTATCAACACCGCCAACTACAACCCACTGGTATATGCTTCCAATTGGGACTCCTAAGTCGTCGTAGACTACTAGGCTTATCAGCACGTCGATTGGTTGCTCACGGTACGTGGTAAAGGTTACCCAGAAAGATGCGGTTGTGGTTTTCTTGAATGAGGGTGCCGTTGGTATCACTGTCAAGTTCATGACGTAGAAGTTGACTTTGAACCATAGCCAGTCTGTAGCTACTGTGCACATTATGTCTACTTTAGCGATGACTGTCCATATCCCGAATATGTCGCGTTCTGCGTTTTCACATGGCCAAGGTATTCCAAATGATATATAGGTGTTGCCGTTCTCGTCAGTTTGGTTGCTCCTGGTGAAGTTTCCTAGTGTGCTTCCCGTTGGAGGCACAATTTGGAATGTTACTGTCTTGTTTTGTACTGGGTCTGCGTTGTAGGTTACGTTGGCGTATAGCCAAATGGTCTTTTGTGGTTCAAACATGTCGCTTGTACAGTTTAGTCCTTGTCCACCGTATGGAAATGGATACTGGGTGTAGACGTCTACCTGTCTGCCCAAGATCCATCCTGTGATGTGGTATTCGCCGTCATAGGCGGGATTATGAGTTATATATTGCAGGGTCGAGTTTACAAAGTAGTGGCCCATTATTGGCTCTATGTCAAGTAGACAGCTGTCTTCCCATGGGAACTCTTCTTGCTTTACGGATTCAAATGTGATTGTGGCAATTGTTCTTTGCTCGAGGGTTAGTCCGGTTGTGTCTGGGAATTTATTCCAAGTATAATTGCCGGTGGTCATGTTAGGCCATATAGCTATACCTATTGAGATAGCGTCATCAGCGCCCATATATGGGGTGGTGAAGAAGAATGTTCCTGTACCAGGGGAAATTGGGCTTTCTGGTGCCCACGAGTTGGCTCGGTTGGTTTCCCATGTTTGGTTCATGAAGGGTCCTTCTGTTGCATTGTAGTATTTGCCGTATAAGGCGTTCCATTGAGGTACATGTTGTATCAGGGTACGGTCATAGTATAATACGGCGCCTTGGATTCCTACGAGGTTTGAGGCGTTGGCCAAGTCGTTAATCACGATGTCGACTGTGAAGAATGCATTTGGTGTGCCTGTTATTGGTGGTCCCATTGGCAATCCTTGTTCCACTACTGATGGGTATACTTCGAGGTATGGTTTTGGTATATACACTATTTTTTCATAGCGGTAGTGACCGTCATTTGTTGTGAAAGAAATTGGTGGTGGTGGGCTGCCTGGGCCTGAGAGCTTTGTCTTCATGATGCCTGCAGTGTCTAGATGGAGATCGCATGACAGCAGTGAGGCGGGTTCCTGTGTGACATTGAATTTGGCTACACATAATGTTCCTGAGCCATTGAAGGATGGACTCGGCGACATAGCGCCGACAGCGCAGGCCCATACGAAGTAGCCATAGACATTGTTTACATCCTTTGGCACTAATGTTACAGGGTCCAGATCCCACATTATGTGGTCAGATGGGAAGGATAGGTCAGCGGCCTTGAGTGAGAGTAGTGTTGGGTCCCATGTCATGTTTACTTGCCAGCCGGCAAGCCCCGAAACGTCGGTTACTGTTATATTGACTGTGAGTTGCCCGAGTGGATAGTTGGCAGGGTTTGGAGGCTTTTCCACATTGGTGTAGTTGAACCATGTCGTGTTCCAGCCTGTGTCAGGGTTATTTATTGGTGGTGCACGGAAATATTGGTTAGCATTGATGACATTTAGGTATGTTGTTGGTTCAGCCGCAACAGGGGCTAATGGTAGCGCTATTACTAAGCTTAGAAGAAGCGTCGCAGCAAGGGTGATAGATAACTCCGTCTTCGGTTTCTTTAACAATCTTTTTCTCTCCTTCTCTCTTTTCAGCAATTAAGAGATGAATGAAGTTTACGAATTTAAAGTTTCTGGAATTGTATTCTATATCTGTATCGGTAGCATGTCTTTTTCGTATGTGTTCCTATAAAAAGTGTTAGGGCTGGGGCATTTTTGCTGGTTTGCATAAGATTATAAAAAAGAGGGGGAGATGATTTGATTGGCGTTTGATCGTTTTGGATTTTTTAGACGATTTCGTACCATTGAGCCCAGTAGTAGATGACCATTATAAGGTCATCGAGTTCGCATACTCCGGTGCGATCCAGGTCGCACACTGGCTTCCACTTCGCATGCCCGGGATATGAACCCCAAGCGGCGAGGACCATTAACAAGTCTGTTAGGTCATCTAGCCATATCCCGTCAGCAAAGCCGCTGCAGTCGCCTGGAGGCAGAACCTCGAACCTTATGACACTGCTGCCTGTCAGAACCACTTCATTGTTTGCCGTGTTGTTGTCGTAAGTCGCTCCGAATGGATAGCATTCTCCGGTGATGTTGAAGAAGCCGTATGGGCATTCTGTTTCGTTCCATACAACCTCTAGGAATGTCGTAGGATGCACAGGTGTTAGAACGTCCCACTTCGCTTCCATACCTGTTTCGTAGCCGTCAATTTGTGGCGGCACCGTTCCTGGACCTTCGGGGAAGTTGAAGGTTCTGTAAACACCGATTTCAACGAAGACCATGAGTTGTCCATAGAAGTTGGTGCATGTGGCAGATATATTGAATACGGTGTCGCTCGGCCATATTGCACCGTCAAATCCTCTAACGGTAGTATCGGTTCCGTTCCAAGTCAAGGTTGAAGTTGCATCTACTTCCACAGGTGCCGGCGGAGGTCCTGGGAATGCCTTCCAACGTTCGTAGAATGGTGTGCCTGGGTATATGGGGTTGTAGTACCATCCTTGTACCCAGTCTCGTCTCCATGCGCGTCCGAGTGGTTGAACTATCATTAATGTTGGGCAGTCGATGATGAATGTGCGTTGTAGATCATGGTATATTACCTCTTGCAATGTCAGATTGTCTGTTTTCAGTGCCAAAGTCATCGTAGCGTCGACTGTGGCGTTGTGGTAGCCTTGGTAGTGAGCAAAGTCTCCTTCACTGTGCATATATGGCTGCACAAAGTTGAATGGGTGGGGGAAGTCTACAAGCCAGCCTATGCCGTAGGCAGGCATGTAGCCATACATGAAGTAGTCTAGTAGAACAGGCCAGTCAAGGTCGACTACTTGTACGTCGAATGGAGCCCAGCCAGTTCTCTCTGGGTCTGTATTAAGGCTTTCAATAGCGGATTCCATCATTTCGCAGTAGATTCTTCTTTGGTCGTTGCCTGTGTTGTAGAAGATTTTGATCGTGAAGCCAAGTCTCCATAATGATTGACCGCCAGACCATGGGTAGACAGCTAGCTTTAAGTTTTCTTTAACCGCGGTTAGGTTTATGTCGTATGGTGTGATGTCTGGTGGCTCAAGTCTATAGTCTGGAGATAGGCCTTTTATAGCCCAACTCCAAGATTGATTTGCTTCGCCATACCATGCTTCAGCCAAGTATTGAGTAAAGTTCAGAGCATATGAGAAGGCCTTCCTTGCGTAAGTATTATTGAAGATGTCTCTTCTGTCCACTCCTGCAACTTTGGGTATATACGGGCTATCTTCTGCCACTACAAACTGGTAGTGGAAAGAATCGCTAACCAAGCTTGGAAGGTCTTTGTTGCAGACTATTCCTGGCAGTGGACCCAGTGTTATGGGGTCCAGGAGTTCGAACATATTTGCTCTTGGAACCACGACTGCGTCGTAGTCACCTCTTAGGAAAGCCATTTTTCTTGTTGTCCACTCGGCGACTCCCTTAATTATCACCGTTGCCACATGGTTTCCGGTCCAGTCATATTGAGTGGAGACAAACTTGTCCATTCGTACTTCTAGGTCTGGTTTATGCCAGTATGTGAACCTGTATTGTCCTGTGCCTCGAGCTGTTGGAGCCTTATCTGGGTGCGCTGAGTATTTTGTAGTTGGAGTAGCGGGGATACCTGGGAAGCTTGGTGTTAGCGTTGCAGGTGCTACGTCTAATGGAGTGTAGTATGTCTCTGGCCATCTGCGATAATAGCGCCATATTGGGAACCCTGTCCCATTGAAATATGTGCCGTTCCAGCAGCCGTGATCTACAGCAAATGCTTTGGGAACAATCGCGCCCCAAGTCTGGGCTAGGATTTGGTACCAAGCGAGTTCTGGGAATGACATCCCAACGCTAAGCCAAACGCTGTCGAGATCGCTGCCTATAGAACAGCTGATCAAGTGTCCTATTCGTGTATGTCCTTCAGTGGTTCCATATCCTGGCATGTAGTAAAGGCTCATTTGATCGTACATTGGTAGATAGTACATCCACATTGGGCCGCCGCCTTGGTTCATTATAATACCCAGTTCGAGGGAATATTCGGCATCAGCAGGCGTAAGGGTTTGACCTGTCTGGTTGTGGCCGGTTGCGTTCAGCCACCAAGTGATATCATGGAATGGCGTGTCGAATACAAAGTCGTATACAGTGCGCTTGAGCCACATGTCGACGTTACCTGTTCTGTTTTCAACGGTCCATACATATGTTGTGCAGTCCTGATACATGTTAGCAAGGAATTCTTCAGTATAGACAACATCTAGCGTTGAAAGCACGCCGGACATATCATTATCAATATGTCCCCAAATATGAACAGTATTCGCACCGCCATCAGTCCAGTTACTGGATACGGGATTCGCTAGATTGACAACTGTTGTGTTCGTGAGATGCTTGTATACTACGGTCTTTGTTGGTGGAAAGTTCGCAAGTTCAGAAACAAATTGACCTGTTTCGCCCTGTTCCTCCACAGGCTTTGAAGTGTTACGATAGAAATCAATCAATGATTCGTAAACGTTCATTATTATTTCGCCGCTAGCAGTGTCGTAGGCACCCTGAGGCGCGAGTTTCTGAGGCTGACCTATCGTCCCAACCAAATAGGTATCGGTGATAATTGGTGGTTGACCTGACATTGCTATAGGTACAATCAAAGATCCAAAGAACAAAGCAATTGAGAGTAGTAGTGCTGTATTCTTGTTATTCATCTTTCTCCTTTCTCCTTATTTTTTCAAATTTTTCGATTTCAGCAGAAAGAGACTATGCGCCGAGTGATATTTAATCCTTATGGAAGATTTTTCTATGATTTCCCAAGAACTTGATGAATGAACAATCTTTCTTAATGTACGCTCCCGACAAGGTTATAAATTCAAGATCTATCATTTCTAATCAGAGTTGATTCCCATGGGTTTACGATCTTACATTATCAGAAGACTCTTATTGATGATACCTACTCTAGTCGGCGTTTGCCTGCTCATCTTCGCAGTTGTGCAAATGCTCCCCGCAAGTAGAAGAGCCATGCTATATGTCAAAGACATAAGGCAAGTAAAGAACATAGACGAAGTGATCAAAGAGTACGGCTTAGACCAGCCAGTTTACGTTCAATTCGCCATTTGGCTTGGACAAGTCTTGCAAGGTAACTTAGGCTGGTCAGAAACTGGTATTGCTCCAGTGCTGGAATCTATTCTAGTACGCTTGCCCCCGACTGCGGAGATTGTGATATTTAGTGTACCTCCAATCATCCTACTAGGCATATTCCTTGGCACACTTTCTGCAGTGCACAGAGATAAACCCATAGACCACATATCAAGGACACTGGCAATCATGGGTACATCACTTCCATCCTTCTGGTTCGGAATAGTATTGCTCTCAATCTTCTACGTTGCACTAGGCTGGTTCCCACCAATGAGAGTCAGCCAAGACGTCAATATTTACATAGGCGCGCCCTTTACTCCATGGCGCTGGTACACTGGACTCGTCACAATTGATGCATTGATAAACGGACAACTTTGGATATTCGTCGATGCGCTAAGGCATCTAGTGCTCCCTGTTACAGTGTTAGTTTTTATCCAAACCGGACTCATCATGAGAATAATGCGTTCTAGCATGTTAGAGTCCCTTGGCAAGGGATACATCACCGCAGCCATGGCAAAAGGCTTAACCCAAAAAGAAGTCGTCAATAAACATGCCAGAAGAAACGCATTAATCCCAGTCGTCACAATCTCAGGTCTGCTAATAGCGGGCATGCTAACTGGTCTCATTATAACGGAAACAGTCTTCGCCTTTCCGGGAATTGGACAATTCGCTGCCCAGGCAGCAATACAACTCGATATAGCAACCGTACTCGGCTACGCCCTTCTATCTGCCATCCTCTTTGTAGTAGCCAACCTCGTTGTCGATATCACATACGCATATATAGACCCAAGGATTAGATTGGAGTGATCAAATTGACTACAAAGTCTAAACTACGGGAATTTAGAGCTACCATACAGCCCAGTATAAGAGAATTAAAGTTCTCTATATCTAGGTTAAAGAAAAGCCCTCTTTCAATTGTTGGCTTCGCAATAATCTCATTTTTCGTTATGGTTGCTATCCTAGCGCCAATAATAGCGCCTCCAGGGCATCCATCACAAGGAGGTGACGAATACAAAATGCCCAGAGAAGCTTTCTGGGAAATACCACGGCCCCCAAACCAAAACCATCCCTTCGGCACCACAAAAGGCCAATGGGACCTCTTCTACGGATGCATCTGGGGCACCAGAAGCGCCTTCCGCATCGGAATATGGGTAACATTCAGCGCCCTAGCAATAGGACTCATTGTAGGAATCCTTGCTGGATACTACGGAGGAATCATTGACGAAATAATGATGCGATTTACAGACATCATACTAGCCTTCCCAGGTTTAATCCTTGCAATGGCATTTGTCACAGTCCTGGAACCAGCAGGTGTAGTAACACGTCTAGACGCCGTATTACTAGCACTCGTTCTCGTAGGATGGCCAGGCTACTCAAGAGTCATTCGCGGAGAAATCTTAAGAGTCAAAACCGAGGACTACGTTGAAGCCGCCAAAGCTGTCGGTTGCTCCGATTTAAGAGTAATATGGAAACATATCCTACCAAACTCAGTCTACCCCATTCTAATCATAGCATCCCTAGACATAGGATCAATCGTTTTGACCTCAGCTGCACTCAGTTTCCTAGGACTTGGTGCTCCACTGGGCTTTGCAGATTGGGGACAAATAATATCCTTCTCAAGAAGCTATATCTATGGATTGCCAAACGACCCATTCTGCTACTGGTATACATTCGTCATTCCTGGCCTATTCATATTCACCTTTGTCCTTGGATGGAACCTACTGGGCGACGCATTAAGAGATATCTTAGACCCAACACTTAGAAGGAAATAACAATGACAGAAAACCTACTAGACATCGAAGACCTAATACTAAGATTCTACACATATGAAGGAATAGTCGAAGCTCTAGACAGCGTACAACTCACACTAAAAGAGGGAGAAACATTAGGTGTAGTCGGCGAAACCGGATGCGGAAAAAGCGTAACAGGACTTTCAACATTAGTCCTAGTTCCTCCCCCAGGAAAAATTGAAGGCGGACGTGTTTTCTTCAAAACAAAAGATAAAACAGTCGACCTACTAAGCCAAGATGACGCCTTCTTGAGAAGCATGAGAGGAGAAGACATATCTATGATTTTCCAAGACCCAAGATCCGCCTTGAACCCAGTATACACGGTTGGAGACCAAGTTGCAGAAGTCTTCTTACACCATAGAATCGAAGAACTATGCAGAACCCTACTCATAGACCTTTTAAGAAAAATCCTAGACAAGAAAACAGGAACACTACAGCGGTTCATTTACAGATACGAAAAAAAAGTATTCAAAAAAATGATGAAAAATCCCAAAGCCCGCATAATAAAAATCCTTTCAAAAATCCCAATCCTCAACAGGTATAAACGCAAACTAAGGAAAGAGATTAGAAAGGAAGTCATCAAAATAATCAAGGAGACAGAGATACCGGACCCGGAAAGAGTTGCAGATATGTACCCACACGAACTCAGCGGAGGCATGGCACAGCGAGTCGTAATCTCTACGGCACTTGCATGCAACCCCAAACTCCTAATTGCAGATGAGCCCACAACCAATCTTGACGTAACCGTCCAAGCTCAAATACTGCATCTAATACGAAGACTCAAGGAAAAATTCGGCTCATCTATTCAATACATAACACACGATATGGGAGTTATTGCTGAAATGTGCACCCGTGTGGCCGTAATGTATGGGGGAGTTGTATGTGAAATCGGCGAAGTTATGGAAATCTTCAAGAATCCTCTCCACCCCTACACAAGAGCCCTGCTAGAATCAATTCCTAGACCAGGAAAAGAGTTCAAATCTATCCCAGGCGTCGTACCAAGTCTAATAAACCCGCCGGCAGGCTGTAGATTTCACGATAGATGTGAGAAGACCATGGAAGAATGCAAAAAATCTAAGCCAAAAATGATTGAAGTAAAGAAAGGACATTTTGTTCAATGCCACCTATACGCGAGGTATGCTAAATGAGTATGTTGCTGGAAACACAAGGATTGAAAAAATACTTCGCAATAACTGGAGGAGTATTCAGAAGAAAAGTAGGTGAAGTCCAAGCTGTCGATGACGTTAGCTTAGGTATAAAGAAGGGAGAATGCTTTGGACTTGTTGGAGAATCTGGATGTGGTAAAACCACATTTGGCAAAACAGTAATTCGCCTACTTAAACCAACTGCAGGCCACATCTACTTCGAGGTGCCAGTCGAAGAAATAGAACCAGAGTCTAAAAATCCCAACAAGGAATCATGGGAACTAAGAAAGTTCAGGCAAAAATACGATCTCTCTACATTCAAAGGAAGAAAACTGAAATCCCTAAGAAGAAAAATGCAGATCGTCTATCAGGACCCTACACGCTCACTTAACCCTAGAATGCTCATCAAAGACGTCATTGGAGAACCATTGATGGTGCAGAAACTTGCAAGAGGATCTGCACGCAGACAAAGAGTAATAGAGATGCTTGATAAGGTTGGACTAACAGAGAGACATCTTTACAGATATCCGCATGAGTTCAGCGGAGGGCAAAGACAAAGAATTGCAATAGCTAGAGCGCTTGTGACTAACCCCGAATTTGTTGTTCTCGACGAGCCGACATCATCTGTGGATGTTTCTGTAAGAGCCCAATTGCTTAACTTATTCCAGAGATTGGGAAAGGAAATGGGTTTGACATACTTATTCGTCAGTCACGACCTAAGCGTTATAGAATGCATAAGTGACAGAGTTGGAGTCATGTATCTTGGAAAAGTTGTAGAACTTGCTCCAACACCTGAGATTTTTGGCAAACCACTCCATCCATATACAATAGCTCTCTTCTCTTCAATCCCGATTCCTGACCCTACTCTAAAGAGAGAACGTGTTATGCTCAGAGGCGAAGTGCCAAGTCCAGTTAACCCGCCCAGGGGATGCAGATTTCATCCAAGATGCAATAAAGCCGGGGAAATATGCGGCAAGGAAGAGCCACAGTTTGTCGATGTAGGAAATAGACATTTTGTAGCTTGCCATCTATTTCATAAATAGTACATCATTGGATCATCGTGTGATGCTGTGCTTCGAGAAATAAAAGAAAAACTCAAGTTCCCGAAGGAAACAAGAAAAATTTCTGTAGTAATATTGATTCTCCTGAGCGTAGACATCATACTTAGTTTGTCAACTCCACTTCTGCAAAAAATAGATTTTTTTTACGGTAAATCAGAAGTACGAATGTTATCCGATCTTCTGTTCCTTGAAGGAGCAGCCATCTTTGCGGTCGGTGCCTTTTGGGGATTTGTGGCTAGAGACCCGCGTTCACGACTAGCACTCATAATACTTCTCGTCGCTCTTGCCGCATCTTTTCTTGGATCATCTATAGTGATTGGCGAGTTATTCCTCAAGCATTATGCATGCTTGCGTTTGCACACGCAACCTTTTTTTCTTTGCTCAGTTATTTTATATTTATCAAAGCCTTAAGGTTGCCTGCTGGCGAGAAAATGCAAAGGAAAAGAAAAGGAAGCAATAGAGCCCGAAATGCAATGATTTTCATACTTGTCATAATCTTTCTTATTGTAGTTATGGCAGCGACATTTAAGTTAAATCAAGCAGAGAAGCCGAAGGAACCAGCAGATGAGTACTTTGAGATTTTCGATGCTCAATACCTTGGAACCTTTGCTTATGAAGGTCGACTTTTGCAGCTAAGTGAACTAAAGTTCAAAATCAGAGCTGTTAAAGGAGATGCTAACAATGTGTATGTTCTAAGTGGGCAAAGCGACTGGGAGCTGGTGGCAACAACTATACCGAAAGGGCAATATGCAGA
>Ga0315312_1002273_pt1 | contig 13493 bp, 13 predicted proteins | sample TDP7_MG_FD_203629 | JGI IMG/M metagenome (GOLD analysis project Ga0315312, IMG submission 203629) | Freshwater sediment microbial communities from Lake Towuti, South Sulawesi, Indonesia - TDP7 | ecosystem: Environmental > Aquatic > Freshwater > Lake > Sediment | place: Indonesia: South Sulawesi... | reverse complement strand
AGAAATACAAATAGGGTGATCCCGAGCACCAAAACCATGACTCCATTTATGGCTAGGAGCGTGAGGGCCGCCATAGCTCTGTCTGGAAGCCTTGGAGGAATCGGCGGAGGCAAAGGTCTCTCCAGTAAGTCTCTCGGATATCGTCCGAGCAACCTATCCTTTAAAGGAAGCCTTTTCAAGAGCTGACGGATTGAACCTTCCCTCTCACGTTCTCGTATGCTTGCAACAACACCCGCGATGGCAAACGCAACTGCCAATAAAAGCGAAAACCATAGGATAGGACCAAAATATTGCATAAGTGAAAGTGCATAGCCCAGTGAAATAAACCAAAACTCCAAGGCTAGGAGGAGACGTGTCCGCAACTTGAGCCTAATCAACTGAATCACGCCAATAAATGTATGGTAGGCCGAGAGAGCCATGAGAATACCAACGGTGCTCCAGGCAACATAGCTAAGGCCTATTAAATGATCCGTGGAAATCCCTTTAAACACTGTCACGGCCGCCATATTTAATCATTACTTGTCATTAGTTGAGAAAGGAAAACTAGGGTGTCGGCTATTAAGCCAAAGAAGAAAATGAGGAATATGAGTAGAACATTTTATTTATGTTTCCGCCTCGGCTAAGAAGTCTTTAGCGTTTTTCAGGGCGATTCTATAGAAACCGTAGGTCACGATCGCCGCTGCGGCCCCGCTAATAGCTAATGCAACGTAAAGGTAGAACTGCGGTAAAGGGTTAAGGAACCCCATCATTGCACCCGCGTAAGGAATAAGCGGGGCAAGGATCACACCAGCCAAGATTAAACATATGATAAAGTTTATGATAGCCTCTAATGGCCTAATCATCCTTGGTCTCGGTATTTCAACGAAGTCTGCGCCTTTAATTCCTGCTCGAAGCGAAACCGCGCTGAGGGAAACAATTAGGAAAATTGATTCGATTAGTGCAGCAAAAATCATTCTCAGCGATGGACGAATAATTATAATACCAACGGTGCCGCATGCCAACGTTACCGCACATGAAAAGATGACTACAAAAGCGTACTTACACTTGACTAGACTCTCCACTGTGATGGGCGACGAGTAAAGATGCCACACAGGCGCCCCTTCCTGCCCAATTATCATGGAGCCCAACATGATGGCCATTAAGGCTCCAGGCATCAGAAGAATCAAAGCAGAAAAGAATAAAAGCTCCTGCGGAACTAGAGTCCCAGCCTGACCCGTCCGCATCAAAGGCATAATCATTGAAACTATGATCGCTATGGGCAACACGAAGAAATACATCAACTCCCGACGCCTCGTGAAAGCCTTGAAGTCCTTCCTCATGATAGCAGCCTCTGACAAGGAAAAACCGAGCCTACCCCATAAGCCAACCCTTGGCGCATAAGCACCAACCGAGACCCTTATGGCAGGTGGCTCATAAAGTCCAAACCTACTGTTCAGCTTAACTGCTACCGCGAAAAGGGCTGATAAAAAGGCCACGGACCCCAAGGAAAAGACGATCGTTTCTACAATTTGACCGTTTGTGAAGTAAAAGAGGGCCATCCCGGGCCATATGTAAGGGATAAACCACAATATCTTCTGCCCGCTGGCTAAAGCCTCTAGAATTGCGGCATAGTTTGCTCCAGATGTAAAATAGAAATAAACTACGTAAAAGACGACGAAGAGGAGAATTGAGCCGAAAAATCTCACCCAAATTGCCGCCTTTCCCGAGGACTTGTAAACCGCTCCTGTGAGCCTCACCTGAAGGACTCTAAAGATTTCCGTGGTGGCGCTGGCCACAAACGCAATCGCCAACAGAGCAAAAATCGTTAAGGCGGCGAGGGAAACCTCTCCAAGGAAGACGGAAACTACGGACATTGCTGAAACAATAAAAATCAACGCGGCCAGCTGGATGCCAATAAGGTTTGCCAAGATGGACGCGAGCGTATGTTCCCCCCAGGTGATGGGCAGCCAATAAGGCGGTTGGATGGATGATTTTATCCCTGCGCGCTGGATTTGGCTCATCATGGTGAAGATTAGGCTGTATGTGAGGACTAAGGTCGGAGCGGATATGAAGAGGCTTTTGGCGCCCAGAAGAAGCATTTCCCTCACGTTAGGGTCTGGCAATCCGTTATAGACGGTCCCTACAAGCCACCCTATCGCTATCCCAAGGAGGCAGCTACCCCCGTACATCACGTAATGAAGGGCTCTGCTCTCCCGATATCTCCTGAGCCTTTGTCCACGAATAAGCCTGCCCGATTTGATGTCTATGCTTATGAGCCTAAGGACGTTCTTCCATTTCATTTCATCAGCGCCTCAACCACAGCCCTGACGTCGCTGGTTCCTGTAAGCGTAAGGAAAATCTCCTCTAGGTTTGATTCCGGAAGCCTAGCCTTCTCCCTGAGTTCCTCCATGTTGCCTATTGCGAGCAGCCTCCCTTCGTACATAATGGCAATGCGGTCGCACATGGCCTGAGCGATCTCAAGGATGTGGGTTGACATAATGGTGGTTACGCCCTTTGAGGCAAGTTCGCGGAGGAGATCCTTAATAATCCTCGCCGAACGGGGGTCGAGACCGTTCAAAGGCTCATCTAGCAGCAGTAGCTTTGGTTTGTGAATAAAGGCCGATATGAGTGTGACTTTTTGCGTCATGCCTAGGGAATAGGCGCTTATCATGTCGCCCTCTCTGCCTTCCAGCTCAAGGGCTTCCAAGTACTCGTTGATCCGCTCCCTTTTCTCTGCGGGGCTGACGCCGTAAAGGTCCGCCGTAAAGTCGAGGTATTCTATGCCTGTTAAAAATTCGTATAGGCGCGGGACCTCTGGCACATACCCAACTTGCGCCTTTATCGCAACAGGATTTTCCTCAGCCCTTATGCCCAGAACGTTAACAGACCCAGAGTCAGGCTTAACCAACCCCAAGATCATCTTCAGCAAGGTGGACTTGCCCGAGCCGTTTGGACCCAAAAGACCGAAGATTTCACCCTGCTTTACGTCTAAATCAACGTAGTCCACAGCCACCACATCGGCATATCGCTTAGCAACGCCCATCAATTTCACGGCAGACTCGGAACTCGTAACCATAGACGATACCACCATCAGTTTATGCAGAACCACAACCTCTTTTTAAATCTACTCTTTAGAACGCAAAGCCCAGATTTAGGACTGCATTCCTTCCCGGTTAGCACTCGCACACCATAAATCTTTACATGATTCTACTAACTATTACTTTGAAATAGGCAGTTAAAGTGTATGTCACCTTTATAAAATGAGGAAAAGAATGGAGGATGTCCATGATAAGGTTTGGAAGCTTTGTTCCCCAGGGATGGAGGCGCGAGTTCGCCGGTTGGGAGAAACCCAGAAAGGAGTTTGGCGCAATTAAAAGCGTGGCTCTAGAATGCGAAAGCCTTGGATACGACTCCGTTTGGCTTTACGACCACTTCATCACCTACCCTGAAGCCACCACCGAACCCTGCTTCGAGAGCTGGACCACCCTGAGCGCCCTTGCCTCCATAACCAAGAAGCTAGGCCTAGGCACAATGGTAACATGCAACTCGTATCGGTATCCCTCCGTTTTAGCCAAAGTATCGGCAACGCTGGACGCCATAAGCAACGGAAGGCTAAACCTCGGAATAGGAGCCGGCTGGTACAGCCTAGAATACAACGCCTACGGCATACCCTTTCCTAAAGCCTCGGTTCGAATCGCCCAACTCGGAGAAGCCGTACAAATAATCAAAAAGATGTGGACCGAAGACGAGCCTAGCTTTAAGGGCAAATATTACACCATAGAAAAAGCCATCAACAGCCCAAAACCTGTACAAAAGCCTCATCCGCCCATCCTGATTGGAGGAAGGGGGAGAAAGCTAACCCTTAGAATCACAGCCAAATTTGCTGATCGCTGCAACTTTGGAGGATACCCCACACTCGAGGAATACAAGGAAATTCTTAGCGTGTTAGAGGCGCATTGTGCCGCGGTGGGCAGAAATCCGGACGAAATAGAGAAGACCCACATCATAGACTATGCCATCATAGGAGAAAACGAAAGTGAGGTAAAAAGGAAAATCAAGAGGTTCAAACCGAAGGGCACGTCGAAAAGGGAGTTCATCAAGAGAAACCTAGTCGGAACACCAGACCAAATTATCAGCAAAATCCAAGAGTTTGTCGACGTCGGCGTAACATACTTTATGTTGCGCTTTCCTGACATGATTGAAATTAAGCCACTCCGAATTTTCGCGGAACAAGTCCTCCCAGCCTTCAAAAAATGATCCTTTGATTACATGGGGTCAATTGTTTTTATCAGAAGGAAAACGGTTTACAAATCTGTATTTTCGGTTCACAAACATTTCATATAATTCTCTCATTAGGGTTCAAGCACCAGATAACTGAAGGAGTTAAAAATGAAAAAGAAGAATTCTACGGTTTTAGGGGCAGTATTCTTAGCGGTTCTCCTTGTAGGAACAACAACGGGAATAATGCCTGCAACTGCAGCTGACACTCTAGAGCCTTCAGATTTTAACCAAAAGAGCTGGAGCAAGACCATAGACTTCTTTGATTACGTTCGCGCCTATGCCTCAGCCCACGGTAAGACGCCTCCGCCAGCCAACTGGCATGCCTACCTTTACCTAACATACATAAACACTGGTGGGCTACAGGTGCTTTACGGTGGTCTAGCCAACATAACCACGGGTCCCTTCGCCCTCACCATTCCAATACAAACCTTCATGGAACATTACAAGACCAAAGAGAACAAAACAGACGTAATCATGGCGTCGTCCTTCCTAATGCTGCTAGCATACAATGAAAGCGCTGATTCTATTCATTCCGGCTCTCCTGACAAAAATGACACTTTGTACGCGTCCTTCAGCCTCGGACGGGATTTGAGCGAGTACTTCGGGGATTCGACGCCGCCTAGGCTAAACAGTGAAACAACAATTATCCCCTTAACATCCTCTCCCGACGGGCTCCAATGGCATTGGGGCATGAGATATACTAACTTGACTGCCATCTGGTGGAGAATATACATAGACCCCCTTAACCCTCGCCATGACCTTTTGCCCATTGCCGTTACTGTGTATGACGAATTGACGTTCACTTACAACTTAACCATAAATCCCTCCAGCGGAAATGCAACGCTGACTGCCAACTACATCATTGGAAAAATGAAGAATCTTTGGCTCCTAAATTGGTTCTTCCTAGGATTCACTTTGCATTACAACAGCACAGGGTGCTACCTTTTGAACGGCGTTAAATACTCTAATGAAACCATATACCAGTTTTTGCATCGCCACGGAATCAGGATGAGCATTGTTCTGTTCCAGAGTTCGGTTCTCCTCGATCGCACAACATACAGCAATTCCAACGGTCAAAATGTAACTGATGAAGACGTGTTTGTCAGTGACGCCTCCATTTCAACCTACTCAGACGACAACGAAAAAATCTTTGAAACGAGCTTCGGCTCCAAGGAAACCTACAACCTATACAATTACACTGAAGACCCAACAGAAACTAGCTATGACACCTACAATGCTTTAACTAGAACATGTAGAAGAGTGGGCTTCGCAAGAAATCCCATCTTCGATGTTCACACGTCCCTCATGCGTTTCATTCCCTTGGTCGTCGCCCACATGGACCCACCCCTATACGAAGAAGCCAAGGATCACCTCCTAAACATGACTTATTCGGACTATTTCTACATAGTTTCCTATCCAACCTACGACGGCTACCGAGTGGAACACGACCCGACCTTCACAGCCTATTACTCTCCTACTACAACTGGACTCAGCGTACTAAGATTCCTGATAGTGGGTTCCATAGCTGCAATAGCCATCGTCGCCATAGTCGCGGTAGTTTTAACCCGAAGGAAGAGCCAAGCCTTAGAAGCGACGCAACAACCCTTTTAGCGCCCCTAGTCCCTTCTTTTGTTTTTGGTGTCTGTGAAAGGCGTTTTATGATCTCAACGCTGAGTAGTGTTATAAGGCATAGACCAGCGATAAGCCAAGCTTCGAAAAGACCGATTGAAGCTATTCCTAGGATGAACAAAATTGCCTTTTAATGTTCTTCATTTATTCTTTTTGGTTTTCTACTCTTTTGAAAGCCAATCCAAGATTCTAGAGGAGAAAACAGAGAGGATCTTCAGGGAAAGGAAAAGGATCCAGAGCAGAATGAGGATCAAAACGATGCCACTGATGGCTGGGTGGAAATTATTCAGTAAGGGGAGATACAACAAGTAAAGGATCAAGGTGAAAATAATGTAGGCGGCGTTATTGAATAGGATCATTGATTCTTCAATTTTTATTTTCAGTCGTTTGACGTATTTCTTGGCTAGGAGGGCTGAAAAGGCGTCAATTGTTTTCTGGAAGCCCGAAATAGACTTGTAGATGAGAATGCTGAATGCCACGAAAATAACCAGAGAACAGAATAAGCCAGTTATTCTGTTTATTGAGTTTGCTATCGGAATGAAAACCAAAACGCCGAAAAGCCAAATTAGGAGTGCGACTAAAAGGACGTGAAATGTGGCTGGACCATAGGTCTTTAGGCATCGTATTACTTCATCGATCTTTTGTTCTTTATGCTTCGCCATGGCTGATCCTCCTTTAAAGCTGTCTCACTACTTTCTTTGTCTCTCTATATAGAATGAATAAGATTATTGATGTTAATAGGAATGAAAGAACGAGTCCTCCAAATAGGATTAGGGCTTCAGCTGTTTGAAGGGAAACATGGAGGTTTGTGCCTAGAATTTCTACTATCTTATTATACCATTCTGGAAGGCTAAGGCGTATAGCCGTGAAGAAAAGGATGACCAATATCAAAATAGAAAAAGGGATGAGTATTCTATAGACTACCTTCAATGGTTTTCACCCTAACCCCTAGCTAAAGCGAAAGCAAACAAAGCTAATATGGCTTAACAGTCGATCTATTTCTTGACGCGTTTTTCGAGTTCTTCGGCTGCCTTGGCGGCTGATCGCCCAATTTCTGCTGCTATTGCCTTGCAGCTTCGCCATAGGGCAAAGATTGACCAGATGACGATGGCGATTAATAGAACTGCGGGTATTGCCGAATGTATGCGTGCCAGATAGCCGGAGAACAGCAGGAAAGATAGGGATACGATGACTACATAGAGTATACCGTTTAGGGCTATCTTATAGTGTTCATAGGATTCAACGCGGGCCTCACCTGCGGCTTTGCCTATTTCAAATGCCAACACTCCAGCTAGGCCGCTTGTTAGGTGGCGAATATCGGCGAAGATCGTGAGGATTAAGATCGCTAAAGCCACAACTATGATGAAGCTAATGATTTCAGGAACTGGATAGCCCATGAACTCGATTCCTTCTGCGATGGGCATGAAAATTAGGTTGCCGAAGATCCAGATGAGTATGGCTGCGCCAACGGTTAAGGCGATCCTCGGAACAGCTGTACGTAATGCTTTTGCCGATTCGATGTAGACCTCGGTGCCGAAGTTTTCTGGTTTTTTCGCTTCGGGCTTGCGTTCCTCTTTTTTGGGTTCTTCTTTCTTAACGGCCATTTTAATCACGTCGTTATTAGTTAATGGATATGGATTATAAGTTTTTCCCAGATTTTATGGAAAGTTTTAAAAGAATTTTAGGACAAAAAGGAAAGAATTATCGAATAAAAACGTCGGTTAGATGGTGGGTAACTATGCAGAAGATTATTGATGCTTTAGATATAGAATTGCTTAGGCTTCTAATGGAGGACAGTAGCCAAACCTACGTGCAGCTTTCTAGGAAGCTTGGCGTACATAAGGACACGGTCCGTAAAAGGGTGAAGCACCTAAAGGACCTAAAAATAATTGATCGCTTTACTATAACCATAAACTCTGATAAGCTAATGGAGCTCAACCCTAGCATGTGGAACGTAATATTTGGCGTAGCCGTTCTGAGAGGACGCGATGCATTACTTAAAGAACTGCTGGAGAACCCGCATGTGATAGAGGTGGATGAAGCCACGCCTGCCGCAGTTCACGATTTAATGGTTCACACCCAATTTAGAAACATGGAAGAATTCAACTCCTTCACTAAATGGCTAAAATCAAAAGAGCAAATCGACCCAAGGGAGTTAGATGTAATTCCAGTCTATAAACAACACAAAAGGAGACGCCGCATATTATCCGTAATCACACCACAGCAATAGAGAGCATATTTTCTCCAATGTTTGAGTATTCAGCAAATTTGGTAAGATGCATCAGTTGTGTTCGGAGGAAATTTCTTATTCATCACGCTAATGCCACGCATCCTTAGAGAGTTAGAAGACAAAGATTGAAAACCCTATCTGTTGAAGAACAAACAGAATGTAGATAGAGCAAAGGAAGAAGGCTTCTCTTCTGCTTAGATTTATTCTTGTAGTTATTAGGTACCAGAGGGTTAATGAAGACAACAACACGAAGAACATTAGGCTTTCTGTTGCGATGACGTTTACTTGAGAAAAGGTAATGAGGGAGGAAAGCCCCAGTATGAGGGTTATGTTTGTTATGCAGCTCCCAAACAAGTTTCCAAGAGCCATTCTGAACAGATTCTTTTCTGTGGCTTTTCTTATGTAACACGATGTGTGTAGCGCGTGCCACTGCGGCGGATTTGGCTGCGGTAAGTTTATTTTGCTTGGAGTTGTTTTTGCATTGGGCGTGAGATTAGCGTGGTTATCCTAGTCGTTTTGGTCCTCTTGTTGGTTTTCTTGGTGGCCCTAGACCAGTTCAGCCATTTGACTATTACCAACGTCGTTAAGGTATCGAAGATTTCAGGGCTTGGAAAGACAACGGTTGGATTCCTTCTACTCGCGTTTTCCACTTCTCTGCCAGAATTGAGTGTGGCGGCTATCTCAGGGTTCACAAACCAAGCTGGAATCTCGATCGGGAATGTTATAGGGTCAAACATCGTAAATATCTGCTTAATAATTGGGTTGGCAGCCCTTCTCGTGGCTTTAAGACGACGTGAACCCAGAAGTATGATCCCTTCCATGGCTAAAGAGGAACTGGGAACCCTACACTTTGGTCTTTTCATAGCCTCTCTCGTTCCATTGTCCTTAGTGTATATCGTTTACGCGAGTTGGCTTATTGGCTTGGTTTTGATAGGCATCTTCCTCCTATACACCTATCAGTTGTCAAAAATCAGAATTCCTCTGGAAGAAGCCAATAGCGTTGATGATCAAATGCGGAGGAAACTACGTCTCTACGTAGCGCTCACTTTAATTGGAGTTTTCGGTGTCGTTGCAAGCTCGTATTTTATTGTGGAATCGGCCGTTGCGATAGCTGAATTTGCTGGCGTGCCCAAGACTCTAATCGGCGCCACAATCATTGCATTTGGCACCAGTCTGCCAGAATTTTCCACCAGCATTAAGGCTTTTTTGAGGGGACATCCGACGCTGGCTCTTGGAAACATCATCGGAAGCTGTTTCATAAACATAACTTTGATTTTGGGAATTACGTTGGTTGCCCCAGCCTTGACTGCTTCGCCTCTGACGATTAATATGGTCATCTACTCAGATTTGGTTATCTTTTCTCTCATCGCAAACCTGTTTCTTTGGTATTTTCTGACGTTGGGACGTTTGAGTTGGAGGGAAGGCGCCATTCTGCTTTTCATATACATACTCTTTTTGGCAACAACGCTCGGCGCCATACATATACGTCCATCATTGTGATCTCCTTTTTTACCGACCCTCAATAAACCCTTATAGTTGCAAATTAATTTTTATAACTTAAAATGGAATCAGAACCTTTAATAAATAGAATTATGTTCTGGTTTGAAAATGTCGCGCTCTGTGAGGTTAACATCATGGCAGATTTCCTTCAAGATCTCCTGAACAAACCTATTTTGATTCTAGAGATAATCCTAATAATTGTAATTGCCTTTATCATTGTAAATATTTTTAACAAATTTATAGTCGGGATCGCGGAAAAGAGAGTTAAAGTCAAGAAAGGAACGCTTGCTCACCTTAAAAGATTCTTTCAGATACTTATTTATGCCTCGGCGTTCATTGCGATCCTTTCAGTTTTGAAAGTTGACATTACAGCGGCACTTGCAGGCCTAGGGGTTGGAGCCCTAGTAATCGGTTTTGCATTAAAGGACATAATAGAAAACTGGATTTCCGGCTTATTGATAATCTCAGGAAAAACCTACGCAATAGGCGACGTGATCAGGGTTGGAAACATAACAGGAACCGTAACGGACATAGCCCTCAGAACGACCAAGCTAAAAACCTATGACAGAAACGAAATTATTATACCTAATTCTGTAATGGTGAAGGAAAAAGTAATAAACCTCACAAGCGGAAAACAGGAATGCGTGGCTTCCATAATTCTCTCTATAGATTATACTTCAGATACCGAAAAAGCCAAAACCATCATAGAAAAGGTCCTAAAAAACCATAAAAAGGTTGTCGTAAGCGAGAGAAGAAAGCGAGAAATAAGGTTTGTTGTACGTAGCAGAGAGTGGACAACCGAGATGGAGGTTCTATTTTGGATTAACGACCCACCGAACGAAGAATTCATCAAGTCGAACATCACGGAATTAATAAAGAAAGAATTTGAGAAAGAAGGAATATTGCCCCCAATTCCAGCCTTCATGAGAAAAGAGTACCTAGAAAGCAAAAGACTATCATCGAATTGAATTCAGCTTAGGACTAATTAGAAGTTAGACGCTAAGGGTATGAGCATAGACCGCAACATATTTTTAAAGATGGTAGGTGCATAGAATCAGGTGGGGAGTCTTCCACATGAGCCTACTAGATTTTATTAACGCTCTAGGTGATTGGGTTTTATCCAACCTTGATAAAATCTTGTTTTCAGTTATTGTCGCCATTGTAGGATATCTCCTCTACAGGTTTATTGCCAGAGAAATCACAGCGCTGAAGAATCGGAAAAGGCTGGAGGAGCACCTTGCTTACACTCTGAATAGGATCGTCAAATGGGTCATCATAATTGTAGTTCTGTCAGCCATTTTGGCCGTGTTTGGAGTAACGCCGGGTGTTCTTGCAGCATCTGGATTATTAACTCTTCTCGGCGGCACTATCTTGGGTTTTGCGGCTATAAACACCATTGGAAACGCCATCGCCGGCTTAATAGTGATGATCAGCAGACCCTTCAGGGTTGGAGACAGAATATTCTTTAACGGTCAATTCGCTGATGTCGTAGCCATTGAGTTAATCTATACCAAGATGCTAACTCTTGACAATGTTTTAGTTTCCGTTCCAAATCAAGAGCTGCTCAAGGCTGAGATTGACAATTTTGGAAAGAAGAAAGTAGTTAGAAGACATGTTACCGTTACACCTGGATTTGAATACGACAGCCGAGACGTGGAAAAAGCCTTGTTAGAGGCTGCTGGAAAGGTTCCTAGAGTTTTAAAGGAACCCAAGCCCTATGTCTGGATAACAAAGTTTCAAAATTATGCCGTTGAATACACCCTCTATGCGTTCATAAACGACATAAAAGGACTGCCAGAAATAGATGCAGAACTGCACAGAACCGTCCTCGAAACTTGCAAAAGAAACAAAATAGACATAAGTACGCCCTTACTGCTCCGACAAATCCAAGACTGAATTATACACTTTTACGCAGTTTCTCTGGCAACCGTTAATATTCTTACATAGTCGGCAGTGTCGTCACAGGTGTCTGCCACATTTTCCATAGACTCAAGCAAATCCTTAAGCAGCATCAGTGTTGCACAGTTCATTTTGTCCGTATACTTGATGAGTAATGATTTTGTTTCCAAATATTTTTCATCAACCCTCTGCTCTATTTCATCAATTTTCTTTGAGAGCTCCCTGACTTCGGAAGGTTCTGTTCCCAACTTTTCGATGGCTTTACGGAGGGTTGTTGCGCAATCTACTAGGTCTTTTGAGATTTCGACGAATTTTTCCCACATTTCTTTTAAAACATTAGCCTCAAGGAGAACCATGACGTTTCTAGCCGAGTCCTTGACGTGGTCCGCCATCACGTCCAGCCTTTTCACTAAATGCATGATGTCTTCTCGATCCTTTAACGGCATGCTACCCCTCGTCAACTCCTCGAAAATTGTTCTTCTAAGATCGTCAATCTCGTGTTCTGTGAAGAAGAGTCTCTCGAAAGACGCCTTTGCTTCTTCTTTGTTTCCATTTAAGGCTGCAGTGAGGGATTTTTCCAGCTCGGTTACGGTTTCTATTGCCAGAGTCATTTCTCTGTAGGCGATGTCTAAAACTTTAGACTTCCGCCTTTGAGCAAACCATCTTTCAATCGTCATTAGATTCAACCTTCCAGTAGATTGTTTATTAAGAGTCTTTTCATTCTAGGGCTAACTCCGCTCTTAAACCTTTTTCAGGATATGTGAAGACTAGGCATTTATCGGCTGGAAAGCCGATTGTGACTTTTTCCCCGACGTTAAGCCATTTAGCTGTCAATGCTGGGCGAATAACCGTCACGGGTTCTTCGTTTTCGAGTCCAATTTCGTATCGTATGTTTGCTCCTTCGAACCGCAACCTTTCAACTTGACCGAAAAATGAATTCACTTTTCTTTCATGGCCTTTCTTAACTATGAGAAGCTCTGGTCTTATTGCTACGACTACTTTTTCGCCTTTTCTGTGTACCGTATCCAGCGTTCGAACTGAGAGACCTCCACGTAGTCCGATGATTGATTCTTTTTCGTTCACCCTTAAGATGTGTCCTTCTAGGAAGTTTGATTCTCCGACGAAATTAGCCACAAAAACATGCTTGGGTTTCATGTACAGTTCTTGGGGAGTCCCGACCTGCAAGATCTTCCCCTTCCTCATCACGGCTATTCTGTCAGAAATCACCATGGCCTCCGCTTGGTCATGGGTTACATGTATGGCGGTCAGCTTGAGGTCCTTCGCAAACCTTCTCAATTCATATCTCAATTCGAGCCTGATTTTGGCATCTAAAGCACCCAAGGGTTCGTCTAACAACAATAATTTAGCGCCAGCAGCCAGCGCCCTCGCCAAGGCAACCCTCTGCATCATCCCGCCACTCAACTCTGACGGCAGAGCATCCAAGCGTTCGTAAAGCCTGACCATTTCTAACATTTCACGCCCAATTCTCTCTCTTTTCTTGTCTCCCCACGCCTTTACCAGCGGACCATAGGTTACATTGTCCCAAACGTTCATATGCGGAAAGAGCGCGTACTCCTGAAAAACAAATCCGATGCCCCGATCTTCAGGTGGAAGCAGATTAACAAGACGATTTTCAATGTAAACTTCGCCTTCGTCCGGCTGAACTAAACCCGCAATTATCCTAAGCAGAGTGGTCTTACCACACCCACTCGGGCCGAGAAGCGAAAAATATTCTCCGTCGTGAACTTGGAGGCTCACACTGTCGACCGCAACGATCTTGTCAAATTTCTTTGATACATTCACCAGCCGGACTTCTGGCATCCGAAAGCCTCCATGAGCCTTGTTCGTAGGTACACAACTGACATATTAAACATGCTAATGCCTCCCTCTAACTACTAGCCTCAAAATCAACAAGATTATGAAAGACAGCATCACTAGGATGCCACAACCTAGCGATGTAGCGGGAACCCCACCT
>Ga0315312_1002272_pt1 | contig 13494 bp, 15 predicted proteins | sample TDP7_MG_FD_203629 | JGI IMG/M metagenome (GOLD analysis project Ga0315312, IMG submission 203629) | Freshwater sediment microbial communities from Lake Towuti, South Sulawesi, Indonesia - TDP7 | ecosystem: Environmental > Aquatic > Freshwater > Lake > Sediment | place: Indonesia: South Sulawesi... | reverse complement strand
AGGAAAACAACTATTTTTGTGTGTGTCCCTTGGTGCGCGCACACACAAAAAATAACCAAATCCTAGGGTTCAAATTCAGGTGGTCGCACCAAGGGAAGCACACACACACACACGAAAAATTCTCTCCACACTGTTAGGGGAGGAATCCCCTAAAACCCCTCTTCATTCTGCGGTATGCTCGCCTACGGCTCGCCAATTTCCGGAGAAATTAAGAAAGAAGAGGTGGGTTGTTTTGGGTTTGCGTCTTCTGGTGGCGAAGACTGTTGCTGCTACGGCTACTAGAGCTACTGTTATCCAAGGTGCCAATATCTCTACTTTCGCAACTGGCATTAAGATTCCTCCAACCGCGCGTCGAGATGCCAGAACTATGTCCCCCCAACCCTCCAAATCGTACAGGTTGGCGCCGTCCGGCCAGACATTATGACGCTCCGATGCTCCTCCTCCGTTATAATCGTGAGGCAGGCTATCCCAGCCCACAGGTGAAGAGAACCCGACTGTGGCTCCCGGAGAGGCGCCTATCAAGCTCAACGGTATCTTGATTTCATATATCCTGTGAGGTGTGGATGTGGTCGGGCTTGATCCGAACCCGATCGCGCCAGCAAACCCTGGATGCAGATTGTGTGAAGCAAGACAAATGTGAAAATCTATTCTAGAAGCGGAGAAGGCAGAACTAGACCATCTGACCTAGATATTGGTCACTTGGATACTTGAAGATTCGTTGTATATTGTTTTGGACTTGAGAATCTGATGGATTAATGAATAATCCGTTAGCATTGGCCATCACTCTTCCACAGGGAGTATAAAATAATCCACCAATGAAGATTTTGTTTCCACTTTGCACAATAATCTGGATTACAGGTTGTGAATCTCCATTTATGACTTCAAATGCATAATCATTGTAGTTCCTGTCTGAAGCTATTCGTCTATCGTTACTAACAGTCCACTGATTATCCGTGATCATGGCAACTGTCTCACCCTTCTGATTCATTATAAGGGCCGAAACCAGAAGTTTTCCATCTTTGAATTTGATTTGAATAGGATAATCACAACCGAAGTCGATAAACCTGCGGAGGTTTATTCCTTGGCTGAGTGAGTTGATATCTTGCGTTAGGAGATTCGACCCAAGATTTACCACAAAAGGTTTCTGAAAGTCGATTTCTGGTTGTGCCAAGTGACCCGTCAACGGGTTCAAAGGTCGATTCTCTATAGTCAATACATAGAAACCGTAAGGAGTGAGAAATGTGCCTAATGCTAGAGAAAGGTAGACCAGAACCTTGGCCCGTGTCGAAAGCTTTTTCCAAATACCCTTTTGCAAATGGGACTTGAGAAAAGGGGATAAAACTAAGAAGAACACGCCTAGAACAATAATAATCCATGCCGGAATCATTCTCTTAACTTCCACGAAATCCCCATGCAGATCTCCTAGTCTCACTCGTGACTAGACTAAACAAATGGAACGGCCTATAGATACAACTACAATGTAGCGCATTAAGATTTGGGTGACTCGTGTGTGTGTGGTCTATTTAGCGGGGACGACGACGAAAGGCGCGGGAGATTCAAAAGGCAAAATGCCCAGTTTACCAATGCCTTGGCAATAGAAATCGTTGGTTTGACAATTATTTCTATAAGTCCAATTGCCGTAACGTTAGTTGACCTCCTAGAGGAAGTAAAAAGTAAGATGCAGGTGCTAACGGACACACATAGAAAGAAGGTTGTTGCGCACGCTGAGATGGCTCCAGAAGAACTTGTTAACAAAACGTTTGTGTCTCATAAGGTCCCTACGTAATCCCTGAATGAAGAAAAACATTCCTTGACATCAGCCGTTTGTAACATCTCTTCTAAACGTTCGCGAACATTCTTGTAGTCTGGGCTAACAATCGTGAATGAAACACTTCTTCTAATGGATTTTGATAGCAATTCTTCAAGCTTTTTGTCCTGACGCCGAAGAGAGCATCCAATTAGGATTAATTCAGTAGTATCCCTAAGCATGGATTTTGCGAAATCCCAGACTTCTTTGTAACGTTCAACCTTTTCATAGTCTTTATAGTCTTCAAGAGGCGGGATCAATGCTGGCTCATCATAATCCGTTCCCGACCGGACAAGGTCGTCCACTTCGATTTCCTTCAATGCAAGGGGATGAAGGATCTTCATGTCTTCCATCCATGCCCTATTAGAAAAAACTGAGCAAACTACCGTTCTAAAAGCATCTTTTCCCGTCAAGTTCCTGTGGGCTATAGCTTTTCCGAAGGGATTAAGCCAGTTTATAGAACCATGCAACTTTGCTATGGGAATACTATTTGGATGTCTTCGAGGAGGAAGATAGTAAAAACTCCCGTTTAGACTCAAGATAGCATTTTCAAAGAGCGTATCATAATTAAGCGTCACAATGTTATACTTTTTATCAAAATAGTGGAGTGCAAGTCTGCGATAGCAGTCAAAATCAGGTTTGTAGGAAAGCGAGTAGTATTTGAGGATATCATAAATAAAATAGAAACTTTCACCTAGAGCGCATTGTAGAAAAATAGCTCTCTCAAAATTGACATCAGTTTTCACTTCATGAATGACCTCTCCTGACTTGTAAAAGTTGGTCGCCAGCCAAGATAGAAAATTTTCAATGTCAGGGTTCTCAATTTTTTGTAACTTTGTGTATTCTATTAAGGCTTGATATAACCGAGGATACTTGTCTTCGGTAAATAAGCCGAGTCGTTGTCCTTTGGAGAAGAATTCGTTTGATAAAGGAGGGCGTCCCAAATCTGGCAAATTGTCATCATATCCATATGATGCCCCAGCTCCCAGAAGATAGCACTTCTTCAATCTAACACCTCAGTAGCGTCTTGGTCCTTTTCAAACTTCTTTAGAACGCGCTTGTATATCTTGAAAGGCTTCAAGTTTCGGGCATTCTTACGCAGGTAGTGAAGTGTACTCTTGCCTATGCCGAGTTCATACGCCCTTTTGCAGGTTAACCCTATGATTCGGTCGCGAAGCTCTTGACCGTCAGGTCTCACTAAACTCGGAGCAGGCTCCATGAAATCAATGGACCCTGATTTCGCTAGGAGATAACGGGCTAGCTCCTGCGTCTTATTCAAGATAACGGTGTCCCACTTCCAACTCTTATCCCTATATTTGACGCCTGAGTTGAACCTATCTCTAAGAAGTTCTAGGAATCTCCTCTTCGCCTCTGCCTCAATACGATAGCGATAGTCGTCGCCCATGAAATAGAAGTCTTTCATGTCCAAGGCTTCCGATTCAAATGCTTCAATAGTAGTCACATCGCCGATCCACCTGTAAGGCTCCTGCAAGTCATAGACCAGCGACTGCTTTGTCTGATAGTCGCTGAACTCGTGCAGAAAACCGACCGATGGCTCCAACCCTACGGTATTAATTGCCTTTCGGCACTCTCCCTCCAACACGCCGTAAGCATAGTTGAGGCAGAGATTAACCGGGTCAGAAGCGTTGTACTGATGGCTCCTAGTGATTCTGCTTTGAAAATCAAACGTCTCCGGAATAATTGATTGAATAACCTGCCAGTACCGTTGCGCTACTCTGCCCTCAACCGTTCTAATGTCGTTAACAGTCTTTGCCTTTAAGAGAGCTAAGGATTCAATGTTTACTTTCCTCGTCATCCTCTCTATGTCATATCTTTCCCCAAGCCATCTCAACACGTCATTATTTCGTTGGATCTTCGCCTTCACCAGTTCATAAGCGATCTTATACTTCTTCTGCGGATCTTTACAGGCTTCTAGTTGCGCGGCTCTCAAATCTGCTTTAACCGGCATAGGCGGAAGAATAGATGATATGAGGCTTCCATCAAAGTTCAGTATGAAGACTGGAACCTTGTTCCGTGAAAGCCAATGGAACGCCTGCAACGAAACATAACCGCTATGGCCGTCGATAATTATTGAATCATACGGTATTCGTCTAGGTCGAAACGAGTAAGATTCCTGCTGCTCATTGAAATCGTCTCGACCGTTTGCGACATGAAGATCGGAACGGAAACGCATGTTCTTGACCTTGATCTTCACACCGAAACCAGAAAGGCAAAGCGGTTTCATTCGTTCTCTCCCCCAGCAATATCCAAGTTCAACTCTCTTTCCAGGTAGTCGAGCGTAGTACGCTGACCTTGAATGAATTTACGCATTTTTTCCTTGAAAGTCGGTAGGTGTTTGCAAAGGACTTTCAAAGCTTCAGCGTATTCTTCGCGATGTTCTGTCTGGCTGAATCGCACAGCCAAATCGATTATCAGTGGAGTAAGATCCGATTCATTGTATCCCAGCTCATGGACGTAATAGGCAAAATCCTCAGCTTCAGGCAATGAGTTGGCAACCATCTGGCAAAGTTTTGATAAGTGAATTACCAGTTCTTCTTGGCTGAGTGCTTCTAACACTTCTTTCTTAGGAAGGAAAAATTGGAATTTCTTCTGTGGAAGCCAGATTTCCATCAGACGCTTGAAGTTCTTAGTAGCTACGTTTCCTGGGATTCGGAAGGCTCTTAGAAACCCATAGAGTGTCAGCCCGTAGTATACCTTGTTGCGACCGCTCCTATGCCTCTCTCTACCATAGACAATCAACTCCCCTTCATCCTCGAGAATTTTTAAGTGATTGGCAACAGTCGAAAGTGGAGGGTCACGGGGAACGAGCTTTACATGTCCGACCTTTGGCTGGAGCGTCCTGTGGACTTTGTAAAGTGTCGCAGGACCATTCAACAAGATCATCATCCTTACCTTGTTAAGTGACTTCCGCACTTTCTCATATCTTTCGGGCATATTCTATTTTCACTGATATTCCATCGAATATCGAGTATATATAACACTTTCGCTCTTACTTAGGAACCAAGCAGGGAGAGGCATATCTGATGGAGAAAAACCCCAGCAGTGATAGGTCAATTCTCGACGAAGAAACACCCACCTCCAAGGAGGCTATCGATGCGCCTTGAAAGATCTTGAACCTCTTATCGACGTCGTCGCACTAACAATCTACACGGCTTACATCAAAAACGTTCAGAAACCAAACAGTCTCTTGATCATCGCAAAACCGGAATCCGGCAAGACAGAGGTCATGAAGAAATTTGAAGTCAACAAGAACATCGCCTACTTAAGCGATGTAACAGCCTTCGGTATTGAACGCGATTACCTGCCCAGAATAGAGACTGGAGAAATACGGCACATCATAATCCCAGACCTTCTGAAGCCCCTATCAAGAAAGGAGTCCACAGTCAAGACCTTTATCACAATGATGAATGGGCTCGTCGAAGAAGGCATTGCGTCTGTCTCCACTTACGCAACTAGAAGACTATCCGACAAGCACGTCAAATGCGGAATCATCACAGCTATCACTGGCGAAGAGCTAAGCGACCAACGTCACAACTGGGGACGGATCGGGTTCCTATCCCGAATAGTGCCATTCAGTTACAGCTACAGCATTGAAACCGTGAAGAAAGTCTTCGATTCTATTCTTGGGCTAGAGTACATGAAAGAATGCGACATCAGACTGAAACACATCCCAAAACAAGACAAAACAATCAAACTACCAAGAAAATACGCCCAAGCCATCCTTCCGTCCACAACAGCCATCGCTCAAGCTCAAGAAACCTATGGTTTTCGCCTGCAAAAACAATTCCAAGCACTGCTTCAAGCGTCGGCATTAGATAAAGGCCGCAACTCAGTCAACTCACGAGACGTAGAAAGGGTTCTTCACTTAATGAATTGGGTGAACTTCGACGAAAACCCGATCACCTCCTACATGAGGCGTCCTAAATGAGCATGATACGGATTTACAGGATGACGACTGCGACTCGCTGGTATGATGAACTGGCTGAGAAAGCTAGATGGTTTGAAGCCCATTTCAAAGTCGCGAGATACGGCAACGTCGGTACAGTTCGAAGAAAACTAGCTGAGAGAGGAGTTCCATACTTCCAGAGAATAATCCAGCGGAGTCACGGAATATGGATTCCGAAACATCATATTAGGATCTCTTTCGAGCGCGAAGAGCCAGCTACCAAGATTGAATCAAAGATGCAAATTGAGCTGCGTAGAATGGAGTTCCGCGGCAAACAACGTGAAGCGATTCGTATGCCTTCTAAGGTGTTTGGTTATGCAAAGAGGCGTCGGAGACGTAAGCGTCCTCAAAATCGATAAGGACTGCTTCATCGACCACGACTGGCTAGAAGACTATATGCGTTTGATAGTTCGAACCTGTCGGTTGCATGATGTAACCGTTCTCTCTGTGAAGATGTGTCGCAGTCGTCGGAAAGGATTCCATTTGTACATTGAGATTACCCCTGCGATTGACTCTGAGCTAGCGAATAGGTTACAGTGGTTGCTAGGTGATGACTGCCAAAGAGTGGACTTCAACAGGGCTCGAATAAGGTCTGGACTAAATGAGTGGAACAAGCTCTTCGAGGAGCCTAGAAGGAGGCTTAGAACGATCTACAAGCATACTGACTGTTCTCTTAGTGGTCGATATGCATGAAAAGTAGCTCACGGATCGGTTGGAATAGACTTTTGTCTACTCTACGCGTCGCGGCGCGTTTCTGTATGGTTCTCGCCGTCGATAAACGTCTGTGTACGCACTTTTGCATTGTTTGGATAGCTGTTGATGCTGGTGGATGAATTGTTTACGCGAAGATACACGGTGACAGTGACGCAGAAGATGCATGAGATGTTGGATGAAGAGCGAAAGAGGCGCTTCTTAGATTCGATACCTGAAACAATACGAATGATTCTCAGCGAATACCTCTCAAGCACTAGAAGACCTACAAATGAAACTTCGCATCCTGACAAGGATAACGAATATTTTCAATAACAAATGAAAACAAGCTAGTTTCATGAAATACGCTTATTTTGAACTCTTTTTTGATGCAAGACAGGACCACCTCTTCGACCAGGGGAATGTCCTGAGAAGATGTTGTTAATATATTTGAAATGGCCATGGATATCTTGAGACCTTTTTTGGAGCGAGTTGGCTTGAAGAAGATCACTCTCAAGTACGACGGGAAATGTACAAAGTGCGGTCGAACGATATCGGCTGGAAAAGAAGCTTATTGGGAGAAGGACAAAGGCGTGTGGCACCTTGAGTGTGATAGTCGTGTTCGAGAAAAGGGGTACACTGCGTCAAGGGGTCTTTGGGTAGCTGTTGCCGCAATAGTTGTACTGGCTTTCGTCTTGGGAGGTTTAGTTCTAGGTCCAATATTGGCGCCACATCCGACGGTGACCCTGACAACAACAGTGACAACAACGACTACGGAACACTTCACGACTACGATTATGGCGACGACATCGGGTACAACAACTGCTGCAGGACAGAAATGGATCAACCCGTCAGATCCAAACGTGGTCAACTGGGCGGATGCAGGCAAGTATGTGGGCCAAACCAAGACGGTTGAAGGAACCGTAGTTCGAACATATCGATCCGCTAACGCGATCTTCCTAGATTTCCACGATCCCTATCAAGGGTACTTCATGGTTGTCATCTTCAAGAGTGACTGGACGAATTTCAAGTTTCAGCCGGAAGTCTTCTATAAGAATAGGGAAGTCCGCGTCACAGGACTGATCAAAACTTATCAGGGCTCCCCCGAAATCATAGCGTCGAGCCCGACGCAGATTGAAGTAGCATTCATGGGATTTAATTATCCTTGAGACTGGCTCCAAATACTTTGGAACGCAGATTCATATCTTGATGCAACGTCTACCGAATGAATAACGATTAGGTTTTCATTATTGTTGTTCTCCGCGCTATTCGTCCAGTTGAAGCTTCCAGTTATGACAATCCGGTTATCGATTATCGCGACCTTGTTGTGCATTATACCGTTTGAGTTTGTGTCATTTCTCACTTCGATTCCCGCCCCTTTCAGAAGAGCATGTTGACTGTAGGTGCTACCCTGACTCTTATCGAAGACGATCTTGACTTCGACCCCCTTATTGTGAGCCGATATCAGAGCTTCAGCTACGTTCTGCAATGTGAAGATGTACATGAGAACATGAACAGATTGGTTTGCTCTACCTATCCAATAGATGATTGTATCAGCGCATCCACCTTTCGGGGAGAAATGGATCTCATAACTTGCGGAAGATGGTTGCAGGTATCGACCAGTGTACGTTGAATAGGCTATTCCGAGGATTGCACCGAGCAACAGACCAACAACGAAGACAGCGATAATGAGCTTTCTATCATTCATGAATGCCACTCTCCGACCACAAGCCATAAAGAATTACGTGATTCGTATGGATAAGGCTCTCTTAGGCTCAATAGACACGCATGATCTAACGAAAAATGGAGGCCATGTATGCAGCCGACAAAGAAATGAACATCTCATGTGGGTGCTTGAAACGGGCTCTAAAGATTTCAGTTCATAGCAAAAGATATTAGGAAATTTCGTCAATTAGTGTCAGGATCAGAAATTGTCTAAGCGAGGTTTACGCTTCGTTTTCCTCGCCGTCATAGTAATCTCGCTTACCCTTTCAGTGGTCTACAGTTTTGTCGGGATAGTTGTCTCTCAAGGAAAATATTGCGGTAGTAGAAAGAGCGATGTCTACCATTATCCCTGGTGCCACTATGTCGAACAGATAAAACCTGAAAACTTGATATGGTTTGCAGACGAATATGACGCGGTAAGTAAAGGTTATCGACCCTGCAAAGTCTGCAAGCCGCCGTATCCAGGTCAACAAACATCCACTCAAACATCGGCATACACTTTCACTAGTACGCCTACGTTCACCACGATCTCTACCCCTAGGCCAACTCCCACACTAACTTCTTCTGCATTTACTTCGACAGAAGTTGTTTCTTCTTCTATGACTACAACCGCCTCAATAACCAGTGCGACTGCTATGCAAACAGCTACTTCGGATCGAACGCTAACCTCGCTTTCCACGCCGATGAGTACGTTTACGCAAGCGACCAGTACAACGACGCAACCAGCGTTCACAGTTACGTCTGTGTTAGTCGTGACATCAGTCACTACATTTGCGGCCGAAGAATCAATATCGACTATCTTAACGTCACTTTTGCTGATCTTGCTTGGCGGAACGGGTTTACTTGCGTATAGATTCTGGAGAAAAAGAAAGGCAGAATGAAGAGGGGTTTTAGGGGATTCCTCCCCTAACAGTGTGGAGAGAATTTTTCGTGTGTGTGTGTGTGCGCACCAAGGGAAGCGCACACACAAAGATAAAGGAACCAATGGTTCAAATCACGATGTTCGCACGATTGCATTCCTTGACACATAAGGCTGATAAGAAGAGTTCTCGATTACTTACTAATTGGGCGCGGCCGACAATGAAGCAAAAAAAGGAGGAAAGCATGGCTAAGGCCGTGATGAACTCCTTCCTGCGAGGGAGACTATACAAGTGTAAGTCTGCTCTTCGAGAGTTTCAAATGCAAAAATGCAAGTTCGACGTAGTCGGCTACAATTCAACTGAGAAGACATTCTACATAGTAGAGTGCAAGGCTGGAAGAAAGGCGACAGATATCGGCCATGCCTTTGGACAGATTCTGGCATACAAGAGCGTTATCAGCGACAAAGGATACGATTTCTTAAGACAGTTTAATGAGAAATCGCGTGTTCGTTTCGAAGACCTTATTCAAGCCGTCCAAGAAAAGAGATTAAGAGTCAGATTCTTCGTCGCCTTGAGGCAAAATGCCTGTAAGAATTTACAGTTATTGCGCCTGATGAAACAGAGTCTACCTGACGTGGGAATAATCAGAGTCAGAGATGACGGCGCGTGCAGACCATTTATTCGTGTAGAGGGAAACGTGAAGGATTATGACATCTGCAAGAGTCAAGTGATGTCTATTCCAGTCAGAAGAATATATGAAAAAAGAGAGTTCCTTAGCTATCTTTCATCTAGACTAAGAGACGAATTGGCTGGCTCCGGCCTAGAAGACTTCAAAACTTACATGAAAGTCGAAGGAGCATTCGCAAACTATCAGCAATTCTACTATGAAAGGAAAGCACTTCATTTTGAAATCTGGTTTAGAAAAAGTATTGAGATAGCTCTTCACAGTGAAGCTAGTAAGTCAACAAACAAAAGAATATTGAGATTTTTCAAATCGAAAGAAAAGGAAATACAAGCAAAACTGGGGAAGAACGTTATGATTAATCCTGCATGGGGAAAGAGGCGAAAAGCATGGGGCAAAGTCTACGAGGAAATTCCTAAGACAGAACTGGACGACGAACTTCTTGAGACGATATCAGCTAGGCTGGCTGCGTACATCAGAACCCTTAAGCCCCTCACTGATGACCTACTTGGAACCAATCTCAAATGAATGAGAGACCAGCCAAGAAATCTCACTGCAAATTCGAATGTTTCGAAACGGCCTTAAGGTGACCGTTCTCTTTGGGCGTATGTGATGGCTGTGGTGCTGAAGTGAGCGATGATGAGCTGTACAGATGCGGTGAGTGTGGAAAGGCATACTGTGTAGAATGCGCTGTAGCCGATGGAACGATCAAAAAGCTCGGTGTATGCTCAGACTGCGAAGAAGTTTATGAAGCGGAGGAGGACTACTGGGGCTGGAAGTAGCGTATTTAAGCAGCCTAGTAAAAAGTCTTAAAGACTCGGTAATGATAAGCAAATTTCGATGATTTTTCTTGGTAAAGTGTCCTCGATGCGAAAAGAAGTGGCAAACAAATCCACAAGGAAATGGAAATATTCAGGAAGACAGGTAGTTCATCTTATTTGCCCAAGATGCGAAAGAGGATTCAACATTTATCGAACTAGGAACGGAAATCCATGCTTAGACTACATCGTGTTCTATGGTTATTGGAATACTCCGTCGATTTCTCTCCATCGGTCCGAATTCTTTTTCGTTCCCTCTAGCACCTGCAGCGCATTTCTTCCACTATTTGACGCTAAACACACTTGACCTGAGCATCTTGCAGCCATTTGGAGAAAGTCAGTTCTAAACTCTTTTCAGATTTGATGTCATCGAAAACGCGCATGTGCACATGTCTTGGCACTTCTTTCAGATATCCGATCAGCTTATGCTTGTTGCTATTGAGTGGCTCGTCAAGAATCCGCCAACCTTCAGTGCCAAAGCCTGTCAACTTCCTTCCTGGGTTGAATCCCAGTAAGAATTCTCTCACCGCATATATCTCCTGAAACCCTCTGATTCTTTTGCTCGGAACTCTTTGTTTGGTTGTCCAGACGAACTCTCCACATCCTTCGTCAAAGCTGAAACTCGGCATTGAAGCTTGAATGCGGGAGATGGGCACCTTACCCAGTGAACAGAGAGCTAGATGCTGAACTATCTGTTTAGTCGACCCGCCTTTCGGATTGACGTCGTAGATAGGATTCCGAACGCAATTATCGCACAATTCACGGATATCCTGAATGCCAAATGACCTCGCAATAAATATCATTAAGGCTTGGACAGTGCCTTTTGACGATTTCCAAGCTATCCAACCGGCATTCAGCGTTTCCAATATGTTGACTAGAGATTGATGACCGCGACGCAAATAGTATCCACCTCTCACGGGCGTCGGGAATCGAGTGTTTACGCTACGTATGTCTGCAGGAAAGCCGTTGAACTTGGCTCTTCTCATAAGCGTACAACAAACTTTCAGTATGTGCTGCATTTTGTCTTGTAGCGATAGTGCTTGGAACTTGTTGACCTCACTCTGTTCGGCAGCGCGCACCTGGTTTGCCCGGATAAGCGGACCAGTCGCATAGTTGATTCTTCGATCAAGTCTTTTCATGAAATTCTTGTCTGATGTGTTTGACCACGGAATGATATTCTTCATTTGTAGATCGAAATGTACCTTGAAATTCCCGAACTCGTCGCCGGGTTTTGGACGAAAATGATCTCTTCTGGTTGTGTAGATGACAGGAATTGAGCGCTGCGCGAAACCAGCTTCGTAGTACACCGACGGTCTAGCAAATGTCAGGTCTGCAATGGCAAAATCGCATTTCTTGAGTTCACTGATTATCCGGTTATTTATGTCATCTAAATGTTCTTGGCGATCCACTCTGACTGGGGTCATTTTTTTGCTGCGCAGGAGCGGGACAATAATCTCATCATAAATTTTGTCAGTCTCATCACGGCCAAATGCCATGGCCACGAAGCAGCGCAGCTTAGAATCCGAACCTAGAGACCGTTTCTTTGACAAAGATGACCCAGCTCGTTGTTTCATTCAACTTGAGTCAGTTTACGCATATAGCTGTTTAGTGTGTGCGCACCAAGGGACACACACAATTTGAATGCCTTTCGCTTGCTAGAGGGCTTTCCTCTAACCCCTCTTCCTTCTACTCCGCTAAGAACGATGTTCTGCGAGTTTCCTTCGTTCTTCCGTCTGCAAAACTGTCTCAAGGATTCGCATGTATTTTACCCATTCCGGCGACCTGATTATCCTGTCGGCAACTACCAGCTGTGTCATGTTGAAGTAGTAGTGCAGAAATTGTCCGATTTGCTCAGGGAAAATGTTAGCTCCTTCCTTGTAGATGTTTAGCATGTTCAGAAGCCATTCTGATTGCTCTCCTATGACTCTCCATGCCTCGGTTATGTCTTGTTTCTCTAGTAGGTTTGTGTCTATGCCACTAATGCTACGTTCGGACATTTTCCTAGTCCCCTCGCAATCTTTTGGCAGCAATCGGCAAACTTCATCAAGACTGAAATCCTTTGTAAGTGATAATCTAAGATGAAAACCTACAGCCGTGTCATTCGGATCTTTTGTCACTTCAGATTTGGCATGTAGAAGGAAACAATACCAATCAACTATGCCCATATCTTTCAGACGACTGACTAGAGGGTGGATCAATGACCGCATCTTCTCAATATGCTTGCCCGATTCGATCTCCTCTGGAGATAGTTCGATGAAAGTCTCCCAAACTTGATTCAGATTCGGCTTTCTCACCTTGGCCACCCGTGCTCGACTATAGTAGTACCTAGAGCACTCTATTGACAATTGCGAATGAGCTTCTGAAGATGGTGAAGCGAAGAGTCTTACGTCCATCTCTCGGCGGCGCATCACAACATTATCCGATGACAACCTGGCGTGTTGTTACAGTTCCTACTGCCAGCGCTTTCACTTCTAGCATCCACTGACTCGAAGTTACATGTTGAAGGAGGAGTTGTCAGTGGATTCCTCCCCTAACAGAGGGCCCAGGGAATTTTCGTGTGTGTCCCTTGGTGCGACCGGCTGAAATTGAACCTCAGGATTTGACTATTTTGTGTGTGAGAGGAGTGGTGCGGCCGCCGGGATTCGAACCCGGGTCGTTGGCTGTCTTCGGTTATTTCTTGGAAGGCCAATGTCCTAGACCAGGCTAGACTACGGCCGCGTACAGTCCTTATCGATTCCTCTTTCGAGTCTTGCCCACGGCATCGAATCTTCCGTACTCTAGTCTTATGGCTTTTTCTGTCAGTTTTCGTCTGGCTTTCTCTCCTAAGAGATTTATGAGGCGAGCATTTATACTTCTCAGCTATTAGAGGGGAGATGCATGAAGATCCCATTCATAGAGCCAGTTGGGATAGACTCATTCGTACTCGCCCTCCATAAAGATTTGAA
>Ga0315312_1002271_pt1 | contig 13495 bp, 11 predicted proteins | sample TDP7_MG_FD_203629 | JGI IMG/M metagenome (GOLD analysis project Ga0315312, IMG submission 203629) | Freshwater sediment microbial communities from Lake Towuti, South Sulawesi, Indonesia - TDP7 | ecosystem: Environmental > Aquatic > Freshwater > Lake > Sediment | place: Indonesia: South Sulawesi... | reverse complement strand
CTGATATGAAAAAGTCCTTTACGATTCTTTTTCATACTGCCTATGAGCCCAAACTCATAGCCGACTACTGATAATGGATACTATTCAAAAAGAAGAGGCACTAGTCAATTTAATAATAATTCAGACGCCCTCTCTGTGCTGCCCGGGCTTGAGTTTATGATAGGGTTTATTGAAGGTTACTCAGGCATGTTAATCCCGAAGGTTATTGGATTATGAGGCTGTAGCTGATGAGAGGAGAGTAACCAGGAATAGCATAATTTTTATCTCCCACGTATGTTGATACAAGGGAGTTTGGAGTAGATATACCTGAAACTTGATATTCGCCCTTTTTTGGGGGGGGAGCAAACACGCTGTTGAGCAGGTCTATTCTGGTTGCACTGGTTACTGATATATCTGTGCCATTTGTCTCGCTTCCGCTAGATGTATAGCCTTTGATATAATCTATTTTATTACCATCTTTAAAATATATCTCAACAAACCAGTAGTTTCCATAAATGTCCACAATCTTGAAAGCTATGAGATCGTTCGCTGTACTGTAGCTTACTGTCTGATCAAAAGTTATGTTTGTCAGTATTATTTGCGATACCTCTTCAGGCGGCGGCACATCTCTCCATACGCTTCCCATTGCCATAGTCTCCTCCCCAGCACCCCTATATGCCTCCAGCGTTGCGGTTGTCTTGACTAATGCCATGCCTGCGTAGAGCCTCCCTGCCTGTTTCACCTGTTTTTCATAATCAGGCAGGTCAATCTCCTTGCCAGCCGTGGTATTAATATAGATCTTGTATCCAGTGATGTTACTCCCCCCAACATATGCTGTTGTCTTTGAGGTTATAACTCTCTGGAGAGCACTATTCCAGTCCTTATGTTTCTTGAGAGTCTGGTTCCAGGCATCAGGATAGCGGGTGTCCATTGTAATATTCACGTACCTTAAATACTCCACGTAGTCCTTTTTCTCGGTCAGCTCAAAAGGGTAGAGGGATAATATCTCGGGTTCAACCGAGACAGCACTAAAACCTGAGCCGTTTATTACCACAAGCGGGATGTTAATATCATCCTCCACTATCAATGTGTTGGGGCTGCCTGTGGCGTTGGGACGACCAAACTTCGAGAAGTCCCGTATCACTATGCCGTGCTCATACACGAGAAAAGGATGGTTCCCAGGGAGCTCATATTTAAGGCTGCTTGAGGGATAAGTTTTATTATACGTACCGAAAACTGTGGTATATTTTATGGTCACATTAACATCTTGTTTTGCCTCAACGCTCCCAAACAGGGCAGGCTTAGGATTATAAAAAATACCCCTCTTAGGATATACCAATCCCAACCTGACAGGGCTTGTGCGCGGGATTCCTGAGATTGCAGCACTCTCAACGTTTGATGAAAACAGCGTTAGATCTTCGTAAACACCCTCAAAGTGTTCGCTCTCGACCTCAGCATTCCACACTGGAACAAACTTTGTCTGCACGAATCCTAAGGTGCTGACAATAACAGCCAAGACAAGAGCAAATCCGATGACTGGAGAAATAGCCTTATCATCATAGAGGAAACCCTGCTTCATATAACACGATATGAGCTTGGATGATAAAAATTTTTGGTATCTGCGTCACTTAAAATATTTCTTCAATATCTTCCGCTCTCTTGCCTGCCTGTAGCTTGCGAAGATGATAATAGTTAACAGGATGAAAACCAGAACAATGAAAACAGGAAAAGGGATTGAGAACACATAGATTCTGGATAAACTTGCAAACAGCGATTCTTTTGCTGCTGCTTTTTCTATTTTCATAGAAGTTTGCTGCGGAGAGGTGACCTCTGGTTTTGCCGTGATGTTTATCGTTCTTGTCTCTGATGTCACGACTCCACGATAGGTGATGTATAGGTGTTCATAGAATGATGCCTCAGCAGGCGGTACCTCGAACGTGCCAGTGTTTTGAAATGCCAGCACATACTCAATGGTTTTGCCTTCTCCACCCCAAAGAGAAAGCTGAGCACTTACTTTTCCGCCAACCAAGTTTGCTTCCTTTGGTATCCTGTCTGTGAGGTTGACGATTGCAAGGCGGTCTCCAGTATTGCTCACTTTTAAGGTAACAGTCAGGTTGCTGCCCACTTCCCCATTTAAGGGAAGGGATTTAGTCAGGATGATATGCGGGCCAGATATGACAATGCCTGGGCTGTTTGACTCCATGGTGTAGTTTTTCAAAGCAGTCCTGTAAATGGCTTTTGCAGGCGGCAGGTTCAGGCTCGCAGGACGCGGAGATTTTATCTTGTAACTTTCTGTCCACCAGCCATCTTTCATTATTTTAGGTTTCCAGGTCAGATTTCCATTTAGCAGAGTGAAACCATCTGGTATTGTGTCCACTACCTCTAGATCAAGGTAGTTTAAGCCCGTGTTCTGGACGGTGAGCGAAACCAATAGATCGTCACCAATATGTACAGCCTCTTTTACCGATTTTTGTATCGTAAAGTCCCATTGGGGTAAAATTCGTATGGAGAAATTCGCTGTATTTGAGGTTTTAAATGTTTTTGTCCTGTTTCTATCCTGCCACGTACTTTCTGCCGCGACATTGAGCATATAGTTCTGCTCATCAAAGAGAAGAGGCGTATAATAGGTAATCGGGACTATTATCTCTTCGCCTTTTTTGAGGGTATCGGTATTATTGAGGCGCTGCCAGTTAAGTATCCCCTCTTTTTTTGTGAGATTTGTAGTTATCACTATGTTCAGGCTAACATCCATGGCATCCTCGCCGCCCGTGTTTTTGACTTTAACATCAAGCTGTATCAGGGAAGGTGGTTTGCATTCTCTTCCTGTGGTAAAAGTTATCACAACGTAGGATTCTTTAAATTTCCCGGTCTGGAGTTTTATCTTAGCTGTGGGATTGTAGTATTTGTTTATCCACTCTTTAGCGTCTCCTTTGGGCAGGCTTTCCACAGTTATCCTGACCTCGTCGTTGTAGGTTCGTGTGTCTCCCTGAAGGAGTGTCCAATCCTCTACTAACATCGTGTTATTATAGAGGCGCACCCCCACGAAAGGGATGATGTTTACTGCCGGTACCTCTTCTTTACCGATTGGTTTGTATCCTTCAACAGGCGCAGGGAAGTTGTAAACTTCTATCGTGTAATTTCCTTCGGTCATTTTTTCGCCGAGATGCAGCTCCCGCGTTATCCCCTCTGACCACTCAACCTGTGCGGATGCATTCATGAACAGAAATATTATCGCAATCAGAAAAATGAGTATTTTTCGCATAATACTGCATTTGTTTACCTGTATTTAAGTATGTTTTTCGCACTCCCGTACGAAAGATTTATAATATCTAATGAAATAAGTATGTGGGGGTCTAAGAAAATGATCCATGAAAAATTTATTGATGATGAAGCTGTGTCCCCTGTCGTGGGCACAATCCTGATGGTTGCTATCACAGTTATAATGGCAGCAATCATTGCTTCTTGGAGCGCAGGAATAAAAGCACCCCAGACTCCAGCCACTGTGGGACTGGATGTCGCGCGATCGACCCAATACAATGTTACCATAACAATAACATCCATCGACCCGCCGCAGACAGTTATTAATAATCTGAATGCTACTTTTACGAACGGTTCTAGCGTTATGGTTAAAAGAGTTCTATTGGGTAAGGGTGCACCAAACTCAACCGGGTATTCTGCATCTGGCGAGAAGTTTGGCGATTTGATCACAAATTATTTATTTTCAGGTAGTGTAAGCGAACCAACCTCAGCCAATGTCGGAGACTCGGCAACAATATGGATAAAAGGTTACAGTGAATTCATAGTTATAACATCGACATTCGGCGACGGTACGGTAAAAACACTCTACTCCCAGAAGGTCTAATACCAGGTTAGACCTTTCTTATTTTTTATTTTTCCATTGTTCATGCCTAAGCCGAGAGCAAAAAAGATCCAATCACGATTGCTCAGGCGCATCTATGAGGAGCGTCTATCCAGGCCTGCTGAGAACTGGTTTCTTCCTTCTACCGGGATGATTCTCATGTTGCTGGTTTCTATCCTCATTGCCACTTTCGTTTTGGACTGGGCGTCAAGGATAGCGCCCCCAATCCTTGGGAGCAGCGCGGCTGTGTCTGTGGTTCCAATAGACAAGAACACCGCAGCCGTAACTATTCTTACCCTCGAACCAAAGGATGCTGATATCAGCCGCCTGACCTACAACATCTCAGGCAGGATCGGTGTTATCAACAGCTCCATCGACGAATCAATTCCTGTCAGAAATGTAGGCGATACTGGTTTTATTCCTATCTCCCGCGGTGATATTGAGATTGTCGCGGTATTCAATGACTCCACCCAGAAAGTGGTATATCGCGGCATAATATAATGTCTCGTGATTGAAAAACGGTAGTTTAACTTAAGGCAGAATCCCGAGCGCGCAGCGCGAGGCGCATTGAATAAAAAAATCTAAGATAAGCGTTGAGATTTTAATTTCTTTATCTTCTCTTTTTTTATTGCGCCGCGGAAAGATTTATATATACACAGGGGAGTGTAAATGAGTGCAGGTGGTTGATTTGACTGAGGATTCTGTAACGTGGAGCGAGTTTCGTGAATGGCAGAGACTTGATGAGCGGCGGGTATTCTTCACTCATCTTGTTGCGTACATCGTATTCAACATATTTTTCATATATCTGAACCTGACGAAAACGCCTGACATAATATGGTTTGTTTATCCCCTTGGCGCATGGGGCTGCGGTGTGGTTATCCACTATATCTCTGCAATAGGGATGTTTGACTACGTGTATGAGAGGAGCAGAAATCAGGTTAAAAAAAATCTTGCCTCGAAAAAATAATACTCAGTACTTGTAAAAGCAGTTATAAACAGTTGAGGGGTCCAATTCCGAGCGCGAGGCGCCTTAAAATAAATTCCAATGAGCCTTTGGTTCAGGCACGCAAGGATGTTTAAGTACGCTCTTGTAATCTCATTTTTATCTTTTTTGCGCCGCTGGTCGCTTCGCTCTGTTGCATGCTGCGGACTTCGTCCGCCAGCAGCTTCGATGGTCATGTTAACTCGAAGAGTTAACAGGAGTTGCTACGCAGTAGCAACAAATCGAAGCTTTTATGAAATGCAGCTCGCCAACTAACTGGCTATGAACCTTCGGTTCATAGATAAATATGAAAAATCAGTCTTGCGTATCGGAATCCAAATGTTTTTTCATACAAACGTTGGCTCGAACCCGTTTCTCGCCCACTACGTGGGCTCTAACCTTGTTTCTCTGAAACAAGGTGCTTCCAGAAACGAGTACTCCCGTTAACGACAGTTAACGTGACCAGCGGGGATAGCACTTTTGTTCCACTAGTTTTAAACTACTGATACTGCTTTTTCTGGGCTACGAGATCAGAGTGAAGACCCCGTAGGCTACAAGCACCATCAGTATGCTGTGTTTTAACCCCTGCTTTGGGTTTCCTTCACCTATCTGTCCTGCAACTAGACCTGAGAAGAACCCTACTAGGATTGCTGAGTGGAAGAAGAGCCTCACGTACAGGGGCTTGTCTATCCCAGAGAACGTTATCCCTTCCCCTATTATGCCTGTCACCTCTTCTCCAGCACCAGGAGTGAGTTCAGGTATCTGGGGGAGGAATCCCGATACGAGGGATTGAACAACATAAAGAAATATGAAAAACGATATGTATATTATGATTATATGCATTTTCATGGCAGTTCTCCTCTCTTCTTCTAACGTCTTGTTTGTGAGCGTATCTGTTGCAACTATAGCCAGCGTGTCTTTAATATTCCCAGTCATGCGGCCTGCACTCTCTAGGAGCTTCGCAACTCGAAGAACACCTATGGTCTTGACCCGTTCTCCAAAGTTTTTGAACGCCTCAACCACGCTCCCGTTCCATTCAACGTCTGCATTCATTTTTCTAATCTCAGAATTAAGAATCCCGAGATCAGAGAGCCTAAGCTGGCTTAGCGATCTTGCTAGGGTCAAGCCGGACTCGTGAAGGCTCGTAAACCTGTTCAAAAACTCGGGGAAACTTCTAACCATCCTCCATATCCGCCTTGAGCGTATCTCTACAAATATGCTGTAGGGGATGAACATTATCAGGGCTGCAAATATCAGATTGTCGTCCACTTTATAGATCAGCTGGTTAAACTCAAGATCATAAAACTTGTACGTTGACAATATGAAAAATAATAGGGCAAAAGGGGTGGAAAAGTATAAGACTTTCTCGGGTTTCTCGATTAATTTCAAGAGAGGGTTTTGCTTGAACTGACTAACCTGAAACCTGATGCTCGCTCTTTGGAGATTCAAGTCTTCGTCCTGCTGCTTTAACTTTGGGGCCTCTATGAGCTCGGTTTCGTGTCCTTTTGTGAGGGAGGATAGAAGCACAACAAACATGATAGCACCCCCAGGAATTAAAAGGTATACTACGATGTTCAGAGTGAGGAAGCTTTCACCACCAACGATTCCGAGCACCACAAGAAGGGTGATTATGAAGAGGGGACCAGATGCAAACCCGGTAACATAGATCTCGGATAGAAGCCCAAGCATCTCCATGAAGGACTTGTTCTCATCCAGCGCCTTCAGTCTGTATTGCTCGGATTTGGAGAGAAAAAAAGAAACAAGGTCCCCACCGCTTGTGATAACAGTGGATAAACTATCAACAAAGTTTCGGAAACTCTCAGACGGTGTGCGCATTCCCGCATTTTTAAACGCACTCTGGATATCCTGCTTGAACATCTTGACATCCAGAAGTATGTCCTTGGCTTCCTCAGATACTTCACCATAGAGTTTCTTGTTCCTGCTGATTATCTCAAAAAAACTGATTACGTCGCTGCTTCCCCGGCTCAGAGCATGCATAAGCGCTAGAGTATGGGGAAGGGCGATGTCTATCTTTCGCCCCCTAAGATTTGCTATAACGCTAGGATATGCAAGCATCAGATTGTAAAGCATGAACCCGAAAAAAAATGAGAGCAACGGCACTATAGCTAGCGTAGCCGGACCGAGGACGGCTTCGAGTCTCTCAGCAAATAACAGGTAGACTGCTATGCCGAGGGGCAAGGCTGCCAGTATTGAAATCAGGTATGCTCTTGCCAGAAATACATCAAGGGGCGTCCCTATGCGGGCATGAACCAGTTTCTGCTGCAAATCAATATACTCAGCCCCCTTTTGTGCTGTCCTCTTCCCAAAAACCATGTAGGCTAGCGTGTCAATTCTTGATATAGTCATCTTACCTCTAAGGACAGAGGTCTTCCTTCTATTATCGTGGATATTACTTTCTCGGGGTCGGAAGCGTACATCCGTATGATCAGCGACACATCCCTATAATCGCTTATATCCTTGTCCACCATATACTGCAGTACGGCTCGCCTGTTATCAAGTTCTTTTTTAAGCTGTTCTCTGCTCCATCCCCGACTATTCATTATGTCTTCAAGAACTTTTGATGGCCCGCTTTCCTCCATTCTATCATGTACTGGGTTCCATTTGTACAGTTCTCTTATGCTGATGTTCCCTGTTGCCGGGTCTATACCCACAAATTCTGAGAGTAATTCCATTCTCCTCACCCTTTTTCGACCAACATATCGAAGTACCTGTACGATCATTATGTTGAGGGCGCTTAGCATCATGAGGGGCACGTTTATGGGTTCGTTAAGCAGCCTGTTTACTGCCAGCTGGACACTGCCTGCATGCATGGTAGAGTAGGTGGTATGTCCCGTACTCATTGCTTGAAATAAGGTGTATGCTTCCTTGCCCCTGACTTCCCCCACTATCAAGTACTCTGGGCGCTGTCTCAGAGCAGAGCGAAGAAGCTCGAACATGTCTATTGCTGCTGCTTCCTGTCCCATAAAAGCTTCTCTGACAACGCCTGGAATCCAGTTCTTGTGGAATAATGTGATTTCTCTTGTATCTTCTATAGATATGATTTTTGATTCAGAAGGGATAAAAAGGGATACTACGTTGAGAGTAGTGGTCTTACCTGATGCTGTTTCTCCCACGAATATCATGCTCTTGTTGTTCTCGACTGCAAGCCAGAGGTATGCCATGATTTCGATGTTGAATGTTCCGTATTTTATGAGGTCGGTAGGGGTGAAGGGTTCTTCCCTGAATTTTCTTATCGTGATGGTTCCGCCGCGCGTAGTCACTTCTCGACCAAGGGTTGCCTCAAGGCGAGAGCCGTCCGGTAGGCGGGCGTTCATTATTGGATAGCCGGTGGAGATGGATTTCCCGCTTATCTGGGCAAGTTTCATTATCGTCTGGTTGAGTTCTTCTTCTTCAAAGATTATGTTGGTCTCTATGTTGGTGTATTTTCTGTGATATAGGTAGATAGGCGTGTCTGCTCCAACACAGGCTATGTCCTCAATCATTGGGTCTTTTAAAAGCACGTCGAGTTTTCCATATCCGACATAGTTTCTTTTTATATGGTACCATATTTTTTGCAGGGATTTGGGGTCGAGATAGACGCCATATATATTTAATGTTTTTATAAAATTATTGTAAAGGACAATCTCCTTATTCATATGACTAAAATCAATTTCTTGCTCAAGAAGAATAACTTTAAGACTATCATCCACTCGCTGCAAAAGAGCTTCTTCGAAAGAATTGAGTACTGGTTCTGAAACATAATACATATTCTTGCGGGTCTGCTTGTTATAAAGTATAGTAACCAAAGTATAGGGCTTCGAAATCCATGTCTGTTCCACAACCTCAGAATTCTCTGGCAGCACAAAACTGACAATCTCGCCATATTTACTACTGTCATAGATGGGAATATCCGTGATCTCCTTCTCCACAAACCTGCCCTTCATTATTTCAAAAACACTATTAACCAGGAGGACTACTTTTCCAAGACCCTGCGCCGGAGGCTCGTGGAGAATCGGTTTCAGTAGGTCTGCTTCTTTTCTTCTGATAATCTCCTTAATAGCAATCTCATAATCCAGGGCGGCACGTTCAGCAATAACCTTCTTTTTCTGAACCACTCCCGCGAGGCGTTTTTCTTTCTCTACTGCATTCAGACATTCTGCCTTTGCCTTCTTCAAGTGCTCCTGTTCCTTTTCAGTGACTTCAGCTTTCGCCTTATTTCGTATGGATTCTTTGAGGTTCTGGAACTCTAGTTCTTTTTGCTCCTTTTCCAATACAGCTTCCTTTAAAGCCGCCTCCGCTTCTTCTAATTCTTTTGATAAGGATTGATATAGCAGTTTCTCTTTTGCTGTCTGCTCCTCGATATCCTTTTCCGAAATGTGTGGCGGCTCAAACCCCGATGCTTGGGCAAGACGAATAATCAAAGGCTCTTTTGACTCACGAATTCTCTTTAGTACTTCATCTGCTTCTCTGCTCAGAGCCTCTGCCTGGGCTGCCAGATTTTTTTTGATGCGCAAGTTTCTCTGCACCAGTTTATTAAAAATACCCAGCGGCCACGATATATTACCAAATCTAGATGCAAAAGTCTCAGCACTTATGGCAGCGTGCCTTGCTTTCAGGGCATTCAATCGCTTTTTTTGAGCATTTCTAGCTATGACCTCTTCATCATGGATGAGTTCTTTAAGCTCGGCTCTCATCCTCACGATGCTGTCCTCTGGCGAATCCATAGATGTTTCTATATTTGATTTGCTTTTCATAAATCTAAAATTAAATTTCAAAGTAATCATCAATGTTATATCTTCTTTCAGATTATATATTTAATCCTCGCAGATATGGCTACGTAGGCTTGTAAAAATGGTGCTCCTTTAGTAAAGGAGAGACAACTGAGGCGAAGCCAACCCGCTGCTCCGTCAAATCGCTTACACGTAAGCTCGAACCTCATTCCTTGCTTACTGCGTAAGCTCGATGCCGCATTTCCAAGAAATGGGCATCTTCAGAATGAGGTACTCGCCTGTGCTGCATTCCGAAGGAATGCCAGCAGCTTGCGTTCCTTCAGAACGAAGCTCTGCGCAGTCATGTGAAATCGAAGATGCTGCGAACCCATAGGGTTCGGCAGCAACTGGACTGCGCAGCAGTCAGCATTTCACAGCAGCTCGATGCCGCATTTTTCGCTTGTTACGCAAGCTCAATACCGCATTTCTGCGAAATGGGTAACTCAATACCGCATTTCTGCGAAATGGGTAACTCAATACCGCATTTCTGCGAAATGGGTATCTTAGAAATGGGCATCTTCGGAATGGGGTACTTCGTTAACGGGAGTACTCGTTTCTGGAAGTACCTTGTTTCAGAGAAACAAGATTAGAGCCCACGTAGTGGGCGAGAAACGGGTTCGAGCCAACGTTAGTTGGCGAGTTGCATTCCATCGGAAATGCAACAGAGCGAAGCGAGCAGCGGACGCCAAAGAAAAAAGAATAAAGGAGAAATTGAGACACAATGCACTTAGAATAATTTTTTTATTTTTTATTTTGAGGCGCCTCACGCTGCGCGTCCGGACTAGTCATCTGGATCTTTTCGAGCGATATCTTCTGGCAGCTTCTTTGAGGGCTTCTATTCCTGGGAGCTTCTCGCCTGCAAGGAAATCAATGCAAGCACCGCCTCCAGTGCTCACGTGGGAGAATTTCTGGCTAAGGCCTAGCTGTTCTGCTGCGGCTGCGATATGTCCTCCCCCTATAACTGAGAACTCGGATTTTGTTGCGGCTTTTAGTATCTCGTTTGTTCCTAAGGCGAAGGCTTCTTTCTCAAAGACCCCTGCTGGGCCGTTGAGGATAACGGTCCTGGCCTTGCTTATCTCCTCGGAAAAAGCTACGATGCTTTCTATACCAATATCATTTATAGGCAGGTTGGTGTTGAGCTTGCTGACTGATTCCTCTATCCGCTCCTCCTTATTGTTTAAGGCAACATCTACAGGTATACCGATTTTATCATCAAACCGCTTGAGGAGTTCCTTAGATTTCTCGATCTGGTCCAGGTAGCCTTGGCTCTCGATGAGTTTCATGTTCGCTTTTCCTATATTTGTACCGGAGGCAGCAAGGAACACGTTCGCAACTACGCCAGTAGTAATTACCCTATCTGCGCTTCCTTTCGTGAGCACATTTTCAACCACTTTGATTGAGTCGTCTACCTTAGTGCCCCCAAGTACGTATATGCATGGACGGGGCCCGTCGAGCCCCCTGCTTAGAGACTCTATCTCTTTTTCCATCGCCCTTCCAGCTATGCTTGGGAGTACCTCGGTGAAGCCCATTATAGATAGGTGGGAGCGATGGGAGACCGCGAAGGCATCGTTCATGTAAATATCCACAGCCTTGGAGAGGCTTCTCACCATATGGGTATTTGCATGCTCCTTAGAAGACCTCTCCAGGCTCTCCTCAGAGTAGAAGCGGACATTCTCGAGGAGGATATAATCGCCGATTTTCATGTCCTTTATCGCGTTGATTGCGCGGGAGCCGAATACGTCGTCGATGTAGCCTACTTTTCTTCGGAATATTTTCGAGAGCCTTATAGCATGGGGCTCGGTGGTGGTGAAATCCCTCTTACCTGGCCTGCTCTGGTGTGAGAGGAGCACAACTTTTGAGCCAGCGAGCTCCCGGAGGGTTATAAGGTGGCTTTTGAATCGGGTATCGTCGAGGATAATCCCATTTGGGTCCATGGGTGAGTTTAAATCAACTCTGCATAGGATGGTTTTTCCATCGACTTCGAGATCATCCATCGTGAGATATTCTTTGGGCAAAATGCGTTCCTCTCGCGTGGCTGTAAATTATCTGATAAGTATTTTATGTTTGCGCTTCTTAATGCGTATCGTGGTCGTTGGGGAAAATGTGCGAAAAACAGTTTGCCTGCGTTGAATTCCGAGCGCGCAGCGCGAGGCGCTTGAAAAAAATAATATAATATAAAACCTAAGGCGTTGCGATCTTAGCTATCTTCTTTATCTTTTATTTTCGTTGCGCCGCTGGTCGCTTCACTCTGCTCCGACCCAGTCGGAGCTCCTGTTACCAAGTTTTTGATAAAACTTTCCTAAAGTTTTACGAAGTACCCCATTCCTCGCTTACTGCGTAAGCTCGAACCTCATTCCTTCAGAATGAGGTACTCGCCTGTGCTGCATTCCGAAGGAATGCCAGCAGCTTGCGTTCCATCAGAACGAAGCTCTGCGCAGTCATGTAAAATCGAAGATTTCACAGTAGTGTCTCTGCTCCGCAGAGACCTGGTCACTTACGCAGTAAGTGACACAGCTGTCGAACTCTCCGAGTTCGCAGCAGCTCGATGCCGCATTTTTCGCTTGCTACGCAAGCTAAATACCACATTTCTGCAAAATGGGTAACACAATACCACATTTCTGCGAAATGGGTATCTTAGAAATGGGCATCTTTGGAATGGGGTTCGAGCTACTTCATTTCTTCTGAAATGAAGTTCGAGCTTACGTAGTAAGCGAGTTACGTAGTAAGCGAGTTGACAGACCAGCGGATTAGGTTCCCCCTCCCGTTGTCTCCGCTCCCACCTACGGAGTAAGTGCTTCTGCTCGCCTACAATTACTGGGAGTTTCCGTCCAAAAATGTTCTTGTAAGCTTGGTTTACCAAGAAACAACTTTATCGTATTCGAAGATCAGCTTAACTATTTCTTTATATCCCAGTTGGGTATGGTTTGAGGATATGTTTCTGGCAAGGGCATCGTCCATGCATGCATAGACCTCTAGATTGCCTGGGACTTCCTTGAGGAAAACTGCATCGTGGAGGAGGAGTACTCCTACATCGTGTTCCCTGCTTTGGTGTTCTGCGATCTCTAGCGGCGTTCTATCTTTAGGGTTCCTTAGGATGTGGAGGATTCTCATCCGGGCTCCTTAGTAGGGTATAACTAGGTCAGAGTCAGCTATTATCCTGGCGATTTCTTCTTTTTCAAGGAGGGTTACCTTGCTTATAAAGCTGGTTATCCCCCGTTTTTGGGCGGCTTCTTTATCTGCCAGGAGCCTGCATTTGAGGGTGTTAAGGATCTTGAACTCTTTTTCTGAGCTCTGGCCATTTATTCTAGAAGGATCGAGGGGGGTCGTGTTCCATACCCCATCGTCCAGGAATAGGACAGTTACTTTGTCATCCTTTAAGGTTAGGCCTACGCTCATTCTTAGTGCTTCTGCATTTCGAAGGGTATTCAGAGGGAGGTTTCTGACGATTACGGTTATATTCTTCATATTATCCGAAGGAGAGGAGCCTGTCTGATTCGTGGGCAATGCAGGCTAGGTCGTATTGGCTGCCGTAGACCATGCCCTCAATCTTGCCTACGCATCTCTGCTCCGTGTTTAGGGTGCAGAGTATGATTTCAACTCCGCTTTCGAGGAGAGAGGTAAACTCTTTTTTCTGGGCATTGTACACGCCGTCATCCATAAGGAATATGGAGACCTTGTGGCCGAGCTTTCGAGCAGCCCGGCTGAGGGCTATCACGGTATGGGTGTTTTCGTTTTCTGGGCTTGTGGTTAGGAGGATCCCGAGTTTCATGCTGTTTCTGCTCCGTAGAAACTCGCCAACTAACGTTGGCTCGAACTCGTTTCTCGCCCACTACGTGGGCTCTAATCTTGTTTCTCTGAAACAAGGTACTTCCAGAAACGAGTACTACCGTTAACGATAGTTAATGT
>Ga0315312_1002270_pt1 | contig 13495 bp, 9 predicted proteins | sample TDP7_MG_FD_203629 | JGI IMG/M metagenome (GOLD analysis project Ga0315312, IMG submission 203629) | Freshwater sediment microbial communities from Lake Towuti, South Sulawesi, Indonesia - TDP7 | ecosystem: Environmental > Aquatic > Freshwater > Lake > Sediment | place: Indonesia: South Sulawesi... | reverse complement strand
ACGAGACACCGTATGCTATGGGTGACCCTAACGATTTTGCCAGGATCCTGAATAGGCAGAGTGATTTGAGATCAGTTGTTAATGAAGCGAATTTTCTAGTCTATGAAAACGAGGAATTTATTCCGCATATTTCTGTTTACTCCGACATCATTTTTGTCGCGACATCCGATAACAGAACACCACTGGGATTAACGGCAACCTTAAATGATGTCCTAGGACCTAGAGGAGGTAAGCAACTCCTAGTATTCAAAGAACACCTTTCTTCTGAACAATCTAGGTTGCTCTTGCGCCATTCTAGCGTAATTGTACTCTCGGACCCTACTGCTGAAACGTACGCCGAGTACGCAAATGTCATGAATGCATCTCAAGCACTAATTCTCGTCTATTCTTTTCTCGCATTCAGTTTGAGGGCCTCAGCGGGGCCCATTGCTTTCCTATTTCCCGAAGCCAAGAATTTGGTAGTGGCGGGTACATATGCTTACTATCTCGAGGGCATCGCAAAGAAGCATATCCAAGCGGGGGCTATCCCAAGCATCCTCATCGAGGGTGCTCAGTGGACAGATAAAGAGACCGAGACATGGATAAGAGAGCATGGCCTTACTCTAGTTCCGAGAGGCCCTAGACCTGAAGAACTTGCTTCTTATCTGCCAACACCCGCCTATCTTGAAAAGAACATTTTTTCTATAAGAGACGAGCTTTACAGAATTGGACTGAAGGCATCAGGCGATGGAACTGCTTCTTTTATGATAGACGGCAAAGTCGTTCGGGTAGCAAAGATTAAAGATAGATTCGGATGGTACGAGTCAGAACCATTCTATCTTAGTCAAGGAGTACACAATATGTCTGTAGTGTTCACTGGCAACTTGACCATTATGCATGATATGGCACTATATTCTGTCTTCGATTCGCCTTCAAAGCTGCTATATAGCTTTCAATCTCACAACGTAAGCGAGACGGAGTATCAAGTCCAAGTAGAGTCGAATAGACCAGCTTTCATAGTCCTAGGAGAGCCGTTTCACGCAGAATGGAGCGCATACACTGGTCGAGAGAAACTCAATCATTTCCCTGCGTTTGGCCTGTTGAACGGATTTTACCTTGGAAAAAATGGAACCAATCAAGTGACTATCAGTTTCGAAGGTCAAAAGATAAAGAATCTGGCGATATCGATATGGGCTATTTCATGGGCTATCTTGATAGCTGGCATAATATACACTTTTCGAAAATCGATCAAGTCTTGGTTAAAAGAAATTGAAAAATTCATTATTAGAGGGGCCTGACGCAAATTAAGGTACTATTCTTTCATAGATGGGTTGGAGTTCATGGCGGAGGTACCGAGACCCATATAAAGGAACTGGCCCTAAGATTGGCGAAGAGGGGTCATACTGTACATATCCTGACGAGAGAAGGTGACGAATTAGGAGAATTTGAATCCTCAGTAAAGGTTTGGAGGATTGGAAAGAATTGGAGAGAGTCTCTTTTTTCGTATGAAGATGCTCGAGTCTATTTTCACACATCTATGTTTCTAATCAAGTCATTCCTAAGACTTCTAATTCTAAAACTGAAAGGAGTTAATTATGATGTTGTATCTGTACATTTTGTTACTGAAGCATTCCTGATGAGATTCGCAAAACGGCTTTTCGGTTGGCCGTATGTGTTCATTTTAGAGGGTTATACGGATCTAGAGGGTCGAGAAGCTAGGTATGCGGACCTGCAAATAGCAATCTCAGAATACATTGCAGAAAAATGCCTCAGGAACTTTCATTATGCGCCACTCCTTCTTCCCGTGGGAATAGATTTGAATCGGTTCAATACAAACATCGATGGAACAGCTGTAAGGAAGAAGTATGTTCAAGATGGGGAAAAGCTTGTCTTAACCGTTTGCAGGCTAGATCCTCGAAAAGACGTATTAACGCTAATCTCATCTGCGGATATTATTCGCAGGAAATGCTCTAAGGTTAAATTTGTAATAACAGGCGACGGAATCCAGAGAGCAGCCCTCGAAAAAGGAATCAAACAGTCAGGTCTCTGTGGTAAGGTAATAATCGAAAGAAATGTGCGGCGAGAAGAACTGCCGCAGTATTACAAAGCGTGCGATGTTTTCGCTCTACCAACGTTGTACGAAGGGTTCGGAATTGTCTTCCTGGAGGCGATGGCTTGTGGAATTCCCATAATTTCGACAACGGTTCCTGCTGTGCCTGAGGTTGTCGAAGACTCTGGGATACTCATTCCGCCGAAAAAGCCAGAACTTCTGGCAGAAAGGATTCTGGAAGTCTTACGTAACGACGAACTTCGTAGAAGATTGATACAGAATGGCTTGGAAAGAGTCAAGAGATACGATTGGGAAAGACTAATAGTTACATACGAGAGGGCCTATGAATCGGTAACAAGGAAATGACAGGAAAATCAATTAAGTGTAGGTCAAAAGAGTTTCAAAAGTTCACTGCTCGGCGAAAAAATAGTAGTTAAATGCGATGGAAAATTAGTTCAATCGGGATTTCGATCGACGATGTCCGTTCCAACAGTGACTGTGATTATTCCTACCAAAAACAACTCCAAAACGATCCTAAATTGCTTGAACTCATTGTTAGATCTTGAGTACCCGAAAGAGCTCGTCTCTATCCATGTGGCCGATGCATTCTCAACGGATGATACAGCAGAAATTGTTAAAAAATGTCAGTCGATTAACCCGACTATAAAACTCCACTTAATTAATGCTAACATAGCTGAATCCTACAATCAGGTTCTTAGAAATACTAACTCTGAAATAGTAGCATTTTTAGATGGAGACGCGAAGGCAGACAAAAAATGGTTAACCTCACTCGTATCACGAATGCGTGATCATAGAGTTGCCGGGGCAGGTGGGATTGTGTTGACTGCAAACGAACAAAGCTCACTAGCTAAAGCTATTGGCTACGAATTAACCGATCGATTCTTGAAAATGCCCGAGGTCTGCACACGATTCCCGACAGTAAATCTAGCAGTAAAGAGAGAATTTGCCAGATTTGACGGCGACCTTCCTTGCGCGCATGACACGGAAATGTGCTATGAGATAACGGATGACAGAAAACAGCTAGTCTATGAGAAAAATGCAAAAGTATACCATTACCATAGAGAAACTCTAAAAAGTTTCTGGAAGCAACAGTACAATTATGCCTACTACGCTGTTCGAATCTATGCTCGACATTCGAGATATCTCCTATCGGACACTAAAACATCAAGAATAATGTTAATTCAACCGCCGTCGATTTTGTTAGCCATGGTTTTGCTACTTCTTTCTTTTATCCAACCTGTCTTCGCTTGGGGCGCATTTCTAATAGGTCTGTCACTACTCGCTTATTATTTAGCCTCAAGCGCCATACTTGCATTTAGGTTCAAGGATGTGCCGGCTTTTCCTTATCTTATCACAGTACTCATAGTGAGAGCGATGGCATGGACACTGGGAGGTACAGCTGGAGTAATCGAATTCACAAAAGATCTGATTGCAAAATGACAAAAGCAGCTGTAGTAAATCCGCCGCATCCAGAAAAATGGAATAGAATCTGTAGATTTGACCATGTGGCAAGATCAGGCTCACTATGGTACCCGATTCACTCAGCGTACTGCACTGGGCTACTTGAAGAACACGGTCATTCTGTAAAGCTAATAGATGCGATAGCTGACGGGATATCGTTGGGACAACTGCTAACGTGCCTCTCAGACTATCAACCAGAAATGATTCTAGTAAACTATGCGATAAAGAGCTCCGAGAACGATATTTCGGTAGCGAGAGCCCTAAAGGAAAATCTCGCAACTCGTGTCTACTTAGTAGGTGCTGCTTGCTCCATTGATCCATATCAATTGTGGAACACGTCGCAAGTGGACGGGGTGATCGACGGTCTTTACTATTACCCGGCGCTGCAAATAGCAGATTCAATATCGAAGAGAAAATCGCCTACGGGAGTGGTATCATGGCATAAACATCTTACAACGGAGCAATTAGATTCGTTTCCGTACGTGACGAGAATCTACGCCAAACATTTGAATATACGTCGATACTTTCAATCTCCACAGTTGCACCCATTTGTCGATATGTTCACAGCACAGGGAATGTGTTATTGGGGCCATTGTATATTCTGCTACTGGCAATTCACTTTAAATCGAGACATTCCTTATGTTGCCAGATCGATTGAAAACGTTATTGGCGAATTTCAGTGGGTTAAGACGCATCTTCCATATGTGAAAGAAGTGATGCTCCAAGACGATACGCTACCAGCTCAAAGAGTGAGGGAAACCTCTAAAGCCCTTATTGAGTCTGGGATGAACATGACATGGAGCTTCTATGCCAGACCTGACAAAACTATGGACTATGAAACACTTCAATTGGCGAAACAAGCCGGTGCTAGATGTATGCACGTTGGTTACGAATCTGCCGATCCAAGAATACTATCTATTCTAAGAAAAGGAACAACCCCGGAAATAATGATGCAATTCACAAGAAACGCCCAAAAAGTAGGACTCATGATTCATGGAGACTTTATGATCGGCATGCCCTATGAAACTGAAGAATCCGCCAGGAAAACATTAGAATTCGCCAAAGAGCTAAACGTGGAAACCATTCAGTTCATTATTCCACACGTCTATCCCGAAACACCGCTTATCGGACTCTTGCTATCCGAGGGGCTGCTAAATGATAGCGGCGAAGTTAGCTACCCGGACTTTACAAGCGAGCAAATACGAGAATTCGCGAGAAAGGCTACGCTAGAATATTGTTTCAGATGGCGGTATGTCCGAAGTATGTTGCCTCTAGTATTTGAACTCGATGAACTGAAAAGTATCCTTCCATCAATTCTTGCTCTGATTAAGAATTTGCGGAAATGACTCACAAGTTGCAACCACGAGGTCTTCCTAGTTCGGTCTTAAACGAGCCTGTCTTCCAAAGCTATCTCAATGAGGAAAAACTTGGAGAGACGTTTGATCACTTGGTAGCGTACGTCAAGTCAATTGCTGACCGTGCTGGAATAACTGGAAAAGTTCTAGATCTTGGATGTGGCTTTGGGCTTCACTCAATGGTACTCCAAGAATGCGCTGATACTTTAGTGTCTGTTGACGTTGACCTACGCAAAATTCACATCCTTAATAGAATCAAACGCGCGCTACTTGGCACGAAAGTCGCACCTCTTGTCGCTAGCGCAACAAACCTCCCCTTTCGAGATAGTAGCTTCAATGCAGTCTATATGAACGAGACGATCAGCCACGTTCCCGATATTGAACGAACAGTCCGCGAGATCAAAAGAACAATCGGCAAACAGGGTATTCTAGTGGTCGCAGATACAGGAAAATGGAGTTGGTATGGTATCTTCATGCGCTTTAAGAAAACAGATGAAAACTACTTCACACTTAGAAGAATGAAAAAGATCCTGAAAGACGCCGGATTTCAATCAGTCAACCGTGTGACCCATGTCGGAGCGGCAAGAAACCCCTTCAAGAATGAGAATTCGATCCTATGGCATTTAGTGGCTCTTATTGATCCTAAATACGTAGTCCGCGCGATAGTATAAGTGTTTGATATGAACTTAAAAGTTCTCAAGGATGAACTTACAGACTGGGATGGAAACGCTGAATTTTATGCGCAGGACGCCAAATCCGAAATAGCTATTAACCTAAGAAAACGACTCCTTGAATTTTATTCTGTGGCGAAGGAAGGGTATGTTTTGGATTTAGGATGCGGTGCCGGGGATTTCTCTGCAGAGGTAGGCGGTGAACTAATAGCCCTAGACTTTTCCATTCGAATGTTAAAATGCGCGAGAGCTAAAAGCCTTCAATGCATAAGGGCCTCAGCGGATCACTTGCCTTTCCAAAAGAATATTTTTAACGCGATTATGGCAAACGGCTTATTTCATCATTTGATTATTCAAGGAATCTTCTATGAAAGCCTATCGGAGATCAAACGCACTTTAAAAAAACACGGCAATTTGCTTACACTTGATAGATCGGGTAATCCCATTGGCATCTTTATGATTGCGGCCATAAAACTAATAAAAAAGGGAATTCGGAGATTGAGGAAAATATCCGAATGTGGAACCAGGAATGAGACCCTATTCATCGGAGGGGAGATTGACAAACTCTACTATTTTGGATTTAGAAGGATCGATAGGACCTACATGGTTTCTCTGCTTACCTATCTACTATCCGCCGTACTCAACGGATTGCACTACTTCGGGAGTCGAATCTCTTTGCCTCACCTAGCCAGTTTTTCAACAAAACTTGAGTTTCCCAAGAACAAATGGTTCTACATGGAACAATGCCTGAAACTGGAGTCGGTTTAGATTTGCGACTCTTACGATCGGGATATATGGGTAAAAGGCATATCATTCAAACTCGGGGCACTTGGGGGACAAACGTAGAATACTTTTGGAAACTACAAAAAACTAAGAGCGGGAGTCGCGTTTTAGGGTGTACTAGGCTTCTAATCGTCGCCATGATTGCATTGGTTTCGTTTGCGTGCTTCGTTTCTTTTTTCCCCAGAGAGATTCTAAGTCAGGATCAAGAACAGCCAATTTTCAACGCTGGCTGGGGATTATATTCTGGAATGACTATAGGGCAGCAAATACTCCCAAGGTACAACAGCATATACAAACTCGAAACAAGCGTTTATTTGGTTGGCGACCCTGCGAAATTGCAAGGTTTAACAGTACGACTATTCGAATGGAGAACTAACTATTCAACAACTATTTCAGGCAAAATACTAGTTGAAGAGACGCATGACGTTAGCGACTGGTCTAGATTTAATACGTGGGAACTCAAATTCGAAGAAGTAAGTCCATCTAGCACATATCTTGTTCTTTTTTTGGCACAAGGGGGAGATAAGGATAATATGTATATGTTCCAATGTACAACCGACAGCAAGTATCCCGGAGAAGCTTATCTAAACGGTCTTCTTTGCAATGGAAGCGCCATCTATTTTAGAACATATCATAGGTTGCAGTCTTCAAGTAGCCTTCTTACGTTAGTAAGCTCTCTCTTGTTGACTAGTACAATTTTAGGCTTTTATCTAGCCACAAATATAGAGGAGGTGCGACGAAAGGACTCTACTTATTCAGCATTAATAGTGGTAGTCGCAATGGTGGTTTTCTCAAACCTTTTGATCGCTCCGTTGGGCGAAAGCGTAAATGGATATGATATCAATGGCTTGGGCGTAACCGTTGGGCGCACGATGGACTATCACTTATGGGTTCTTAAAACGTCGCTAATGCTAAAAGGAGTTCCTCCCACCCATGTCGTTAATTCGATGTTGGGCAACGACACAAGTTTAGGGCATCCTGAAATACCAATATTTTACTTTTCAACTCCTATATTACTGCTGATGCCGAATACGCAGACGACCATAAGATTACTTCTGGTGATCCACGCCGCTATATCGGGCATTTCAATGTACATCTTATTGCGAGTTTGGAAGTTACCTTCTGAACCATCATTCGTAGGCTCGATGGGCTACATGCTAAGCGGCTTCTTTTATGCTAGAATTTTGGGGGGGCATGTCTCTATGATTTTTGGGTACTCTTGGGCACCCTTGGTTATTGCTCTGTATGAATTTTCTCTTATCCGCAATAGTTTAAGAATTGCGTTTGTATCTGGGATTTCTCTAGCTCTCCAAATTCTATCGGGCGGAGTAGTAACCTTTTTCTACACATTGCAGTTTTTTGGGCTTTACTTCCTTTATTCGATTTTTAGAGTTTTTTTCAAACGAAAGATGAGTTATTGCAAGAACGCCAGAAGCAGTGGAAGAAGGTTGCTTCGCATTCTTGGAATCGGTTTTTCAATGGTGTCGTCTGGTTATCTAATTTCTGCTATTAAGATAAACCCAGAAGTTCTGGCTTCCTATGTTCTAGGAATTTCTCTGAATAGATATGCGAATGTAGTTAGTGACATTCAAGGACGATATGTATTGGAGCCTTTTTTCCACAGTCCTACGCCTCTGTTGGAATCGCTCATTCTTAGACGGACCACTAGCCATGAATACATCTACTACATGGGTTTTCTTTGCTTATTCGCTTGTCTTTCAATCCTGTATTCCAAAGAAAGGAAGCTAAGTTTATTTCTTTTCTTTTCGACTATGCTTGCGATCATGTTAGCGCTTGGAAACTCAATGTTGTGGACATACATCGAAGCCTGGTTATGCATATTATTTGGCCACTTCTTTAAGGGCGCTGCGCGATTTCTTATGTTATCTCAACTGACAATCCCCGCGCTTGCAACCCTGGGATTGTGCGGTGTAAATGAACTTCTGTCCAAAGTAAAGCGTCTCTCTGACTTTCCTTTAAGAAACATAATTTGTGTATCTGCACTTCTTATAGTTCTCCTTGATTTGACCTCCTACGGTCTTCCTTATATTAGCATAGGGAAGATGCCGGAAGGCTATTTATCAGTTTATAAGTTTTCATCTTTGAAATTCGACTATGAAGATGCTTTCTACCGAGGAGCGGCGTTAACTCTCGTTTGGATCGTATTTTTGGGGATGGTCTCGATAACACTTCTACGCAAGAAAAGTCAAATTGTGTCGAATTTAAAGCCTTCCAGGCCTAGGCAAAGTAAGCACCTAAGAATAGCGTATGTCGTCAATGGTTTGGGTTTTGCCGCCGGCGTGAGTCTTGGCGGATCGGACAGGCGTGTTCTAGAGATCGCTACCAGACTCAGCAAACAGAAGGCCAGCATACTTATATTGACAACGACTACTGGATGTAGGGTGCTTAAAGAAGGAGGTCTTGACAGCAAATACTATGTGTTGGCACCGCCGTTCTCTTGGTATCCAATGGTGGATCGTACGTCCGTAGGGCGCACTGTTTCATATCTATTTGAGATACTGAAAGGCCTAAGTCTTAGAATGCCTGAACACGACATAATCTACTCATCCTCAGACTTTATCTGCGACACTATTCCTGCATGGAACCATAAGAGAAAGAACCCTCGAATAAAGTGGGTTGCAATGATCCATCACATGATCCAACCCCCGTGGAAAAGAAAAGGTAACATTTTGGTGAACATCATAAATTATGTCTCTCAGCAGATAAGTTTCATACTTATGAAGAATCGCGTAGATCTTATTTTCGTATATGGAACTCCTGAAGGCCGAATTATCAAGAACTACCTGTCTAAAATTGGTATCTCTCAAAAAAAGATCATGACGGTAATGAATGGAGTAGACTACAAATTTATCACTCACATACCCGACCAGCAGACAGTTTACGATGCTTGTTTTGTTGGGGGGCTACGCCCAAGCAAAGGAATATTCGACCTGCCTCAAATATGGAAAAGACTCTGTGAAGAGAGAAGTCTTGCGAAACTTGTAATTATTGGAGGAGGATCAGCGGAGAATACCGTCGCTCTCAGACGAGACGTAATGAAAAACAAATTATCCAACAACATAATTATGGCCGGCCCTCTCTCAGGCGAAAAACTGTTCAAAATAATGAAGTCCTGTAGGATCCTCATATCCCCAAGCTACGAGGAAGGGTGGGGTATAGCGGTATGTGAAGGTATGAGTTGCCGACTTCCGGTAGTCGCGTACGACTTGCCCGCTTACGAAGTTTTCGATGACGCCATCATCAAAGTTCCAGTAGGCAACACAGAAGTTTTCGCGAGAGCGGCCCTAGAGCTCCTCTCAAACGAGAAATTGTGGAATGAGGCGAGCGCGAAGGCCACGAGGACGGCGGAAAGATTTGACTGGGATATAACGGCAGACGAAGAATGGGCGATTCTTGACGAGCTGGCAAATTAGTTGATGACTCCAACGAAACTAGGAGATTGTTTCAGAGTGTAAGCCCTCATTAGCAATGTGGAATGGTCGATAGTCCATGAAGAGCATTGATAAGATCAGTTTCTACGGACAACGATACTCTACAGTATGGTCTTTCTCTAGAGTAGATAAAGTGAGAATAAGCATTGTAATCAAGCTTGTCGGCCAAGGCAAAAAAGTCCTAGATGTGGGGTGCTACAATGGTACGATCAGTAGCTTACTAGCGCACGGCAACGAAGTCCATGGAGTTGACCTTTCTGAGAAGGCTGTAGAACTTGCCAGACAAAAAGGAATCGAAGCTTACGTGTCGGATGCTGAAGATAAATTGCCATTTCCTAGCGCTTTCTTCGATGTTGTATTTGCTGGGGAAGTGATCGAACACACCTTCGACACGGACCGGTTCCTAGAAGAAATTAGGAGAGTGATGAAACCGAGTGGAAGTCTTGTCTTGACAACGCCAAATTTGGCATCGTTTGGAAGAAGAACTATGCTACTTATCGGCAAGAATCCTCTAATTGAGGCTTCGTTCAAAAACGAGGCAGCAGGTCACATTAGGTATTTCGTCAAAGATAGTCTATTCGATTTACTAAAGTCGCATGGATTTCAGATCGACACCTTCACGTCGGACGTGGTTAACTTCGATAACTCAGGAAAACGCTTTAGTAGAAAGCTAGCAAAGCTATTCCCAACGCTAGGAAAGACCTTGATAGTGAGAGGCTCTAAGACGACAGGTTTCTAAGTGGAAATCGTTACATAAAGTCACAATTCTACGGCACGAGTACTGATCCTGTTGTCACGCTATGACCTGATTTGATAGTTCCGTGTCACGTAATCGGAGTGGTAGTTTCTGAGTTTACAGTCCCCTTCGCCAAAGCATTTTATATCAAGAGCCGTCTACAAACAATCACGTGAGCCCATTTATGAGTAGTCTTAGAAACATAGTAGTTACAGGTGGAGCTGGATTCATAGGTTCACACGTTGCTGAGTTTTATGCTAGGAAGGGGGACCGTGTTACTGTGATCGACAACCTGTCGAGAGCAAAACTTCTTGGCAAAAAGGATGAACGTTTCAACTATAACTGGAACTATCTTCGAAGTTTAAAGAATATTACCTTGGTCAAAGAGGATATACGGAAACCTAAAAAACTAGAAAGGCTGATAAGAGAAGCGGACTTCATAGTGCACGCAGCCGCTCAGACGACTGTGACAAGATCGCTAACGGATCCAAGGACAGATTTCGAGTCGAACGCTATAGGAACCTTCAATGTCCTTGAAGCGGCAAGAAAATCTAGAAGGAATGTAGCCTTCGCCTATTGCTCAACAAACAAAGTCTATGGTGATAATGTGAATAACGTCAGCGTCAAGGAAGGAAAGACGCGTTACACGTTCCAAGGAAAGTTTGAAAGAGGCATAAATGAATCGTTCCCAATTGACCTATGCGAACACACACCATACGGCTGCTCCAAGCTCAGTGGAGATATCTACGTACAGGACTACTCGCGCCTCTACGGACTGAACGCAGCTGTCTTTAGATTATCCTGCATCTATGGAACTAGACAGTTCGGGATAGAAGATCAAGGATGGCTCGCTTGGTTCGCGATCGCGACTATCACAGAAAAACCTATGACGATATACGGTGATGGCAAACAGGTTCGAGATGTACTCTACATAACGGATCTAGTCGGTGCTTTTGACGCATTTCTGAAAAGGAGTAAAACGTTAGTGGGAGAGGTCTTCAACATAGGTGGAGGCCCTATCAACACCCTCTCCCTCTTGGAGTTGATACGCCTACTCGAAAAGCTGGCAAATAAGAAGATTGGGCTCAACTATTCTGGGTGGCGTCCTTCAGACCAGAAAGTCTACATATCCAACATATCAAAAGCCAAGGAGAAACTGAATTGGACACCCAAAGTGAATCCGGCTGTTGGCGTCCGCAAACTGGTCGGTTGGGTTCAAGAGAATCGGTCACTTTTCCAATGAAGACCTTATTGGATTATTACGAATCTTCTGGCTTGACTGCGTATGGTGAGATCACTATTAAGACATGTCGTTTTGAATATTCCCAGAATATTCCTAAACCTTCTAATGTCGTCTCTTCTTCCTTTCTGGATAATTCGTCTAGGTTCTTGAAAGGGGCGTCATGCTGGATACGGTGTCATGGCATCGAAGTTCCACTAGAATCAACCGCCTCCTTCGTAGGTACAGGTCTAACCTACTCTCTTGCGATTTACGGCAAGGCCATGAGGTTCTAGGATCTAAGGTTCAGTCCGAGAGAACTGAACAATTTAACCATATGAAACTCTTTTCACTAACAAAAAGGATCTGACCAAATCGGTTATCTGAGTGAGTTTGTCAGCTGGTGGTTGGCTACTGATTTTCGGGACGAGACATTAAGCGCTTCTCCAGACCTTTACCAGCCTTCATGGTGAGCATAGGTCTTAACAAGGTCATCTACGAAGTTGCACAGGATCCGCCTATCTTCCGAAGGAACTTTTCCGCTCGGCGTGAAGACCGTTCAGATACGCGCTATCAAGGCATTCGGAAGGATGATCTTAGAGCTCCTTGAACATGTCAATATATACAATAACCAACTTTAAACGATAATCAAATTATCATTTTCCAGCTCTCAACCGTTTTCATCAATCCCTCTTCAGGTTTTACGGTAGGCTTCCAACCCAACACGTCTCGTATTCTTGAGCCGTCTAAAACGAGGTAGTCAGGGTCCCACGTAGCAGGTCGTTGTGGATAGCTAGGTGGATAGCTACCATACACGATCTTTCCACCAAAGCCGATTATTTTGGACGAAATCTCTGTTAATTCACGGTTCGTTAAAGGATTTCCAGGAGACACATTGAACACTCTTCGATTTGCCTTTACTGACTCCATTGCTATAACATAGGCATTCACATGATCATCCACAAACATATAGTCACGAACAGACTCCGGCGCCCCTACATAACACGTTTCATGTCTTAACATGCTAGATACCAAGTATTCGACAAGAAAGCCCCTCTCGCCACGTCGACCATAGGTATTAATAGGTCTGAGAACAGTAGCATTCAGACCATAAACCCTCATAGCCCTTCTAGCATATTGGTCAGCTGCCTCTTTACTAACAGCGTACGGCGAAGCGGGATTTAGCGTCATTGTCTCTTTAAACGGTCTTCTCCTTCTTTGCCAACCATAAACCTCAGCGGTTGAAGCGTAGATCAATCTAGACTTGGGGGCGCTCTCAAGCATTGCATGCACAATGTTAACCGTTCCTTCGTAATTGACTGAAATATATGGGAAAGGATCCTCGAAAGACAGTCGTACTGGCGTCAATGCTCCAAGATGCAAAACGAATTGAGGCTTCGCTGAGCTTATCGCCGACCTCACTGAATGATATGCGGCGAGATCCCCTTCGATCAGATGGACTTTATCCAGGACCGTGCTCAAAGCCTCTAGCTCCCTTCTAGATGCATGCCTAACTCCTCAGCAAGATGAAGAAAGCCGTAACAGGCATATACACTGATTCCGTTAGGACCTAGTTAAGGCAGGCAAGGGAAATACGCACCATGTTAGACATTACGCTAATGTTAATAAGACGTGCAGACAAACAAAATGAGGATGCGCACCCATGAAAGTTATACAGGTTAAAGTTCCCGAATCCTTGTCCGAAAGGGATGTTAAAGTAGCCGCAGCAATAGAAGCCTTCTCAAAAGGTTCAGCTAGTGTTGGAAAG
>Ga0315312_1002269_pt1 | contig 13497 bp, 13 predicted proteins | sample TDP7_MG_FD_203629 | JGI IMG/M metagenome (GOLD analysis project Ga0315312, IMG submission 203629) | Freshwater sediment microbial communities from Lake Towuti, South Sulawesi, Indonesia - TDP7 | ecosystem: Environmental > Aquatic > Freshwater > Lake > Sediment | place: Indonesia: South Sulawesi... | reverse complement strand
ATGTGCCTTCTCAAGTTCACCACTTCAAGAACATACGGAACGAGCGCCTGGGACAGTTCGAATCACTCGCTTAGTTGTGACAAGAGCTTTAAGTTGACTGAGGGCTAGCTTTGCCCCGAAATCTCAGACATGATTTGAGAGTGAGCTTCTTGTCTCGAAGAGTTGCCGTTGTAGGAATTGGACACTCCGTCTTCGGTGACAGACGCGACGCGAATCTCGCTGAGCTGGCGTTCGAGGCAGTAAAGCCGGCCATCGAGGACGCCGGAATCGCGCAGAAGGACGTAGGCTTCGTAACCGTGGGAACCGCAGGCGGATGGTACGAAGAGTTCCTTCCGGCCGTTGTGATTTCTGAATACGCAGGCCTCACCGGCGCCGGGCTAGTCAGGTGTGAGGCAGCCTGCGCCTCAGGGAGTTCTGCCGTGGCAACGGCATGCCAAGCCATTGCAAGCGGCCAAACGGACATCGCGATGGCGGTGGGTGTTGAGAAGATGACTGAGGTGGACATCCTGACCTCGATCGAGCTGATCGGTAGGGCTGGATACTATCTCTGGGAGTTTCACAACTTCGGCATGACCTTCCCTGCGTACTACGCTCTGCACGCAACGGCTCACATGAACAAGTATGGAACGACAGAGGAAGATCTTGCGAAGGTCGCGGTGAAGAACCATAAGTACGGCGCAATGAATCCGTACGCCCACTTTCAGCGACCGATAAAAGTCGAGGATGTCCTGTCCTCACGGGTCATAGCGTGGCCGCTGAAGATCTTCGACTGTTGTCCTGTAAGCGACGGAGCAGCAGCGATCGTCTTGGCCTCAGAGAATAAAGCAAAGGATCTTTCCGATACGCCGATCTGGATCAAAGGGTTTGGAGTATCCTCCGGCACAGCGAACATCAGCAAGAGAGAAGACTATTCGTCTCTGCGTTCCGCGACCGTAGCGGCAGAGCGCGCATACGCCGCCGCCAAGGTCACGCCAGGCCAGCTGGATGTCGCCACCGTCCATGACTGCTTCACAATCGCGGAGTTGCTCGCGTATGAGGATCTGGGATTCTGTGAAAGAGGAGCAGCAGGCAAAATGATCCGTGAAGGCCAAACCGAAATCGGTGGCAAGGTACCTGTCAACGTAGACGGAGGCCTGAAGGCTAAAGGGCATCCGATAGGGGCGACTGGAGTTTCTATGGCGACGGAGCTTACGCGCCAGCTACGCGGAGAAGCCGGCAGGAGGCAGGTACCTGTCAAACACGGTAATGCACTGTCACACAATGTTGGAGGAACCGGGCACTACTGCTACGTGACCGTCTTCGGGAGGGATTGAAATGGCGTTTGGTCCTCCGACACGAGCCTTGAAGTCGAAACCACTCACCTTTGCGTTTAACATCCCAACGAACAAGACAGCAAGGTTCTGGGATGAACTCGAGAACGGGAAAGTCTACGGCACAAAATGCAAGAAATGCGGACACAAGTACTTCCCGCCTGTGGCAGACTGCTCAGAATGCCTCGGCTCAGACATGGACTGGATAGACCTCACAGGCGAAGAGGGAGAGATTGAGACCTTCACACATGTGATAGTTCGCCCAGCAAGCTTCGCCGAGCACGAAACATACACCGTCGCAGTAGCAAAAATGAAGCAAGGAGTCAAAGTACTCGCGTGGCTGACCGGGCTGAAACTTGGACAGACGAAGGTTGGCATGAAGGTGAAACTTGTCGGTAAGCCCTCGCCTGAAGGAGCCAGCTACGAGCTGGTACCTATCTAATCTCTGAAATACTTGAACGGCAGCAGAAATGTGTTTGGAGAGATTGTCATGAGCACGCAACCTCTGAAGAAAGCTGCGGTTCTGGGAGCCGGGTCGATGGGTCACGGAATAGCGCAGCTACTCATCATGACTGGAACTGACGTGACCATCGTCGACATTAACGATGACATTCTCGCGAAAGCACGTCAGAAGATCCAGTGGAGCATCGACAAGTTCGTTGAGAAGAGGACCATACGAAAGGAAGATGCGGATGCGGCAGTGGCACGTCTCCGCACCACCACGAAGATGGAGGAAGCGTTCAAGGACGCGGACCTCATCGTTGAAGCCGCTCCAGAGAACCTCGAGATGAAGAAGAGACTATTCGCGCAAATGGACATATTGGCACCCAAACACGCCATCCTTGGGTCAAACACATCCACCCTGAGCATCACGGAACTCGGCAAGGTCACCAACAGGCCTGACAAGGTTGTGGGACTGCACTTCTTCAATCCCCCGCAGATGATGCCGCTTCTCGAGATCATCAAAGGCGCTCAGACCAGCGAAGAGACGACAAAGTTCGCGCTGGATCTCGCCAAGAAACTCGGAAAGACAGCTGTCCTGGTCAAGAAAGACGTCAGAGGGTTCATCGTCAACGGAATCCTCGCCGCCGTCTTCAATGAAGCCTTCTGGGCCGTCGAACGGAAAGAGGCAACGAAAGATGACATCGATTCGGCAATGAAGTACAGAGCAGGCTTCCCAATGGGAATATTCGAGTTAGCTGATTTCGTTGGTCTAGACATACTCAACAGCGTCGCCAACGAAATGGAGGAAGCTTTTGGTGCCCGAGCCAAAGCCTGCCCAATCTACCAGCCGCTCGTACAGGCAGGCAAACTTGGCCAGAAGACAGGAGAGGGCTTCTACTCTTGGAGTGCCGGACGCCCCAGAATACCGTTCGAGCTGGCGGACAAGTTTGACCCGAACAGACTCTACACGATGGCAGCCAACGCCGCCGCGTGGTTGATCCACGACGACGTAGCCTCGCCGGCTGACATAGACACAGCAATGAAGTTCGGCACGGGCTGGCCCTCTGGTCCATGCGAACTGGCCGACAAAATAGGAATAGACACCGTGGTCAACAATCTCAACGAACTCCACAAGAAATATCCGGAGCCAATGTACGAACCCTGCCCACTCCTCCTTGAATACGTCAAGAACGGATGGCTGGGAAAGAAGACACGCCAAGGATTCCACAAATACAAGTGACAAACCCACTGTAGCGATCGGCTGAACGAAAATAGTAGCTAGCGAAGCCCGCAGAGAGTTTCTTATAGAGGGTACTGCGACACCTCTTTCACCAGAGGTTTTCAGGATTGAGCGAAGGGAAGACATACCAAGACATCATCGTGAAGAAGGAAGAAGGAACTGGCTGGATCACACTGAATCGACCTCACAGACTCAACACCATGACCCTTGACATGATGAATGAATTCCTTTCAGCGCTGGGCGATTTCGAATCGGACAAGGAAGTGAGGTGTATCGTCGTCACGGGTGCAGGAGAGAAGGCCTTCAGCGCCGGGGCGGATGTCACGTCGTTCACTGGCATAACACCATCGACAGCCGTGGACGCTTCATTAAGGGGACATGAGCTCACGGCACGTATCGAGGGGCTCGGCAAACCCGTGATCGCATGCATCAACGGGTACGCGCTGGGAGGAGGACTTGAGCTCTCCCTCGCCTGCGACTTCAGAATCGCATCTGAGAGTGCTCAACTTGGCGCGACTGAGATTAGGCTCGGACTAATGCCTGGGTGGGGAGGAACCCAAAGACTCGCCCGCATCGTCGGTATTGCGAAAGCAAAGGAATTGATCATGCTTGGGGATCGAATCACAGCAGAAGAGGCGCACAAGATCGGCCTCGTCACCAAGGTCGTCCCTAGAGAGAAACTCATCGAGGAGACAAAAACGTTCGCAAAGCAGTTCGTTGAGGGACCGCCTATCGCACTGAAGTGTGCCAAGCAGGCGCTGAACTATGCAAGCCAAGTACCTCTCGACATAGGACTCAAATTCGAATCCGAGGCGTTCGGTATTGTGCTTTCGACCAAGGACGTGATGGAAGGCGTATCCGCGTTCATGTCCAAACGAAAGCCCGAATTCAAAGGAAAGTGATTTGCCATGCCATTAGATTTTAGCTTCACCGAGGAGCAGGAGCTCTTCAGGCGGACGCTCAAGGACTACTTTGCAAAGGTCTTGACGCCCAAGTCCAAAGAGATCATGAAAGCAAGGATGATTACGCCCGACGTTCACAAGGCGATGACGAGTCAAGGCCTCCTCGGCTTACTGCTCCCAAAGGAGTTCGGGGGAAGCGAATCAGACTACGTCACCTTCACCATCGCGGTTGAGGAGCTCACCAAGGCTGACCCCACAGGCCAAGCCGGAATCCCAATCTGGTACGGGGCCACATGCTCTCGCATCATCGCTGTGTACGGAACTGCCGAGCTGAAAGAAGAAGTTCTACCGAAGGTTGTGAAGGACGGATGGATAACTCCGCTTCACAACACAGAGCCAGGATGCGGCACTGACTTCACAGCAATCACTACAACCGCGAAGAAGACTAACGGAGACTATGTGATCAACGGGGAGAAACAGATACTGAGTTGCGTCTTGGAGGCCATGAAATATGGCGGGGGCTTCATCACCAGCGTGAAGACGAGGCCTGAGCTCGGCTCGAAAGGCATGAGCCTCATATTCATTCCTGTAACCTCCAATGGCATTACAACGTCGATCTTCGAAGGAATGGGAATAGACCTCGGCGGCGTAAGATACGACAACGCGAAGGTGCCCGAACATTGCCTCATTGGATTTGAGGGGACTGGGTATCAGCTGACCTACGAATCTTTCGTCCACGCCCGCGTTCCTACTACAATGGCGATTGTCGCTGGTGCGGAGAAATGCCTCGAGGCCGGAGTGGAGCACGTGAAGCAGCGACGTGCCTTCGGGAGACCCATAGCGGGCTTTGAAGGCATCCAGTTTGAGCTTGCTGAAGACTATGCGAATGTCCTCGCCGCGCGATGGCTATGCTACCGAGCTGCTTGGCTCATTGACCGGTACCACGACGGCAGAGCATCCTTCTATGATGCCATGATGGCGGCCTCATGCGCTAAACTCGTTGCGTCCGAGAGTTGCATGAAAGCCATCAGTGACGTCGTAGAATGGTTCGGAGGCATGGGAACAACCACGGACTACGACGTGCAACAGGCGTTCAGAACGACTAGGCAGGCTGTGGTTGCGGAAGGAACCAGAAACGCTCAGAAGATAGTGATCGCTCTTCAACTACTCGGCTCAGAATTTGCAGCCTGGAGAAAGTGGGAAGAAGCAGGAAAATAGCAGGAGCAGTTCAGCGCGCGGGGGTCCCGCAGCTTCTTTTCCGTTCGCGCACAGGTGATGCTGGAACCTCGAACCTTTCCGCGGCGATTCCTCCGGTCTGGCCGAGCCAGTCAGGTGTGCGCGAGCGACCATCGACTGCCTCTCGCATGCCAGTCTCATTCTCCTGGCAACCTTGCATGCATCCGAGTTCCAGGGATCCAAACTTCGATTATCGTGGACCGCTTTCGGCCTTGGTGGCTTATGTATTGACCGCCCAGCCAACCGGAGTTGAATCGAGCTCAGGTAGCGTTTTATAGATTCGACTGGGAGGCAAGTACGGGTGCTGATTGTTTGGAGAAACCTTGGTACAGGTTTTGGCCTGAAGGAGTCCCCAAGTCGATCGAGTATCCAAACCTCTCGATGGGCGAAGTGCTAAGGGAGACAGCTCGAAAGCTTCCGGAGAATACAGCGATAATTTACTACGGCGCACGCACGACCTACCGTGACCTTGACGGGTTGGTGGACAGGTTCGCGACGGCGCTGCAGGATCTCGGGGTGAAGAAAGGGGACCGAGTCGGAATTTTTCTGCCGAACATCCCGCAGTTTGTGATCGTCTACTATGGTGCACTCCGCGCAGGAGCGGTCTGCGTCACCTGCAGTCCGCTCTACAAGGGAAGGGAGCTGGAGCACCAACTCAATGATGCTGGGGTGGAGACCCTGATCGCTATGGACACCCTATACCCGATAGTTCAGGAGATCAAGGAAAGAACGAAGCTGAGAAATGTGATCACTACCAGCCCACGGGATTATCTTCCACCGTTGCTGAGACTCTTGGCGCCGTTGAAGGGCGTCAAGTCGCACAAGTGTCCCGGAGCCCTTGACTTCCTTTCGCTCATGAATAAGTACCCTCCCGGTCCGAAGGCCGTCGTGGTGAAGCCAGAGGACTTGGCGGTTCTTCAGTACACTGGGGGAACCACAGGTGTACCGAAAGGCGCGATGATCACTCACAGGAACCTCGTGGTTAACGCAACTCAATGTGAGGTTCTGTTGCCCATCCGGCGAGGGATTGATGTCGGCGTGACCGCGTTGCCCCTGTTCCACATATTCGGCATGACGACCGCCATGAACACCAATGTGCTCACAGGCACCACCATGATCATGCTCCCTGACCCGCGAGACCAGAAAGGAATACTCAAAGCGATGGCCAAGCATAAGGCGACGGTCTTCTGCGGCGTCCCCACGATGTACATCGCCCTCATCAACAGACCTGACATCAAGAAGTTCGACCTCAGTTCTGTTCGTGCATGCATTTCCGGCGCGGCTCCTTTACCGATCGAGGTGCAGAAGAAATTCGAGATGATTACAGGAGGTCGCCTCGTCGAGGGGTACGGGCTCACTGAGACGAGCCCAGTCTCGCATGCCAACCCGCTGGACGATCCCAAGAAGAATCGCCCAGGATCCATTGGAATCCCAGTACCTGACACCGACGCCAAGATCGTTGATCTCGAAACGGGCACAAGGGACCTCAAACCGGGCGAGGTGGGAGAGCTCGTCATCAAGGGCCCACAAGTGATGCAAGGCTACTGGAACAAACCGGATGAAACCAAGATCGCACTACGGAACGAATGGCTGTATACAGGTGACATAGCCAAGATGGACGAGGACGGCTACTTCTACATCGTCGACCGAAAGAAGGACATGATAGACGTCTCAGGTCTAAAGGTGTGGCCGCGCGAAGTGGAAGAGCTACTCTACGAGCATCCCGCCATCAACGAAGCAGCAGTAGTCGGAGTCCCGGATCCCTACAGAGGCGAGACAGTCAAGGCATACGTCACGCTCAAGCCAGGATACGAAGGGAAAGTCACTGAAGAGGAAATCATCAAGTTCTGCAAGCAGAAGATCGCTAGCTACAAGGCGCCAACATCAGTCGAATTCAGAACCTCGCTTCCGAAGACGCTTGTGGGCAAGATTCTAAGACGAACACTGAAGGAAGAGCTGGCGTCCAAGAAGGAGCCTTAGGTTCTCGGCGAACCTAGGAAAGGGTCAACGGGGACATTCGAGCGTCGACAAAGCGCAGGCTCTCGACCCACGGATTGACTTCCGAAAGAAAGGTTCTCAAACGAAAGACAGAAACAATCGGTACACCCTCTACGAGCCTCGAAGATACATCAGCCAGAGTGAGCACAATCGGAAGCAGGCGCACCGAGCGGCAGTTCTTGATGGGAAGCCTACGAGTATACGTTTGGAAGACCCGCGAGAGGCACAAGACCCGTAGCATTTGACTCCTGGCTGCGGCGGTTATCTTGCTCGGAGCCCAGCCATGATACCAATGCTTACAGTCCATGCATAGCACCAAGGTCTCCTTCGCGCCCACAACATCGATCTCAAATCGTCGCCCCTCAGCTTTGAACACAAAATGAATCAGAGTCGTGAATCCATCTCTAACGAGAAGTTGATCGGCGAGAGATTCGAATTCCTGCCACCGGAGTTCCTTTGCGACTCTCGCCGGATCGGCGCCTGAGGCGATTGCAAGTTCTGCAATTCTCAAGCGTTCCTCTGGGCTGACGAGGACAGCTTCCTCTTCCAGGGCAAGTACCCCCGTGTCTTGGAGCTGGACTAGTGATTCCTTGACCAGAGATGCGCAGGTTCTCATAGATGCAGCTAGATCGCGGATCTGACACACACGGTTCTCTCTCGTCTCGCGTAGTAGTGCAGTGTAGATGATGGCGCTCGTCATGGCGTTTTCTCAGTCACTGTAGCGCAATGCGACTCTTTCGTAAGTCATTCAGAGGGAGATGTAAAGCAGAGAGGCAAGTGATAGTGTTGTCCTGAACTTCGTCAGAAGACCATGAAACATAGCAGAAGCATTGCTAGTGCTACGCCGAAAAGGATCTTCCTTTTGTTGGAGAGCGATGAGACATCGTCCAAGGGCTCGACCCCAGCCGATCCGCCGCGTGTCAGCATGAACAAGAGCACTAGCAGCGCGAAAGGCCAGTATCCCGCCAATGCCAACACCGCCAGGCCGATCCCGGTTGCGATTCTGTGTCCTTGCGGGCCAAGTGCAGCCCTCGTAATGTGACCTCCGTCCAATTGCCAAGCGGGAATAATGTTGAGGAAAGTTATGAGAGCTCCAATTTCTGCCGCAAAGGCAACTTGCGTTAGCACCAAGACTTGTCCCGGAGCCGTCGTGCGAATGTTGAGGTAGTTCAAGAGTATCATCAGCAAGGGCGTCCTCGGCCATTCTTGCACGGCCAGTAATTGCTGCTCCACAAGCTTCTCGACCTGAGCTTCTGCGACAAGAGGAGCAGTAAGTATGCTTAGGACTGCTACAATGATAGTCGCGATGAATCCGATCATGGGCCCGCTGAATCCGAGGTCAAACAGTTCATCCCTGTTTGCGGGGGGGCTCTTCAGCGAAATCACCGCGCCGAATGTTCCGAACGGGGGCGGGCCTGGGATGAAGTAGGGAAGCGTCGAGTCCATGCCGTGGCTCTTGGCGGCTAACCTGTGGCCCGACTCGTGAAGCGCGATGATCCCGAAGAGAGAACCGGCGAACATTACGATTTGCGTGTTGAGATCCAATTCTCCGAAGACGGTTGCTAGGAGCTGTGGATCGATCGAGTAGGTGAGGCTGTAGCTGGCGAAGAGTATGGTTCCTATCGTAGCGAGCATCAGCACGACGTTTACGAGGAGATTGGAGGGGCGCGCCCGGATTCTTTGAAAGACTCTTACCATGAGCCTATCTGGCTGGGAACGGACTGACGCACACAATTGAAGCGGCTTCAGATCGCGCAGCAAACCTTTGAACTTGTGCTTCACAGGCTCCTTTTCCACAAGAAAACTGGGAATGCCGTACTGATCTACATAGGCGTCGATCACATTGAATCGAAGTTGGACGATCCTTCTTAGTCCCGCTAGGTCAGGGTGGGAATTGTCTTGGGTCGAGAAGATCCAGGAGGCAGATGACAAATCGCGATCCCTGCAGTTGGACTGCCATGGATCGCAGGTAGACTTCACTTAAACGTATTGATTACCTCGACGAAAAGAGGTAGTCCAAATGCCTTATAGTACCCATGCGATCACATCTGCCGTCAGAATTCCAATGCTGACGGAAACGAAATTCTCGCTGAGGCAGTTCAACACGGACGATCTCGAATCCGTCATCGAGATCAACAAGATATGCCTCCCAGAGAACTATGCCTCCTTCTTTTTCATGGACACTTACCGAAGCTGTCCGACCGCATTCATAGTTGCAGAGGTTGGCAGCCGGGTGGTCGGCTACATAATGTGCCGGATTGAGCACGGTTTCTCTGACATCAAACGACTGAGATTCATCCGCAAGGGGCATATCATATCTGTCGCCGTGCTCCCGGACTACAGACGAACTGGTATTGCCTCAGAACTCGTGAAACAGGCACTTGAGGCGTTACGAGAGGTGAAAGCAGACGAATGCTACCTTGAGGTCCGAACGACAAACGAAATCGCCTTCAAGCTGTACGAGAAACTCGGGTTCTCTTTGGCTAGGAGTGTTCCGCACTACTACGCTGATGGGGCAGAGGCACTGGTGATGGTGTTTCCTCTTGACAAGGAGGATGATGCCTCTTCCCATGGCGTCGAGAAGCAAACGATGTAGTAGGATGCGCAACTGCTATCAAGGATCGAAGCTCCCAAGCGCCTAGGGGTTATCGTTGGATTGGCTGGAGACGATAAGGGAGGACCTACGTAAGGCCACGATCGTGCGCATTCCGTCGAAGCAAGGTCATTACGAGTACGTCGTGAACCCTCTCAGTTCCGGAGTTCCTGAGATCCCGACTGAAGCGTTATGGGGCTGCGCATTCGAAGTCGCAAGAGTCGCCAACGTGAAGGGGTGCAGCAAGATTATCACTCCAGAGGCGATGGGGATACAGATCGCAACGGCTCTGAGCCTCGTCACAGGAATCCCGATGCTTGTCATCAGAAAGAAATCCTACATGTTGCCTACAGAGATCAAGATCGTGAAGAGAACAGGCTACGCGGAGGAAGTCATGTACGCGAATGCCCTGAAATCGGGAGACTCGGTGCTACTCGTCGACTCAATAATTGCCACAGGCGGCACGTACCTTGCAATCATAAAGGAACTGGTCTCACGCGGAATCATGTTGGCAGACGCTGTCGCCGTGATTGAAAGGATCGAACTAGGGGGCGTCGAGCGCGTCGAGAAGGAGACGGGAGTGAAGGTCAAGACCCTGATAAAGCTGCGACTTGAGGATGGAAAACCCCACATAGAATGAACGTTTCTTGCACGCGGTCTACGTCCGTATCGGGTAGCAAAGGTTAACTGTTTAGAAAGCCCAAGCCGGGACGATGGATATGACTGTCAAATGCCCCAGTTGTGGATACGAGAACCGCAACGAGGCAAACTACTGTCTGAAGTGCGGGCTCAGCATAGTCGAGCCTCCTCATCAAATGCCTCAGATGATAAGACCTCTGCCTACGGTTGCGACAGAAGCCGCGCCCTTAGCCCCGAGATGCTCATTCCATCCCTTCGCCGCTGCGACCTACCTTTGCTCCCGATGTGGCCGCCCTTTGTGCAGATCGTGTGCTCGCCCATTCTTCGGAATGGTGTTATGCCCACTCTGTTCGGTCGGCCCGGTCCAGCCGTATCCGTGGCTTCCGTCCCCGCTCACTAGGCCTCCCTACCCATTGATAATGTCAGCTTGGTGACTTGGGCAGGGCGCCTGCCGCTGACCCCGAGAAATTGCGCAAGCCCCTCCTCCTAGCGTAGATGAGGAGAGACACAAGAGTAGGTACATGAATGACGAGAATCTCAAAGTCGAGGTTCAGGAAAGCCCGTCCAGATAGCCTAAGAACCAGTAGGAGTCCCGAAACTGTAGCTAGGAGGACGACCGCGTAGCCCCAATACTTTGCCGCAGCCGCCTCCAGTGTGCGCCACTCCGACGGAGAATCGCCGTTCTACTCTTCCGTTTTCAAGAGAAGCTTCAAAGCTATATTCTGACTCGTCCCATCCGGCAGAGTCCTTCTGATGCTTATTGGGAGTGCGCCTGCCTCAAGTTCCTGTGTTGCTATGTCTATGGGAGAGAGACTTCCCGGATCGATGTCGACTAGGACAGGCGCTCCAAGCGCGATCTGAAGGGCACGGGCGCCGACCACTCTGGCCTTCTCGAAACGCGTCAGTTTCCGAGGGCCGATCAGGGCGGCCTCCTGGCGCCTAGTACTCGCCCGCTTCTTCACCACTCTCTTCTGGCCCCTTAGGTGGCCCTTTCATTTCCTTCTTCGACGAGGCAATCACGTCGTCTATCTTGAGAATCATTCCAGCTGCTTCGCTGGCGGATTTCACCATTTGAAGCTTGACCGCCAGAGGTTCGTAGACGTTCTGCTTGGCCAGGTCGGCGACCTTCCCTTTGAAAGGATCGACGCCTGCCCAGACGAGGCCCTGGTCGTGTTTCGTTCTCAGTTCGACCTGGGTGTCGATCGGATCTAGTCCTGCGTTCTCAGCAAGTATCATAGGCAAAGACTCGAGGGCTTCGGCAAAGGCTTGGACTGCAAGTTGCTCTCTGCCTGCGAGTTTGTCAGCGTATGCTCTCAGTCGTTTTGCAACCTCTGCTTCAGGTGCGCCGCCGCCTGCCACAACCTTCGGGTTGACGACCACGTCTCTGACAACGCAAAGGGCATCGTGAACAGCTCGCTCGGCTTCGTCCACTATTCGCTCCGTACCGCCCCTTACTAGGATGGTTACAGCTTTCGGGTTCTTGCAGCCTTCGACGAAGGTCATCTTGTCGTCGGCAACCTTCCTCTCCTCAACCAGCTGCGCGGTGCCAAGATCCTTGCTTCCGAAGTCTTCGATGCTGGTTACTACATGAGCCCCTGTTGCTTTCACAAGCTTCTCCATGTCTGATTGTTTGACGCGGCGAACTGCCAGCACACCTTTCTTCGCAAGGAAGTGTTGCGCCAGATCGTCGATTCCCTTTTCGCAGATTGCGACATTTGCGCCTGCTGACACAATCTTGTCGACCATGCCCCGTAGCATCTTTTCTTCTTCGTCGAGGAAGGCTTTCATCTGCTCTGGGTTCTTTATGTTGAGTTTCGCGTCGAATTCCGTTTTCTCCACTTCAAGTGGACAGCTGAGAAGAGCAATCTTCGCGTTCTCCACGCGTCTTGGCATGCCAGGGTGAACAACTTCTTTGTCCAAGAGGACACCTTGGATCAGCTTCGTGTCCGACAACGATTCGCCTGGCTTCTTCTCAACCTTTATGTCGTCTATGTCGACCTTGTGGTCTCCTTTCGCATCCTTGCCTGCCACTTCCAGGACCGCTCGGACAGCAAGGTCGCTTACCTCGTCCTTGTACTCTGCGAGCATTTTGGTTGCCACGGCGATGCTTGCGACCTTCTTGAGCATCGACTTGTCCATGGGGTCAACCTTGATCGCGAGCTCTTCTAGAATGTCGAGAGCCTTCTCAGCGGCGATCCTGTATCCGTCGACTATGACGGTCGGATGAACGTCTTTCTCGATCAACTGCTCTGCCTTACCAAGGAGTTCTCCCGTGAGTACAACAGCGCTCGTCGTTCCATCCCCAACTTCGTCATCCTGTGTCTTAGCCACCTCCACCAACATCTTCGCGGCTGGGTGCTGGACTTCCATCTCATCAAGGATCGTCGCGCCATCGTTCGTGATCGTAACATCTCCAAAACTGTCAACAAGCATCTTGTCCATTCCCTTCGGGCCAAGGCAAGATTTCACAGATTCTGCAACAATACGCGCAGCGGCAATGTTCGCATGTTGCGCGTCCCTGCCTGTAGCGCGTGATGTCCCTTCCTTGAGAATGAGTACGGGTTGTCCCACAAATTGAGTTGCCAAATGTCATAACCTCACTTTTGAAAGAGTACCGAAACGAAAAATTAGTCTTTATTTAAGTGTTGCTGAATGGTCTAATCCAACGTGAGAGGACTCCCCTACCGTTCATCCTGTACGCGCTCTACCTATACTATTCGGGGTTGAGCCTCCGCTGCGTGTCGAAGGCTCTGGAGCATGTGATGAAGCGCAGCCATAACGCCGTATGGCTTTGGATACAGCGCTTCAGCCAACTCACAGAGTACTTCCAGGTTGGCCGTGTGGATCGCATAGCTATCGATGAGTCTTGGTTCCAGGTGGGCGGTCATGAGGCTTGGCTATGGATCGCTGTTGAGCCGTATGAGAGGAAGGTTCTCGGCGTCTACGTTTCGAGGCATAGGAACATACTCGTGGCGGAGCTTATCCTGGCCCAGCTGAAGGCGAAGTATGGTGTGAAGCCCATCTACTCTGACGGCGCGGTCTGGTATCCTGACGCATGCCGCTCGCTGGGGTTGAGGCATCATGTCTACGGTGACGACCTGAGAGGCTACGTGGAGCGGACGATCCAATGCTTCA
>Ga0315312_1002268_pt1 | contig 13499 bp, 13 predicted proteins | sample TDP7_MG_FD_203629 | JGI IMG/M metagenome (GOLD analysis project Ga0315312, IMG submission 203629) | Freshwater sediment microbial communities from Lake Towuti, South Sulawesi, Indonesia - TDP7 | ecosystem: Environmental > Aquatic > Freshwater > Lake > Sediment | place: Indonesia: South Sulawesi... | reverse complement strand
ATCGCGGAGGCCGTGGCGCCCCGTGCGCGCCGTCAGCACCACACGGCTTTCCGAGAAGCCCACATCTTCCGGACGCATGATCTCATAGGTCTCCCGGTCCTTCAGGAATCCGTCCACGTGGATTCCGGAGCTGTGGGAAAAAGCGTTGCCTCCCACCACCGCCTTGTTGGGTGGAACCGTCATTCCGAGCATGTCCGCAACCAGCCGGCTGGTCCGGTAGAACTCGCGGGCCTCAATGCCGGTGTGTACTCCGAAGTAGTCGGCGCGCGTGCGGAGGGCCATGACCACCTCTTCCAGCGCCGCGTTGCCGGCCCGCTCGCCCACCCCGTTGATGGTGCCTTCCACCTGGCGGGCGCCGTTGCGGATTCCCTCCAGCGAATTGGCCACCGCCAGCCCCAGATCGTTGTGGCAGTGGACGCTGATCGTCGCCCGGAGGATATTCGGCACCTTCTCCCGGATGGCCCGGATCAGCGCGCCGAATTGCTCCGGCACGGTGTAGCCCGTGGTATCGGGGATATTGACCACGGTGGCGCCGGCCTCGATGGCGGCCTGGAGCACTTCGTAAAGGTAGGCCGGATCGGCACGCCCTGCGTCTTCGGCGTAGAATTCGACATCGTCGGCGTACTGCCTGGCCAGCTTGACCGCCTCGATCGCCATCTCCCGGATCTTTACCTTCTTCTCCTCGAGGGTCCTCCCGTACTTCTCGTCCCTGAACTTCCCCGTGATGTGGATGTCGGAGACGCCGATCCCCGTGTGGATGCGTGGTCGTCTGGCCTTGGCCAGCGCTCTGCCGCAAGCCTCGATGTCGCTGGCCACCGCCCGGGACAAAGCGCAGATGACGGGACCTTGAATCTCCCGAGAGAGCAGTTGCACGGCCTGGCAGTCTTCCGGCGAAGACGCGGGATAGCCCGCCTCGATGATGTCCACGTTCAACCGCACCAACTGCCGGGCGATAGTCAGTTTGTCTCGGCTTCCGAGCCGGGTCCCGGCGGCTTGCTCACCGTCTCGCAGCGTGGTGTCGAACACAGCCACTTTCTCTGACATCGCACACTCCTGTTGAACTGATTCTATGCCTATTCGGCGGGCGGTTGCTATGCTTTCAATTATGCGAGCGGTTGCTTGTGCCATGCTGCTTACCGCGGCGCTCGCCGCCCAGACCGTCGAGCGGCCGGTGCGCGCGGTTACTGACCCCGGCGTGGTCACCACCCGGCAGGCCATCACGCCGGCGGGCGTGCCCACCGTCTTCCAGGGGCGCGTCTACGGTGTGGCCTTCGGCAAGGACGCCTCCGAGATCTGGGTGCTCCACGCCAGCCAACTCTACCGCCTGGCCTGGCGAGAGAACCGTGTGTTATCGAGCGCGGCCCACGGCGGCTTTCCGGGCTTGCAGGCCATTCGCTATGACCCGGCTTCAGGCGCGGCCCTGCTGGCGACAGCCAAACGCGCGCCGGGCCAGCCGCCGCGCCTGCTGCTGGCGCCGCAGGCCGGGGCGACGGTGGACCCCGTCGCCACCGGGCTCGGCGAGCACCTCGCTGGCGCCCTGGCGGCGGGCGCAGGCAGGGCCGTTGTGCCGCTCATCTTCAACAACCCAGTCTGACGCGCTGGCGCTGAGCCCGGAGGGCAAGTTCCTGGCGGACGCGGCGCCTTCGGAAGCCCTGAACCGCATTCTGTGGCACGCCGTGCGGGGCTGGATGACGCCCTATCCCGGCGTCCGCCGCGCCGTGTTCGCGCCTCTGGCGCTCGAAACCGAAGACGAGGAGCGGGAGTAAGTCTCGACCGCTCGCTCACGGGGCCGTGAAAAAATCGGCGGGCAGGCGAAACCGCCTGCCCCACGATGGGCTAAGTGCCCTGGTTGCACCCTGGGGCAGGCCCACCCAGAGGGTACCCGGCCTGCCGCCCGCACCGCTGGACCGATTTTTTCACAGCCCCGTCAGGGAGCGGTCCACCGATACGCGGCCGTCGCCCCCTCCGTCTCCCACACCCGCACTTCGGCCACGCGCACCCGCGGCGCGTGAGCCGCCAGCCGCCGGCTCAGCTCCTCGAAGAAGTAGCGGGCCATGTTCTCCGCCGTGGGGTTGAGGGTGTCGAAGGGCGGGACCTCGTTGAGCAACCGGTGATCGAAGGGCCCCACCAGATCGCGCAGCACGCGGCGCACCTCGGCGAAATCCACGACCAACCCCGCCGCGTCAAGCTCGGCGGCTTCCAGGCTCATGCGCACACGGTAGTTGTGGCCGTGAACATACTCGCACTTGCCGCGGTAGCCGCGCAGCACGTGCGCCGCCGGGAAGCTCTCCTCCACGGTGATCTCAAACATCGAAGAACGCCTCCACATCTTTGATGTCGGTGGTGAAGGTGTAGCCGGGCAAACTGTCCAGGAACACCTGGCCGTAGCGCTGCCGGGTGATGCGGCCGTCGAGCAACACGAGCACGCCGCGATCCGCGCGGCTGCGGATCAGCCTCCCGAACCCCTGTTTGAGCGCGAGGGCGGCCTGGGGCACCTGGTACTCGTAGAACGGGTTGCCCCCCTCCTCGCGAATGGCGCGGATGCGCGCCTCCACCACCGGGTCGTTGGGCACGGCGAAGGGAAGCTTGTCGATGATTACGCAGCTAAGCTGCTCGCCGGGTACGTCCACGCCTTGCCAGAACGAGGCGGTGGCGAACAGCACGCAGTTCGGCGTGCTGCGGAATTCTTCGAGCAGCGCGCTGCGCGGACCGGTGCCCTGAAGCAGCGTGGGGTACTCGATCTCGAACGATACCAGGTCATGGACTACCCGCATTTGCTGGTGGCTGGTGAACAGCACGAAGGCCCGGCCGCGGCTAAAACGGAGTACGCGCACGACCTCTTCGGTGGCGCGGCGCGCGAAGTCGCCGTCGCGCGGGTCGGGAAGCTGTTGGGGTACGTAAAGCAGGGCCTGTTTGCGGAAGTCGAAGTATCCGGGCACGATCAGCGTGCGCGCGTGCTCCAGCCCAAGCCGGCGCGTCAGATACTCGAAGCTGCCCGCCACCGCCAGCGTGGCCGAGGTGAGCACCGTGATTTCCACGGCGGTGAAGAGCTTCTCTTTGAGGATGCCTGACACGTCGATAGGCGTAGCCTGCAAGAAGCACCCCCGCCCGCGCCGCTCGATCCAGTAGACGAAGCCCCGCTCGGCGCCCGCCATCCAGAACGCGAGGGCCTGGCCAAGTTCGGCGGCGCGCCGGTGGAGCGGAAGGGCCTCCTCGGGCGCCTTCTGGATCGTCTCCAGGTGGGCGCCCAGCAGGTCCAGGCTGCGCAGCAGGTCGCGATACGGCTCCTCGTGCTTCTCCAGAAACGCCGCGTGTTCGCGGAACGCCACCCGGCCCTCGCTCTCCCCGAACAGCGCGAAGAAGCGCAGCGTCGCCTCGGCGAGGCCCCCCAGGATGCGGTCCAGCTCCTCTGAGCCGAAGTCCTTGCGGCGAGCCAGCGCGCGCACGTCCCGCTCCAGCTCCTGGAGCTGGTAGTTGCTCAGAGAAAGCCCGAAGTACTGGCCCGCCACCTCTTCCAGCTCCTGCGCCTCGTCGAAGATCACTGCGCCGTACTCGGGGATGATGGCGGCGTACTCCTCTTCCCGGACGGCCAGGTCGGCGAAGAACAGGTGGTGGTTGACTATGACGATGTCGCGCTCCAGGGCGCGCTGGCGCATCAGGGTGATGAAGCAGCGCTCGAACTGGGGGCAGCGCTGGCCGGAACACAGATCACGGCGGGCATCGACTTTCGCCCACACGGAGGAGTCCTCGGCCAGCCGCGTGATCTCGGCACGATCGCCGGTTTCGGTGGTCTTCTCCCAGGCGCGGATGACTTCGAAATCCGCCACTTCTTCGAGGCCCTCCAGGACCGCTTCCCTGTCGGCGTCGTAGATCTTCTGGCGGCAGGCGTAGTTGTTGCGGCCCTTCATGTAGCAGACCCGCAGGTCGCGCGCCACGTGCCGCTGGAGGAAGGGCACATCCTTGAAGAAGAGCTGCTCCTGAAGATTCTTGGTGCCGGTGGAGATCACGATGCGGCGCCCCGCCAGGATGGCCGGCACCAGGTAGGCCAGGGTTTTGCCGGTGCCGGTGCCCGCTTCAACCACCAGGTGGCGCTTCTCCGCCAGGGCCTGGGAAACAGCCTCGGCCATTTCCAGTTGCCCGGGGCGGTACTCGTAGTTGGGGTGGCACTGCGAGAGCAGGCCTCCGCGGGTGAAAAACTGCCGCACGGTGAGCTCCCGCGTCTTGGAGGGCATGGCCAAACTTCAGTATAGCCGCCGGCCTTACGCTATCATGAAGCTCGATGACGCAAGCCGACAGGCTGCCCGCTGTGGTCATCGTGGGCCGCCCCAACGTGGGCAAGTCCACGCTGTTCAACGCCATCCTGGGGCGGCGGCGCGCCATCGTGGGCCACGAGCCCGGCATCACCCGCGACCGCATCCACGGCGAGGCCGAACATCGCGGGCGGCGCTTCGAGCTGATCGACACCGGCGGTATTATCCCCCGCGACGCCGACTACCTCCCCGCCCAGGTCCTCAAGCAGGCACGCGTGGCGCTGGAGCGTGCCGCCCACATCATTTTCATCATCGACGGACGCACCGAGATCACCGGCTCTGACCGCGAGCTGGCCCGCATGTTGCGCCAGTTGGGCAAGCCGGTGTCCTTGGCCGTCAATAAGATTGATGCGCCCGTGCGCGAGCTGCTGGCACACGAGTTCCACGCGTTAGGCTTCCCGGAGCTGTTCCCGATCTCGGCCGAGCACCGGCTGGGCCTTGACGAGCTGCTCGCGCACGTCACCGCGGGGTTCGCCTCCCAGGCGACGGAAGCGGCGCCGCCCGCCGAACTCATCAAAGTGGCGATTGTCGGCCGGCCCAACGTGGGCAAGTCCACCTTGCTGAATGTGCTGGTGGGAGAAGAACGGGCCATCGTGGCCCCGACCCCTGGCACCACGCGGGACGCGGTGGACGCCTCGCTCACGCGCGGAGGCGTCACCTACGTTTTCGTGGACACCGCCGGCATCCGGCGCAAGGGCAAGACCAAGCTGCTGGCCGAGAAGCTGAGCGTGATCATGGCGCGCCGCCACATCCGCTTGGCCGATGTGGTGCTGCTGGTGCTAGATGCCGGCGAAGGCATCGTGGGGCTGGACGCCACCATCGCCGGTTACGCGCACGAAGCCGGGCGGGCACTGATTCTGTGCGCCAACAAGTGGGACCTCAAGCCCGAGGACGACCGCCGCGCCTTCCAGCAGATCCTCCGCGATCAACTCAAGTTTCTGGACTACGCTCCTGTGGCGTTTCTGTCGGCCCTGACCGGAGCAGGCGTCGCGAAGCTCCTGCCGCGCATCCGCCAGGCTTATGAGGCCAGCTCGCGACGGGTTACCACCGGGGAACTGAACCGGTTCTTAGAATCCATCGAGCTGGCGCGCGAACCCCGCGTGCTCTACATCACTCAAGCCGGAGTGCGCCCGCCCACCTTCGTGGCGTTCACCGACCGGCCCCAGCCGCTCCACTTCTCCCATGAGCGGTATCTGGTCAACCAGCTCCGGCGGCGCTTCGGCTTCGCTGCCACGCCGATTGTGCTGAAAACCAGGTTCAGGCGCCGGCGCCCTGGGTAAGGGGCACAGGCTTGGGCTGAAGCCCGGCCTTGGCCAGGAGCGCGTAGACCGCGAAGCCCACCGCGTAGCTCCACACCACCACCGGCTGAGCGGCGGCCTTGAACGTTTCCGGCAGGGGCAGGAAGGGTATGATCCCCACCAGGAATCCCAGCGCCCAGGAAATGTAGCCGGCCCAGTTGATGCCCGCGCGCGGCCCGGCCCAACGCCTGCCAGAGAGCAGGTAGTCGGCGGTGATGGCCCCGCAGATCGGACCGAAGGAGGCGCCCACAATGGTGAACACCCCCGCCAGGTTGGCTGCCACGCCGGTGACGGCCAGCACGACGGCCGCGGCCACGCCGGTCAAGGTCGAGCTCATCCGGGGGATGCTGGGGAACATCGTGGCGAAGCTGTTGCCGATGATGAATGCGCAGAAGCACGCCGGCGCGACGGAGGCGACGGCGAACAGGAAGAACATGGCGGTGGCCAGGAAGCCGCCGATGGCGCCGATGACCGCGTCGTAACCGAAGGCGGTAAGCTCGGGATGCAGTGCCCGCGCGCCCGCCACCGACATCAGCGGCAGCCCGCCGGCATAAAGGACGGCCACGGCGATCCCCACGAAGCCGCCCCAGCGGATGTCCCTCTCATTGCGGTTGTTCATGCCGAAGTCGGCGCCCGCTGCGCCCGCGGTGGCGAAGAAACCGATCACCAGTTGGATGAGCAGGGTGAAGGCCGCCCAGGGGTCGGGATTCGCCACCGTGTGCTGCGCCACGCCGCCCCTGGTCTGAAGGAACACCACCAGCACCATCAGGAAGGCGATCAGGTTCAGGTAGAGGGCCACCTTGGCCACGTAGCGGATGCCCTTCACCCCGACGTAGCCCAGGATGGCGCCCCACAAGACCGCCACCAGGATGAACAGCGGGCTGCCGGGCGCCCCCTCCGCGCGCAGCCCTCTGAGGATGTAGGTGGTGGAGTAGAAGGTGCTCACCGCAAACCAGCCCACCTGCAACAGACCCATCAGAATGCCCGGCATCAGGTAGCCGCCGCGGGTGCCGAAGGTGGAACTGCCCACCACGTACAGGGTGTAGCCGGTCTTCATGCCCAGCATGGCCGGCGCGTAGTAGTACAGCGCCCAGCTCAGCAGGCCTGCCACCGCCAGGGCCAGCATGCACACGCCGACACTGGCGCGGCTGATGGTGCCCTCGGCAATGGACTGGTAAAAAGCCACCCACAGGAACACGCCCGCGTAACTGGGCGCCGTGTTGACATACCAGGGAGCGCGCTTCTCCCGGGGAACGGGAACTGCTTTCGAGATGTAGTCAGGCAGCATGGTCCCTCCTTATGGGGAAGTGAGAGGGGACAGTATACTACCTTGCCGCGAGCGCCGCCTACCCCCCCGGCGCGTCGTGCTTGCCTGTGCCGGCTAACTCCTCGATCTTGGTGCCGCGGCAGTCGATGCGCTGGGGCAGGGCCGCCCGCAGGCTGACTTGATCCTCGGTGGCGCCGATGCCGCCGCGGTGCATGGCCACGCCGGAAGGCACCGCCGCAGGTAGCTCTTGCGCAGCCTCTTCGAGGATCTCCCGGAGCAGCATCTCCAGTGGCCCGGTCAATTGCACCAGGTCCGGGCGGTTGAGCAGCCGTCCGAACTCGCTGGGCGACATCGTCTGAAGGACGAGCCGGCCTGCCTCGTGGTAGGCGGCCACGCGGCAGGGCAGCAGCGCCGCCGTGCGGATGTCGGCTTCCAGCAAGGCCGCGAACAGATCCGGGTGGCACAGGGAGAACACCAGAACTTCCCGGGGCACCGGAGCACCCTTATCCCGCAGCAGTTGCCCCGCCGATTGCAGCCCGAGGAGGCTCACCCCGTGCCGGTGCGCCGCCCGGCGCAAGGCTGCCTCGACGGTGTCTAAACCCTGCTCGCTCGTGACTTCCAGCATGGCTATTTGCCCTTGGAGATGATCATAGCAGAGGCCCCGCGCCGGGGCGGCGAGCCAGATAGAATTCCACCGCTTCCAGACGCGCCTGGCGGAGCTGCTTGACCAGGCTCGAATAACGGAGCTCGCCGGCGCGGGCCTGAAGCTCGCGGGCCGCCTGCGGCGTCAGCTCGGCGACGTAGCAGTCCGCGCGCTGCCGGTAGCAGTAGTTCAGGTAGCGGGGAGGCCGCTCGCCGGCCAGCTCCATCAGCGCGTCCCAGAAGCTGCGCCGGCCGAGCAGCCGGTGTGCTGCGCCGACCCGTCGCGGGATCTCGACGCGGCCTTCGGCGGCTTTCAGCGCCACGCACACGCAGTCGCGGGCGTCGAAGCGGCGGCTCGGGTCCGAGTCGGGAAACTTCTTGAGCGCGGCGCGGAGATCCTCGCTGGCCGCGTGAATGCCTTCCCAGCGCAGCCGCGTGCCCCCGCTTACCAGGGCGCCGCGCCGCAGAACTTCCCTCACCCGTTCGAGCTCCTTCCCGGCGACGGCCAGGATCATGTCCAGCAGTTCCCCAAGCGGCATCTCGCGCACCACCACCGCCGTAATGGAGAGGTACCCCGCTTCCTCTGAGCTGAGCTTGACGCGCACGGTGTCCGGGAGCCCCATCACCTATGATGGTAGAACGTGGAGCGTAGATCGTGGAAGGTGGATCGTGGAGAAGCTTCCGCCGTCCACGATCTACGTTCCACGCTCCGCTATGAGTCCCCTGGCCCACCTGATCCGCGAAGAGATTGCCCGCCGCGGGCCGATCACCTTCGAGCGCTTCATGGAACTGGCGCTGTATCACACCCGTTACGGGTATTACTGCCGCGGGCGCGATCCCTTCGGCCGCGAGGGCAACTATTATACCGCCGCCCAGCTTCAGCCGGTCTTCGGCCTTCTCATGGCCGCGTGCGTGCGCGCGCTGTACGAGGAAATGGGAGGCCCGAGGGACTTCCTGGTGGTCGATCTGGGGGCGGGCCGCGGGGAGATGGCGCTGGCGTTCTTCGAGTGGACCTACAGGCGAGTGGAGCTCGGAGGCGGGGCAGTGCCGGAGCGGTTCCGGGGTGTGGTCTTCGCCAACGAATTTTTCGACGCCCTTCCCGTGCGCGCGGCCGTCGGGCGAGGGGGGGCCTATCGCGAGTTGCGCGTGGCCTGGAATGGAGAGCGCTTCGTGTGGTGGGAAGGCGAGGAGGTGCGCGGAGAGGCTGCGGACTACCTCCGGCGCTTTGCCGGGGATCCCGAGGAAGGGCGCGTGGCGGAGGCGAACCTCCAGGCGCTGCACTGGCTGGAAGAGATAGCGGCGCGCCTGGAGCGCGGCTTTCTGCTGGTGATGGACTACGGCTACACGGCGCGAGAGTCCGGCCGGTTTCCGGCGGGCACCCTGATGAGCTACCGCCGCCACGCCGCGCTGGAAGACGTGCTGGTGGAACCGGGCGAGCGCGACATCACCGCGCACGTCTGCTTCACGGCGCTGGAGGAGCACGGCGCCCGTTGCGGCTTTCGCCTCCTGCGCCGGGAGACGCTCGCCCGCACCCTGCTGCGGGCCGGCGAGCCTGACGCCTTTGCCGCTGCTCTGGAGGCGCCGACTGAACCCGAACGGCTGCGCCGACGGCTGCAACTGAAGACCCTGTTGGCCGGCATGGGAGAGACCTTTTCGACGCTGCTGCTGGAGAAGGAGCCCCGCCGCCCCTCAGACCCCGCTGGCGCCGGCCCCGCCACGGGGAAAAGAAAAAGGCCCCGCCCACGCGGGGCCTGAGTCGGAACTTGGATCGACTCTGCTAGCAGGCGACGGCTACTTCTTCTTCTTCGGAGCAGCCTTCTTCTTCGCCGGCTTCGCAGCCTTCTTGGTTGCGTTCTTCATCGATTGATTCTCCCTTGACATCGTTATGCGCGACCCACCAAAAGATCGCGCCGTGATTCATATATAAGGTTGTTCGCGGAGAAAGTCAAGAGAAAAATGCAATCCGGGGTCCGCGGGCGGGAGCGGGCGGGCGGAAAAAACGCGCGAGCGCAGAAATGTTCCGCACGCAACGCCCCCGGTGCTTGCTTCCGGAGCGCCTCGCCGCTAGATTTGGAGCAATGAGCCCCTGCTTGGGAGGTCCGCGCGCGGCGGCTCGGCGTTTCTTCCGCGGGCTGGCCGTGTGCGCCGCAGCGCTGGCGCTGCTCGCGGGTTGCGCCAAGCGCCCCCGCGCGCGCACTCCCGTGACTCCCTCTGCGGCGTGGACCGAGACCGGCATCGCCAGTTGGTACGGGCACCCCTATCACGGGCGGCGCGCCGCCAGCGGCGAGATCTACGACATGAACCAGCTCACCGCCGCGCACTGTACGCTGCCCCTCGGCGCCCAGGTGCGGGTCGTGAACCTCGACAACCGCCGCCGCGTAAGCGTGCGCATCAACGACCGGGGTCCTTTCGTGGAAGGCCGCATTATCGATCTGTCGCGCGCCGCGGCCCGCCGCCTGGACATGCTCGCGCCGGGCACCGCCCGGGTGCGCCTGGAAGTGGCGGCGCTGCCGGCTTCCCTCGCCGCGTGCTGCTTCGCGGTGCAGATCGGCGCGTTCCGGGAACGCGCCAACGCCGAGCGCCAGCGGGAGGCGGCGGAGCGGGAACGCCGTCCGGCGTGGTTGGAGTGGCGGGACGGCGATCCCCCGCTGTGGCGGGTCCTGGTGGGACGAGAAACCTCGCTGGAGGCCGCCCAGGAACTGGCCCGGCGCCTGCGCGCCCGCTTCGGGGCGGCATTTGTGATGAGAGTGGACGCCCCCTCGCCCGCACTATAACTCTAGCTGCCGTGAGTGAGGACCTCGTTGACAACCCGGTTCTGATCGGACAGTCGCCGCGTCTGCGCGAGATCCGGCACATGATCGAGAGGCTGGGACGCACGCGGTCCCCTGTGCTGCTGCTCGGGGAGACGGGCGCGGGCAAGGAGGTGGTGGCCCGCGCCATCCACCAGGTCAGCCCCAGCGGTCCCTTTGTGCCCATCGACTGCTCGGCCCTGGTGGGCACGCTGCTGGAGAGCGAGCTGTTCGGTCACACCAAGGGCGCCTTCACGGGAGCGGTGGCCAGTAAGCCCGGCCTGCTGGAGACAGCCCACGGGGGCACCGCCTTCTTTGATGAGATCGGCGAGCTGCCGCGGCGTCTGCAAGGCAAGCTCCTGCGCGTGATCCAGGACAAGGAGATCCGCCCCGTGGGCGGGCTCACGCGCCGCCGCGCCAACTTCCGGGTGATTGCGGCCACTAATCGCGATCTGGCCCGAGAAGTCGAGCGCGGCCGCTTCCGCCGGGATCTTTACTACCGGCTCAACGTGGTCACTCTGCGCTTGCCGCCCTTGCGCGCCCGCAAGGAGGACATTCCCTTACTGGTCGAGCACTTTCTGGCGCGGCACCGCAGCCGGCCTCGCCTCAGCCAGGAAGTTCTCGACGCGCTCCTGGCCTATGATTGGCCGGGCAACGTGCGGGAACTGGAAAACTGCGTGGAGCGCATGGTGGCCGTCAACTCTGGCCCCGTGCTGCACCTGGCGGATCTGCCCACCGCCTTGCAGAGCAGCTTGCCTCCGGGACAGGTTGAGCAGTTCGCGCGCCAGGCCGCCCTGGCTCAGGAGGCGGCGGGCAGGCCCGAGCCGCCCGGCATCCTCCCTCTGGAGGAGGCCGAGCGGGACGCCATTTTCAAGGCGCTGGTTTTCACCCAAGGCGACCGGGCACAGGCCGCCCAGCTTCTGGGCATCGGCCGGACCACGCTGTACCGCAAGCTGAAGCAGTACCGCGTGGCCCCGCTGGCCCGTTGAGCCACGTATGATCTCCGCACCTGCTTCAGCCGATAAGACCCAGGGGGACGTTCATCTCGCTCAAACGATTCCTGGACAGCTCGCCCGAGCAGTTGATCGAGGCCCTGCTGCGCATGGTGCGGCTGCTGGTGCAGGGCATCGAGCTTCACGCCGTCAAGGGCGACGCGGTGGACTACGACAAGTTCCGATCTGACATGCGCCAGGTGCAGGAGAGCCTGGCCGAGCGTCCCGTGCCCTCCGAAGTGCTGGTCATGGCCGGCGCGGTGGTCAAGGCCATGGAGGAGTACAACCACCGTACCTCCCGGTTCATCCATGTGCAGTGCGGTGAACTACAGGCCATGGTGGCCATGCTCACGAAGACCATGACTGCCCTGGCCAGCGGCAGCGAGACCTCCGTGGCGCGCCTGCACTCGATCGAGAAACAGCTCCATAAGGCCACCATGATCGAGGATTTCCAGACCGCTCGCCTGCGCCTGGCTGAGTGCCTGGAGGGTTTGCGCAGTGAGATCGTCCGGCAGAGGGAGGAGTCCGCGCGGACGGTCGCGGAGATGAAGACCAACCTAGCGAAATCCCAGGAGCGCTTGGCGTCCTCGCCGGTCCGCGGCGAGAGCGAGCGCCGCGCGGATCCGGTGACTGGTTTGGCCCAGCGGCCGGACGCGGAGGCCGCGCTCGTGGAAGCTGCCCAGGAGAACCGTCGCCTGTATGCCGTGATCTTCGTCATCGAGCGCCTGGAGTTGATCAACTCGCGGTTCGGCTACGCGGCGGGCGACCAGATCCTGGTGCTGTTCAGCCAGCATCTGTCGCAGAACCTTTCCCGCAGGGACCAATTGTTCCGGTGGAGCGGGCCCGCCCTGCTGGCGCTGTTGGAGCGGGACGGGGGGGCGCCAAGCAGGTGCGGGAAGAAGTGGCGCGGATGACCGCCCAGCGGCTGGAGAAGACCGTCCTGGTGGGCACGCGCTCGGTGCTGCTGCCGGTGGGCGCCAGTTGGGCCATGTTTCCGGTGGCAGACTTTCGTCCGGTGCAACTGCTCTTCGCTCAGTTCGACAGCTTCGTGCAAGGCGGCTCGGGGCGGAACGTGGCCGAGACGGCCTAAGCCCGGCGGGTCCCCGCCCCGGGCACGGCCCCGGTATCATATCCGGTGAGCCGTGCGCATCGCTCTGGACGCCACTTACAGCCTCGGGGACAACTTGTCCGGAGTCGGTGTCTACTGCCGCGAGATGCTCTCCGGTCTGGCCCGGGCGCACCCCGAGGCCCGTTTCGACTTCTGTTACCGTCCCCGTCGGTGGTGGCGCTCGTTCACCGCGCCCCTGCCCGCCAATTGCCGCCGCCGTTTGCTTCACGAGCCTCTCGTTCCCCGCTCCGCGGACTTGTTCCACGCTCTCAATCAACGGCTGCCCTCGGTGCGCTTGCGGCGCACGGTTACCACCTTCCACGACTTGTTCGTTCTGAGCGGCGAGTATTCCAGCCCCGAGTTCCGCCGGCGTTTTGAGCAGCAAGCGCGCCATGCCGCCAGAGATTCGGATCTCATCGTGACCGTCTCGGAGTTCACTGCGCGGCAGGTGGAGCAGTGGCTGGGAGTCGAGCACGCCCGCGTGCGCGTGGTCCACCACGGAGTTCACTTGCCTTCCGAGGCGGGCAACGGGGGGCGGGAGGACATGGTTCTGCACGTCGGCGCGGTGCAGCGCCGCAAGAACCTGGCGCGGCTCATTGACGCTTTCCGCCGTCTCGGTCCGGGCTGGCGGCTGGTTCTGGCGGGCTCGCTCGGCTTCGGCGGGGCGGAGATCCTAGCCCGCATCCAGGACTCGCCCGCGCGCGACCGCATCCAATGGCTGGGGTATGTCTCCCCCGGTGACTTGAACCGGCTCTACCGGCGCGCGCGCATCTTCGCCTTCCCCTCCCTGGACGAGGGCTTCGGCCTGCCCGTGCTAGAGGCCATGGCCTGGGGCGTCCCGGTAATCACCTCCAGCCGCGCGGCGCTGCCGGAGGTGGCCGGCGACGCTGCCCTGCTGGTGGATCCGCAGGATACCGCGGCTCTCGCCGCTGCTCTCACCGCACTGGCCACCCGCGAAGACTTGCGCCGCGACTTGATCGCGCGGGGTCGGCAGCGCGCCGCCACCTTCAGTTGGGACGCCGCGCTAGCCAAGACCTGGTCAGTCTACCTGGAGCTGCTGAAAGCTGCCTGAAGCCACGCGGCGCGCTCAGCG
>Ga0315312_1002267_pt1 | contig 13500 bp, 15 predicted proteins | sample TDP7_MG_FD_203629 | JGI IMG/M metagenome (GOLD analysis project Ga0315312, IMG submission 203629) | Freshwater sediment microbial communities from Lake Towuti, South Sulawesi, Indonesia - TDP7 | ecosystem: Environmental > Aquatic > Freshwater > Lake > Sediment | place: Indonesia: South Sulawesi... | reverse complement strand
CTTACCGTTATGAGTGGTCTTGGCAGTGGGAAGCGGAGCGCATAAGCGTCTTTGACATTCCAGAGACCGAACTTCTGAAGGAGATGGAGCAGAAGGTTAGGGCTAACTTGACTGGGAGACCAGAGGTTACTGCGATAGAGTCTATCAGGCATGAGGGCGTGAAGCACTGGACAGAACTAGGCATTAAGCGCAAATACTCAGGAACCACTAAGACGACATTCCTGAGCACAATAAAAACTGGCTCACCCATTGCGCCCCCAATAATCGCCATCGTACAGATTGTCATTACGGCTGTCATCTGGGCTATAATCGCCTTCGTTGTCTGGACTGTGGCGACTGTTGTGAAGGAGATTGTGGCTCCTGCTGAGGGGTTTCCTTGGGGTCTCGTCATAATCGCTGGCGTTGCAGCGCTCTACTTGTGGAAGAGGAAGTGAGACCTTGCCAGAGAGACCTAGACTATTCTTGGACACGAAGACGACTAACTCCACTTCTTACGTGGCTTTGCTTGATGCTAAGATAATGGAAGACGCTAAGGGTTTGTCTTACTTCAGTCTTGCGATTGACCCTGACCCGAGTGCAAGGTATGAGATTCACGTTGGGAAGATTATGGACGTTGTTGATTTGGAACTTACGGCGATGTGGGGTGTCACTTTGGAGCATCTAAGCGCTGGCGTTTATAAGGGGTTTGATGCGGGAGACAGAATCGTTGTGAGACACAAAAGCACTGATGGCGCTATTACCATCAAGAGCGGAATCACGTTAGCCATGAATGAAGTGGTTGGCTGTTGAGTTTCCTTGCTAGAAGAAGAGACAGACCCAGTGAAGTGCAGTTCTCGGCTGGGCGTGCAAGCGGTCTTCTCAACGTGCCAGCGGGTTCGAGCCTGTTTGATACTACCCAGTACGGTACGGGGGAGCTATTGTACGCCCAATTCTCGCTAGGGGTTCTAGCGCATAGACCTTATCTATACCCACGTATTCTTTGCGATGGAAGTGAGGCTATGCCTGCGTTATACAGCATGGAGAACTGGTATAACATTTATGTGGAACTGTCGAAGGGAGGTATCTTCATAGGGAAATGGCAGGACAGTCCTGTAAACGCATATTGCTTAATTGTTGTTTTGCCTTTGCCTTTTAGGAATACGCTTCAGCTTGGTTACCTCAATACTGACACTGTTATGCACAGTGGTATGGTTGATTACTCATACCGAAGACTTCGTTGATGGAGGAAGGTTGTTTGCCGTTTACGTTTAAGTATAAGGCTCTGAGATGTGAGGCGAAGACATGATGTTTGGGGGCAGACGCAGGGACAGACCCACAATAGGTGAAACCGCTCTAGGTGAGCATCTGAGTTTCCCTTGGTATGCGGTTGTAAGAGAAGGCTTGTGTATTCTGAGTGAGGCAGACTTCCCCACAACTATGGGCTACAAGTGGGGTGCCTATCTGACAGGCACAGGCGCAGACGTGAATAAGGATACTAACCACTTCTATGGTGGCGGCGGTAGCGTTAAGATGACTACGGGCAATCTTTCGGGCGACTTGTCTGAACTGAAACTTGCGATGCAGAAGGCTTTTGGCGGGAAGGTTGCTTTCGAGATGAGATGGCTTCCCGCACCTGCATATGGCGCTAATGCCTTCCATTTTGGGTTTGAGAACAGAACGGACGACCTGATTCAGGGACGTTGCCGATATTTCGTAAACACTGACGAGTGGCAGTATGAGAGTGGCGTGGATGTGTACTCTTCGTTTTCACCGTCAGTCGTGATTGAGCAACCCGTCTTCGACACGGCTCCTAAAGGGAGCGGTGATGTTTGGGGCTGGGCTAGGCTCGTTCTTGACCTTGACGCTCTAGCGTATGTCAAGTTCCAGTGCGCTGGTAAGAACGGGCTTATAGAGAGGAACATGCAAGGTATCCCGTTGGTTAACAGGGGAGTGACGGCAACAGGTAAGAATCAGTATCTGTTCTTCACTATAGGCTATACAGGTGCAGCCGCAAACCAAGACTTCTGGACAACGGACTGGGTGATATCTCGTCTTAAAGCGTGAAGAAGTGGCTGAAACATTGCTATGCAGGTGAAATAGGATGGTTTATGACAAGCCGACAATCACGCTGAGGAATGACCCGAACAATCCGACTAAATGGGAGATTCTAGCGGAGAACTTGCTCGATGCTTTCATTGATGGCGCTATTGCTGGCTTGATGACTGGGTGGCTTGCGAATCCAGAAATAGGCTGGAGAGTAGCATTAGCGACAGGGCTGTTGAAGTTCTTGATTAGGCTTAAGGAACTGAGGCAGAAGAAGGAATGAGTCCAGTTAAAGACTTGATGGAAGCAGTGAAGAGGGCTATGGACAAGAACAAGAAGCCAGTGATTATATGCCCTAAATGTTGGAGCAACAACGTAATAATACAGGTTAAGGAAGAGTCTAAGCTTCGAGGTTATCTATGCCTAAACTGCGGAAAGGAGTTCTAACAATGTCGAGAAGAAGGCGCAACCCAGACAGGTATAGGAAGAGGCGAAGGCTGAGATACGCACCTAGACGGCTGAGGCTGCCTCCGCCGTTCCAAGTAAACGACACGTTGAGAAGCATAGGGCTAGGCTTAACCATAGGCGAGGGGTCAGCAAAATGCGAAGACAGGTCGCCAGTCATAGCAGTAAAAATGTGCGACGAAAAAGCGGTACAAATGCTGGGTAAGTCTTGGGGAACCGCAGTCTTCAGAGGCATGCCCCTCGGATGCCTACTAACACCAGAAAACCCAGAAGGCAGACAATACGTCATAACAGCAAAAGGAACAAGAGCCAACATCATAATGAAAAACTACGAACCAGAAATAATAGGAACACAAATCCACAAAAAATGGCTAGCCAAAAAAGAAGAATGCCTCAAGAAAACACCTAAAGAAAGAAGAAAAAAACTTACTCTATAACCTTTTCTTAGGCAGCCTGTATCTTGCCAATTCCCGCATCTTCCCTCGACGGTTCGTTCTGAACCCTTTGCTGGAAAGCCTCTTCGACCTTGAGCTCTAGACGGTTCCAGCTTCCCAACCCGATATGTACTTCTTCTGCTCATCAGTCATCTCGTCGATCTCTACGCCCATCCCCTCGAGTTTCAGACGTGCCACAAGCTCATCGATCTCTCGAGGGACACTGTAGACTCGAGGCTCCATTCTGGGACTCTTCGCAATGTACTCCACGCACAAAGCTTGGTTCGAGAAGGACATATCCATTACCTCGGAGGGATGCCCCTCAGCCGCAGCCAAGTTCACAAGCCTCCCCTCAGCGAGCAGGCATATCCGCCTTCCGTCGTTCAAAACATACTCATCCAGGTTTGACCTTAGGGTTCTCTTTATGGGGGCAATCTGCTCTAGGTCTGGTACGCTTACCTCGACATTAAAGTGGCCACTGTTGGCAATTATGGCGCCGTCCTTCATTCTCAGCATGTGTTCTTTTCTGATGACGCTGGTGTTCCCAGTGACGGTCACGAAGATATCGCCTACTTCCGAGGCTGCTTTGAGAGGCATAACTTGGAAACCGTCCATCATGGCTTCAAGCGCCCTTACTGGGTTAACCTCGGTGACGATTACGTTTGCGCCCATGCCTTTGGCTCTTGAGGCTAAGCCTCGTCCGCACCATCCGTAGCCGCAGACAACAAACTTCTTGCCGGCCAAGAGAATGTTTGTGGCTCTTACAATCCCGTCTATTGTGCTTTGCCCAGTTCCGTAACGATTGTCAAAGAGATACTTCGTAAAGGCATCGTTGACGGCTATTATCGGATACTTAAGAGCTCCCTCCTTCTCCATAGCCCTAAGACGGATAACCCCAGTTGTAGTTTCTTCTGTTCCGCCTTTCACGTCTTGAAGGACCTCTTTCCTCGAGGTATGTATTGTGCTAACAAGGTCCGCGCCATCATCTAAAGTTATCGTGGGCTTGCGGCCAATCGTCTCATTTACGCACCAATAGTACTCTTCAGTCGTCTCGCCGCGCCAAGCATAAACGCTAACTCCAGTTTTTGCCAGATGTGCCGCAACCTCGTCTTGAGTTGAAAGCGGATTCGAACCGCAGAGGGCAACTTTGGCTCCGCCCGCCCTGAGCGTCTCAATGAGCACTGCGGTCTCCTTGGTCACGTGCAGGCAGGCTCCAATCGTCAAGCCTTCAAGGGGCCTCTCCTCCTCAAACCTTTGCCTTACCCTGTTTAAGGCGACCATGTGCCTCGAAGCCCACTCCACGAGAAGCTTGCCCTCATCAGCCAAGTCCAGGTTTTTCACCATGAAGTCCGCCATCTCAGTTCTTCCCTTTCCTGCATTGCTACAGAGCTAATTGCCGGAGAAACATATAAGGTTACACAGCCGTTGGGAAGAGTTTCCACTTGATCCGCCGCTATAGGGTTTCCTCAGTTCCTTCTTAGCTTCACTGGCAATCCGAAGTCGAATCTATTGAGTGCGACTTCGACACCACGGGCCACGAAAAAACCGTAGGAACGCAGAATGTTATTTGGCTAGGATTCTCTTTACAATGGGCGGTCTGATCTTCTTAAGGACGCGATAGCGGCAGTAGGGACACCTAATCCCCAGTTCAAGCTCAGTAGACTTGACCATTGCGCCACACTTGAGGCACTGGTAAAGCAGTGCCAGCCGCTGTTCTTCCTCAGTCATCAGACTCGCTTCCGGTATTGAAAGGTTTATGTGTAGATCAGCCCTTTATTGTTTTCATTAGAACGATGACGCAATATTTAAGGTAGGCGGTGAAGTTTCGGGACGGGTTGAAGGCGAAGGGGTATGGCTCATGAGATACTGATCCTGGCGGGGGGCGGTGGACACACCGGATACGCCTATGCACTGGCTCAGGAACTCTACGGCAAGGCATCTCTCTCTTTCCTAGCGCCCGAGGGCGACGAACTCACAGAGAAGAGAATGAGCAAGTTCGGCAAGGTTGAACCCCTCGTCAAACCTAGAGGCCCGAAAACTCCCACCTATAAATTCTTATACCGGTTGGCGGAAGCCTTCGCGAAGTCGCTCAAGAAAGTTCCCAGAAGAATGAACGCCGTGGTAAGCAGTGGAAGCAACTTTTGCATCCCTCCGGCTCTGACAGCGTGGTTCAAAGGCATACCGATAGTTAACATAGAAAGCTCAGTCCGTTTCACCAAGGCTTCTAAGACCGCCAAGCTACTGCAACCTTTTTCTGAGATAACGGCCCTCCAATGGGAGGAGCAAAAGAGGCTTCTGGGCGATGGCATTATCGTAGGCCCTTTGCTGCCAAGACCAGAAGTCGAACCTTGGAACGGCGGGTACATTCTGGTGACAGGAGGGACCTACGGCCACCGAATGCTCTTTGACGCGATGAAGGAAAGCGATCTGGCGAATGTTGTCTTACAGACGGGCCGAGCTGACCCGCAACCTTACATTGAGGCACACCCAGAATGGAAGGTGATAACCTTGACAGAGAAATTCCAAGAGCTCATAGCAGGCGCAGAGGTCATCGTGACCCATTTCGGCTCGACGGTTCTGGACGCGCTCGTTTATGAGAAACCTGTGGTGATCGTCCCAAACCCCGAGTGGACGAGGACAGCCGGAGTAGAGGATGCGAATTTCCTAGCGAAGAAAACAAACGCCGTCTTGGTGTCTGAAATAACCGTGCAAAACCTCCTTGATGCAATAGGTTCGGCAAGAAAGAGGGATCTTCCGGAGCTCCCAAGGGGGGCCAAAAATCTAGCGAACGAGATACTCAGAATGATAGGAGCCGATGAGTCGGCGTGAATCCTCACGCGTGCCGTATGTAGTTCTGGTGGACTCAGATGAGGAAGCTATTCGTGGTCACCGCAGCCCACAACGAGGACATGTATCTCCCGCATACCATTCGAGCTCTGGTTTCAGCTGGCGAGTCCGCTCATTGCAGTTGGGAACAAGTGATCGTCCTTGACAGATGCACTGACAGAAGTGAGACCGTCGCCCGAGACTTCTCAAAGAAGCATCCAAACATCACCATTCACGCCAAAACAAGTGTTAAATGGAGACACACCTACGCAGAGAACCTTCAGATCGGCTTCGAATACGCAGCGAAAACCAAGGCAGACTATTTTGCAGTTGTCGATGCCGATATAGTTCTAGAGAGAGACTACTTTGCCAAGGTCTTGCCAGTCATCGGTTCGCCCTCGACGGCCTCCGCAAGCGGAATCCTCATCACAGCCCCCTTGCGTCAGACCGTGTACTCGAACATCTATAGGGCGTGGGAGCAGAGCTACAGAATCGGGCTTCACGTTGCTGCGTGGGGCGCATCGAGAGTGTACCGTATAGAGCCCCTCCTCAGTGTCGGAGGCTTCGCAGACTTCGCATCTCCAGACACAGAACTCGACATAAGGCTGAGCCGTCGGGGACATAGGCACACGATCATGCCGGAAGCAAAGGCTTACCACATAAGGGACATCTCCATAGGGAACAGCTTGAGAGCGCAAGTGAAACTGGGCATCTCAAGACATGAACTGGGAGTACCGTTCCACACCACAGTTTTGCATGGGATTTTCAGGTTCAGGCCGGGCTTGATTGCGGGGCATCTTATGGGGGCGGTAAGTGAGGAAAGAGAACCCAGTCTACGCCCAGCGTAGGTTAAGCTCGGTGACCTCTCTCTCATCCTGAACCGTCAGCCCTCGATAGAAAGCATTATAATGGCTGGGGCGAAGATGGGAAGTATGCGTCTACTGTTTGTCACAAGCTTCTACCCCCCGATCACTGGAGGCGGATCCTCCAGAATCCATGACTTCTCCAGACTGCTGGCTTCAATTGGCTTCGAAGTTACTGTCCTCACATTCTCCCCCCTTCACAGTCTTCTCGGGATGGCGACCAGCAAGGAAGTTAAGGTGATCAGGCTTCCCACATTGGGTTTCAAACATCCATTAGACCAGATCTTCCTAAGTTTCGTCGGGACTGTGCTGATCAATATGGCAAGAGCACAAGATTTTGTGATTGCCTCGGTGCCTATGGGAGAACCGTGCATCGGCGCGTTTCTTGCTTGCAGCATTCTAAACAGAAGGGTAGTCGTTGACATAAGGGACGAATGGGAGGACGCTGTAATCAACAGGACACGGCGCCTTCTAACGAGGAACCTCTACCGTCTTTACAAGAGGTTATTCAACTCCATCTATAGGAAGAGTGCACTCGTGACCACAGTCACGCCGACGCTTGTGAAACGGCTACGGCAGCGAGGTGTCAGGAGTGTGCATATGGCGCCGAACGGAGCAGACACCGAACTTTTCCGCCCCATATCCAAAGAAGAACGAACGGAACCAAGAAGGAAACTTGGCCTCCAGACTGATGACTTCGTGGTCGCGTACGCAGGAAGGGTAGGGTGGTACTACAGAGTCGACACAGTCATACAAGCTTTGAACATACTCGTGAAAGAACAACAACTGGGATCCGTCAAACTGCTAGTCATGGGGGCCGGAGAGAAACTCCAAGATTATCTGGACCTATCAAGAAAACTGGACCTCGGAAGGAACGTTCTGTTTCTGGGCGAAAAGAGCCGAGAGGAAGTGGCCAAGATACTTCCATGCTGCGATCTCGGCGTGATCCCATTTGACGATGATCCCATATGGTTATCGGCCTATACTACCAAGATTTTTGAATATTGTGCTTCAGGCCTGCCAGTGATGGTCTCAGTGGCAAGCGGCGCTGATTTGGAGAAATTGGTCAAGGAGTATGATATTGGCTTTGTAGCAGAACCTATGAAAGCGGAAAAAGTGGCAGAAGCGATACTGAAAGCGTATAAATATAGAGATCGCTTAGAAGAGATGCGGGCGAATGCAAGGAGATTATCTCTTGAAAAATTCAACAGAGAAAAGATTACTGAAGAATTGACGAAAAAATTGCAGGCATATTATTCGCCTCAGCGTGAAAAGGATCGTGCTAGATGATTATTCCAATGTCGTTTCTGCCTACTATCTGTCCATTTCTATACAAAATCTGGTAACGTGGTTTCTTTATCTCGTCTTTTAGCATTTCCGGGCAATCTCTAAGAAGGTAATCGCATCGTATCAATCTGCTTGCAGATTCTTCAAATACCTTCTTTATTCCTTCTTCCTCAGAGCTGGTGTCAAAGTCGGTTTTCAAACGGTACTTCACATAATCTTGAAGTGCCGGAAACTGCTGGAAATCCCTTTTTTCCCGCCAGTCGGTCCAATATTTTCGATAAAGTAGATATTTCGCTTGCTTTACCGTTGCCAGATGAACTACGTGGATTTCAGGGATGAGCACGCGTCCATAGTGAAGAGGAAAGCTCATTCGTTCGAACCTTCCACAATCACGGAACTTCAGATATGGGGACCATGTGAAAGCAAAAGCTTCAAGCCTTAAGTGGATTCCGTCTCTGATGGTGTGGAAAAAGTCGCCATAAAGATCAATGAAATTTATTGAAATATGGAAATACTTTTTCCTATCAAGATTCAACAGAATTTCCTTAAGCTTTAGAATGTTATTAGGCCCGTCTGTAAAAGCTATTTGGTCTCCGTCCCAGACAACCACCCACCTATAATTGGCATATCGAAGACCAAGATTGGACTGATAGACATGTGTTTCAGTGTCGCCCATATACGAATCCATAGGCATACCTAAGTGAAGAAGTTTCAGTTTCATGCCTTCTTCTTCCGCAACCTTTCTAATGATTGCGGGAGTATCATCGGTTGATGCATCAACAACTACTACCTCATCTGCGAAATCACTGAGAGACCTTAAGGAAGATTCCATCCACTCATCATTGCAGCTTCTTACCAGTACGCTTACACCATCAGGCCTTTTAGGAGGAAGTTTAATGAGCCCAAAATACGGTAGGTAGCTGCAGAGCCGCCTAACCCCTCCCACTGCCTCATGTAACATGGCCAATTCCTCTCGCGATAGAAATTGCAGCTTCTATTTAACTTCTTTTGGCAATTCTGGAGTCTCAAGCTCTGTGCCTTGTTTAGGTTCAGATGCTTATTTGGGAGAGCTGAGCCTTGATGATGTCAACTATTCTTTGCGAGGCTTTTCCGTCTCCGAAGGGATTCGGCACGTTTCGAAGCCTCTCTTTGATCTCCTCGACATGCTCGATGATTTCCACCGCTTTTTCCGCTATCTTCTGCGGGTTGGTTCCTGTCAGATAGTTTGCTTCCAGCTGCACAGTTTCTAACCATTCTGTGTTTTCGCGTAGGGTTATGCAAGGTGTCCTCAGCCAGAAGGCTTCCTTCTGCATTCCGCCCGAGTCCGTCAGTATGAACTTTGCATTCATCACCAAGTTCAGCGTCTCATGGTAGCCCAAAGGGTTTACGAGTCTAAGGTGCTTCTGTCCCTTTATTCTGCCGTGGAGCCCGAAGGTTTGGAGCTGCTTTCGCGTTCTGGGGTGAATGGGGAAAACCACGGTAAGTGGCTCAAGTCTTGATGTTGCATCGAGAATCTTTTCAAGGTTTTCGGGGTTGTCCACGTTTTCCGGTCGGTGGGTTGTCAGCATCACGTAGCTGCTCGGTTCCAAGTTCAACTGCTCTAGGATGTCCGTTTTCTCCGCCTTGGGCAGTTGTTGCAGAAGAACATCATACATTGTGTCTCCTGTCTGATCGATTTTATCTTTTGTTATCCCTTCTTTTTCCAGATTTCTGGTACAGTTCTCCGTGGGTGTGAATAACAACATTGAGATGTGGTCTGTCAATCGTCTGTTCACTTCTTCTGGCATACTCATGTCATAGCTTCTCGCACCCGCCTCTATGTGGGCAACTGGCACATTGAGTTTTGCGGCGGTTATCGCCCCAGCGAGCGTAGAATTCGTGTCCCCCGGCACCATTACCAGTTGCGGTTTCTCCATCAGCAGGATTTTCTCCAAGCGCATCATTATCTCTGCTGTTTGCTGTGCGTGAGTTCCGCTGCCAACATTCAGGTTCTCCGCCGGGTCGGGCAGGCCCAGTTCCTCGAAGAATACCTTTGTCATCTCATAGTCGTAATGCTGACCAGTGTGGATGATCTTCATTCGTATGTCCTTGCATCGGTTGATCTCGTGGATAAGTGAGGAGGATTTGATTATCTGCGGCCGAGTTCCAAGGACCAAGGTGATACTCATGCGGTCATCCTCGACGATGATTAGCAAGTAGAACTGTTAAACTTTGTGGGCAGCAGGTGAAGGTTTCTTTCTACATGTGTGCCGAGTCTGCCAGAATGAACCTTGCGTTTTGAACCAGTTTTAGTATTCGCGATAGCCCTTATTCAAGACCACCGAGCTGAGAGCGTTTAAAGGAGCTGTGAGTTACACGACGCCATCGAAGGATTCAAGAAAACTCTCAGAAACCTGCTCGGTCCTGAGCCTAAGCCTCCAAAAAGTCATCCCTAGGATATTTGACCGCCCAAAAACGTAATATAGCCAATAGATAAAGAGGTTTGCAGATGGGGAGGTCACCAATGAATCTGCTTGGGTCCGTGAACTTAATGGAGAAGGTCTTCAATACTTTGAAAGAGGTCCCAAAAGCCAGAACACTCATAGCCTTTCCACTCCCAGCATGGCTCTGGCTTTTCCTCTTTAGCTTACCTAAAGTGATGAGTGGAAGAACCGAAATTGATAGCCTATTTAAGATTAGGAGTGAAGAGGAGCTCTGCGGATATTAATAGTTTCACAGCTTTATCCGAGGACAGGCAACATATCATACTCCTTTGTGCATTCGCGCGCCAAGATTTACCGCAAGTTCAACCATCGAGTAGAAGTCTTTGTGCCTCGAACAGACAAGTTCACATATGAGTTCGAAGGCATTACAGTATCGCAGGGACCTTACAGTTTTCTTGAGGAAATCTTACACGAATTCGACCCAGACGTAGTTGCCATACATGCGCCAACCCTCTCCATGGCTAGACACATATCCAGTAGGGCACCGACCGTCATTTGGATACATGGATCTGAAGCCTTATTCAGCGTATTCCACAACTATTACTCTCCATGGGAACTAAAGGAAAAAGCCAAGGGATTAGTCTGGGATCCCTTGAGACTCATAGCGTTCGGGCATTTCATCAGAAGATCTAAGCCAACCGCCATCGTGTATGTCTCAAATTGGATGAAGAGGATGGCTGAACTCTATACACTCATACGTCATCCATTATCCTTCGTCATCCCCAATCCAGTTGATACTGACCTCTTTCAACCTTTGAAGGCAACTGAGGATGCCTGTGTACCTGTACATGCTCAAGAGCTGAAGCGTGCATCTGTTCCTGTACCTGTTCGTGTACACGGGCTGTCCGTAAGAAGTTTGGGATGGAAGTACGGGATTGACATCGCCGTTAAAGCCTATTCGAGGTTTCGAGATACTGATCTAACTATCCTTGGAACAGGACCATTACGTCAATACCTTTCCTTCTTGGCAGCAAAATATCAATCTAACGTCCACTTCCTACACCAATCTATTGAACATGATAGAATGCCTCGGGTATACTCAAGATTTGGATACTTTGTTGCTCCAAGCAGAACTGAAGCTCAAGGCTTAGCCATGTGTGAAGCGATGGCATGCGGATTGCCAATCATTGCTGCAAGCACAGGCGGAATACCGGAATTCGTTAAGAATGGCGTAAATGGACTATTAGTTCAGCCAGAAAACCCCTTGCAATTAAGAATGGCGATAGAACGTCTGATATCGGACGACTCCCTTTACGACAGCCTCTCTGAGAATTCCGCGAGGTTTGCTAAGGAGAATTTCTCACATGAGAGGGTCTATGATCGTGAATACGGCGTCTTCAAGTTGTGTGCGCAAAGTCCCCGGTCTTGGTCATCATTCTCAACCATAACGGAATAGAGTTCATCGAGGAATGTGTCTGCTCAATCCTTGCCTCAGACTATGCTGACCTCGAGGTAGTGATTGTGGATAATGCTTCCGCTGATGGAAGCGACAAGACCCCCTCAGTTTTAGACCTAAGTAGACATCAAACCAGAACCCTCAAGATCCTCTTGCGGCACCCTAAATGTTCAGTCACCAAACATCCTATGACATCTTAGTGCAATGTTATATGCAGTAATGCACAAAAGAAGATCATATGAGTCAAGGAAGCGGGATTGGGGAGCCATCTCAGGAAGATCCAAGAGAAGTGAGCCGTACCAAATTCGCCCTAGAAGTCGTTTGTCCGGAATGATGGCGAGAGTGATAATATCTTTGGCGTGCCAAAGGTCCTCGTCTTCTCTTACGAGAGAGATCGCGGAAATTCGCGTATGTGTCTCGGTGAAAGAGAGTGAGAGCGGAAAGACCAGAAAACACCTGGAACAAGATATGGAGTAGGGCTGGAGTCCCGGCATGGGATCAGCTTTCTGATCGAGTATATAGCATAGTCGAGAAATGTCTGGACATTAGACCAAAGGCTTTGTGGGTAGAAGCTGGCTCAGGTACAGGAAGGGTATCTATAAGACTTGCCGAGGAGTACCAGATAGACACGATTCTTGTTGACACATCTGTTTCAGCGGTAAGAATCTCAAAAAAACTTGCAGGAAAACGCCTTGTAGGGAACGGAATCAGCTATGTAGTGGGGTCTATTTTTCATCTCCCGATAAGAAGTGAGATCGTGGAAGTGGTTTGGAACTCAGGTGTTCTAGAGCATTTCAGCATTGACCAGCGGCAAGACGCAATCGAAGAGTTCATGAGGTGTCTCAAAACGTATGGGAAAATCCTCATCATAGCACCGAATAGGTTTGCGATAGTGTACAACATTGCAAGAATAATAGCAATGAAGATAGGAGCATGGCCATATGGATATGAGGAACCCATGTCCTATAGAGACCTCAGGAAATGCAGACCTAATCCTGATGCTGTTTTTTCCGTAGGTTTGCTATTTCAGTTCAAAGTAGTATACGTACCGTACTTGTCAATTTTCTTGAGGCATATGACGCAGATGCTTTCCGATTTATCGAGTAAGCTGTATGACATGTTAGACTTGAGCGTTGCGGGTTATTTTCTCATCGCAATCTGGTCCAGAAAAGATAGTAGAAGACCGAAGGTCTAGAACCGTGCAGTCCGGCTGGACTAAGCTAGATCAGTCCGATGACTAGTACCTTTTGTTTTGCCAAGGGCTCCGCCTCCGCTAGGGGCAACAGATAAATCGGCAAGCTACGAAATATTATGCCTTCAGTTGGCAAAAGGGCCTAGTTTGTGGACTGCATGACCGGCGGCGAAGTGAGGCTTCGGTATTCAGGCTTCATATTGTTTCTCTCGAGATTGTTTAGTGTTGGAACCGGCCTCCTTTTCTCCTTGATGGTTACCCGCAACCTTTCAGCTGAGGACTTCGGGGTCTACGGCAACATCGCTGACGTCCTATCCTACTTTTCTCTAGCGGCCACTATTTTCCCCTTCTGGGCAGCAAGGTTCGTAGCTCGGAAACATCCAGGCTCCTCGGTAACGGGACTAACAGCGAATCTGCTCATCTCACTACCATTCTGTCTAGCCTACCTGATTGTTCTTCCAACGATCATGTCAGCGTTCCGGATTGGTGGAAGCTACACAGTCGTATACGCGATCGTTGCCGCTGAGATACT
>Ga0315312_1002266_pt1 | contig 13505 bp, 12 predicted proteins | sample TDP7_MG_FD_203629 | JGI IMG/M metagenome (GOLD analysis project Ga0315312, IMG submission 203629) | Freshwater sediment microbial communities from Lake Towuti, South Sulawesi, Indonesia - TDP7 | ecosystem: Environmental > Aquatic > Freshwater > Lake > Sediment | place: Indonesia: South Sulawesi... | reverse complement strand
GCGGCTACCGGGATCCCCGCTCCGTTGTAGATCAGGGCCCAGAAGAGGTTCTGTTTGATCTTGCGCATTGTGGCTTTGCTGAGCTTGATGCTCCGTGCCACATCCATGACGTCATTCTTGATCAAGATGATTCCGCCAGTTTCCTTCGCGATGTCAGACCCACTTCCGATAGCTATCCCAATATCTGCCTGGGCCAATGCTGGGGCGTCGTTGATTCCGTCGCCAACCATCGCGACAACTTCACCTGCGGCTTGCAGCTTCTTGATCTGCTCGGTCTTTTCCCAAGGCAAAACGTTTGCAAGTACCCTGTCAATGCCTGCCTGTCTGGCGATCTCGTGAGCTGCTCTTTCGTTGTCCCCCGTCATCATCACGACATCGAGCCCCATGGACTTCAGTTCCATGACAGCTTCTACGGACCGAGGCTTCAGCGTGTCCGCGACAGCGATTACACCCGCTACCTTGTCATCTACAGCAACGATCATAGCAGTCTTGCCTTCCAGCTCAAGATTCTGAACGATCTCCTCTAGCGAAGCCAAGTCCGAAATGTGGTGATCATGCATCAGCCTTCGATTGCCGACAAGTATCTCCTTGCCACCGTATCTTGCTCGGACACCCTTCCCGGGCACAGCCTCAAAATACTCGGGATCTTGAGCCGCGAGATTCTTGTCGCCAGCCGCTTTCAAGATTGCCTCTCCCAACGGATGCTCGGACCGCTTTTCCGCAATAGCAGCTAATTGCAGGAGCTCTTCCTCCTCGGGATTGCCGATTGAGAGAACATTCGTAAGGGAGGGTTCCCCTCGGGTCAGGGTTCCCGTCTTGTCAAATACGACGGTCCGTATCTTCTGCGAGCGTTCGAGATATTGCCCCCCTCTGATCAGTATCCCTCCCTCAGCTCCTTTACCGACCCCGACCATCAGGGCGGCTGGCGTGGCAATACCAAGCGCGCATGGGCATGCGATGATCAGGACCGCAATGAAAGAAAGCAGCGCGAGCGTGGCGTTTCCGACAAGGTACCAACCGATGAACGAGAGTGCGGCGACTGCCACGACGGCGGGAACGAACTTCGCCGCGACACTGTCTACGATGCGCTGAATCGGCGCACTGGAGGCTTGGGCTTCTTCAACTAGTTTTACGATCTGGGATAGTGCTGTGTCTGCTCCAACTGCTGTCGCCCTGAATGTTAGCGATCCGCTCTTGTTGACGGTCGCTCCTATCACCTTGTCTCCGGTCTTCTTCTCGACGGGCAGACTTTCTCCGGTGATCATCGACTCGTCAACCGATGATAACCCGTTTACTACTATGCCGTCAGTGGCAACCTTTTCGCCAGGCCGGACAATAACTAAATCTCCAACCTGAACTTCCTCGGCCGGTATTTCGGTTTCGGCTCCGCTCCTAACGACTCTTGCAAGGGTAGGTTTCAGATCGAGTAGTTTTCTCACAGCAACAGAGCTCCGCTTCTTGATGGCTTCTTCCATGAACTTTCCCAGCAGAACGAAGGCGATGATCACGGCGGAGACTTCGAAGTACACGTCTCGTTGGCGTACAGGCAGCAGGGTTGGCAGGAAGAGAACGATGACGCTGTAGATGTAAGCAGTCAGCGTCCCGATTGTTATTAGGAGATCCATGTTGGCCGCGCGCTGCCGAAAGGCCTTGTATGCGCCGACATAGAACGTCCATCCTCCGATGAATTGAACAGGAGTAGTTATCAAGAACAGTAACAGGCCCCACGTCAGTATCGGGAGATTTGGAATTGGGACCCATGTGACCGCGACGGCGCCGAACGCTAGGCCCAGATAAAGACCGGCACGCATTATAGCCAGCAGCAATGCGCCGGACACGGCCACGTACATTCTGCGCTTGAGATTGCGAAGCTCCTTCTCGGGTGTGACGAAGGTTCTGAGACAGGTCTCGCTGCAGAAGTAGAACTTCCTTCCTCCGATGGTTGCGTTCAGTCCGTGATCTTCATCCACGAACATGCCGCAAACAGGATCTTTAGGCACAGTCAGCCTCAACCATACGACCTTAAACATGCAAAGACATGACTAAGCCTGTTCCGGTTCTCTCAAAGATTGCAAAACGGGACCGTTACTTTCTGAGACGATAACTTCGATTGAACCATTTCTTGCCTATGTGCGATCCTCTGCGGCGAACCGTTGCAGACTTCTAAAACCTCGCGCTAAGAGTTGCTGTGAGCCAAGCCCATATGCCAAAGCGTGTCCAGTGTCCGTTGCTACTCGAGGATGCCTGTGACAATTCCTTCTAGGTGCTGCTCTGCCGGCCTCAAGACCCCATATATCGTCAGAAGGATAATCGCCACCAGTATCAAGGTCCCTGCCGCCAGGATCAACTTACTATCTCGCCAGGCCCGCGAGGGCGACCGACACCCCCTACCCCAATGGCTATCGCCGCAACGGGTGCTTGTTGTCGCTTCGGCGATGAGCACAACCTCAAAGACCGCCTGCCCGATCCTCAGAACACTCTGCTCTTCGTGGGGTACCAAGCACAAGGTAACCGCGGACGGGCCCTGCGCGATGGCGTCGAGCAGATTCGGATTCATGGCCAGCAAGTGCCAGTACGCGCCCATATCGAAGCAATAGACGGTGTCGCAGCTCACGGGGACTATCATGACTTCTTAACCATCTTCAAACGCATGTAGGTGACCCTGTCCCTCGCTCTGATGCTCAGGTTCGGTGTGCGCGGACCGAGAAGAGACTCACGAAAACTCCCCATCCCAGGTCTCTTGGTGGGCGCACCGTGGCAGTTTACAAAGACAAAAAGCCAGACCTATGTTCTGCGCATACATGCCTCCCATTCTTGCGATATGAGGGGGCCAAGGCAAGTGACATCAAATACTCTAGCGAAATCACTCGAGTCACGTGGTTCGACCGTCAAAAGCGTCAGCTTTGACACAGTCTTGAAGGAACTTGGACGTAGGAGCTTTGGGGTACTGTCTACCATCACGAGGGACAGACGCTCCCACTCCGTGGGAGTTGTGTACGGGGTTTCGCCTTCGGGGCGGCCTCTCGAAATCTATGTGATGACTAGGACGAAGCTGAAGAAAGCCCGAAACATTCTGGCTAACCCCAATGTTTCCTTCGTAGTACCTTTGACGAGACGCCTTTGGTCCTTCCTGCCGCCTCCCTGCATACAGTTCCAAGGCAAGGCAGAGATAATTGACTGGAAGGACGAGGCGGGGATTGAAGCCTTCAAGAAGTTCTTCGTAGGCAGGAGGATCCTAAGCATGTATGACGAGTTGCACCGCCGAGGAGAAAGAGCCATCTGCTTTCTAAGAATTATGCCAGACCCTGTGATATTCACGTACATGCTCGACCGCTCGATATGGGAGATGAGACAGCGCATGGAAACAGGCACGGAAAAGGTGCAGATCCCACCAGAATTCAGGAAGCCCGCAACGGAACATAATCCGCCTGAAGCAGGACAATATTCCCAGTGATTTGGAATGGGATTTGCCGAATTCAGCAGAAGAGCTCTACCAGACGGAGCCTAGTGCGAGTGGCTCTTAGGTACTGGGAGGTCTGCAGGCTCACCAGCGGCTTTCTTCCGTAAGAAGTCCTCGTAGGCTGACAGACAGGTTTCGCAGCAGAAGTAGTACTCGACGTCCTGTAGTACCCGTTTAATCGGCCGGTCTTGAATCTCCTTTCTGCAAGTCGCGCAGAAGACCCTAATACCGAAACCCGGCTTTATGTACGCTCCATACTCTTCCTTCGTGGTCTCTACGACGACGCTGCTGCGCGCGCTCTCGATGCCCGGAACCTTGCTCAACTTCTTCAAGACGAACTCCTGGAGCACACGCGCATCTGAAACGCAGACTCTCGCAATAAGGTCGCAATCCCCCGTTGTCAAATAGAGAGCCATCACTTCGTCCATCGCGGACAAAGCTACCTTCACCGCTTCCATATCCGACAGTCTGACCTTAAGATGGATAAACGCAGTCATTCCACCAACCAATTTCTCCGGATCCAGAGCGACAGTAAACTGCCGTATGACCCCCGAATTGACAAGTCTATCAAGCCTAGCGCGAGCTGTGGGGACACTAATATCTGCCAGATCGGCTAATTCCTTGAGAGATCGTCGGCTGTCCGTCTGAAGGGCCTTTAGGAGCAAGATGTCGGTGTCATCCAGTCGCGTGGTGGCCAAACACTGTCCCTGACCGACATTTTGCGCACCGGAAATAAAAGCACGCTAGCTTTTTCATTCCAATAAAACTCCGCATTTGGTTCACAGTACTTCAGCAAAAGGTACGCTGAAGTATGCCAAACCCAAAGGAACGGGACGGCCCAAATCGTATGGGGTGACAATGCTAGTGGGATTGTTCGCAAAGTACTGCGAGGTCTGCAGCGTGAAGCTTGGCGACGGTCAGGACTTAATGCGGTTCGGAAAGCACTTCTGTTCAGAGGACCATGCAAACAAGTACGCCAGTGAAATGGAAAGAAGACGGCTCGATGAACCTTCCCGGGAACAGAGCGGTTGCTGTTGAACGCTTAGGGAGGTGACGGATTTGGCAAGAGATCCTGTATGTAAGATGCAGGTGGACGAGAAGACTGCAACGTTCAAGTCAACGCACATGGGCGAGACGTACTACTTCTGCTCGGCTAGTTGCAAGAGCGAGTTCGACAAGAACCCAATGAAATACATGACGTGAAAGAGACTGTACTCTGCGGATCAGTGCGCCTCAACGGACTAGCAAGAGAGCCCTCCAGTCTATCATTGAGGCTTTGCGAAGTGGTCGATCGTGAACCTTAAGCTATTGCAGGCTGCTGGTTACGTCGCGGCTGCCTTCTCCATCTCATGGGCGATCTACTTCGTTCCTGAATACTTCTGGCTGGAGAAAATCACCGCCGATTCGTCGGCGGGCCTACTAAACCTCATGGGTATTGTTGCCTACTCGTGGGGTTCAGGAAGCAAAGCCTTCGTTAACGAATTTGAGATTTCCCAAGATTGCACTGGCATACAGGTGATGGCGGTTTTCGCGGGAATTCTCACACCTCTGCCGAGGGTAGGATGGAAAAAGAAAACCCTGGCGCTGGCGGTAGTGGCCGTAAGTGTATTCGGGGCCAACTTGATTCGGATCGCTCTGCAGATCTGGCTACTTTATGCGGGCATCTTTCCCTGGTCTTGGATACACTACCCTGGCGGTTTGATCTTGGGAGTGATTTCCGTCACGTTCTTGGTGATCGCGGCCGATCGCCTTATTCCCGAGATCGGTGATTTTGCGGAATCAATCATGGAACCTCTTCTTGCACGGGCAAAGGTTGCTGGAAATACAAATTACTAAAGCACTCGTTTTCCGTATAGTAAACGACTATACCCATTTCTCAGAGCCGACTCCTCGTTGGAAGAAGAGCCGTGAAGAAGATACTGATGGTTTCGGCTCTGGGAGCCTTAGGCCTGCTCGGTGTCTTCGTGAACTACATCTTTCTCTATGTCGCGCTAATTGCGCTTTGTCCGTTAATGCACTTCCTGGGCGAACACGGAGGACACGAGGGTTCCTCTGGGCCCAACAAGCAGCTCGATCCTAGTGACCAGGCATCCCGGAAAGAAGAACACGAAGAGTGCCACTGAGAAGCATGGAAGTCCACCGGTGAGAACTTGTCAAATGGCGAAAGGGAAGAAACCGGGCAAGCTATGCCACGCAGAAAGTTCGCCGAGATCCTAGTCGCAGTGTCTTTCTTCGGCCCTCTTGCATCGTTCCTTTCCGTGGTCGGAAGGTACTTTTCGACTGAAAAGCCGAAGAAACGCGCGTCCTACCCGAGAATGAGGATCGGTTCGGTCAGCGAAGTGCCATTGGGGAAATCCAAGATGGTATTGTATCCTGACAACGATCGCCCGGCTCTCCTCATTCACACCGAGCCTGATACGTACGTAGCATACGATGCTGTCTGTACACATCTGGGATGCATCGCGGGCTGGATGGAAGCTGAGGGAAAGATGGGCCCCTCCTGTCACGGAGCAAGGTTCAGCCCGAAAGATGGATCGGTCTTGGCCGGGCCGCCTCCCAGACCTCTCCCGAAGATTAGGTTGGAAATAGAGCCAAACGGAGACATAATTGCGAACGGATACGAGCGAGGGTTGCCGCTCTTCGGAAGAGAGGACGAGTGATTCACCATCCCTCCGAAGTCTGCGTTATGTACCGTATGACACAGGCTGCCCAAGATTTAGATCCTAACGCTTGTCTTGCCCAGTCTTTGTCCCCAGCACTAAGCCGAAGCCGGGTGTCTTGCGCAAGGTGATCCGGCATGGATTGGTGAAACCGGCTTTCGTGAGCCACTTGGCGATCTCATCGAACGCGTAAGTCTGCCCGCCCGCTTCGTTGAAGAGCAGCAATCCCGTGAGCCGAGCAAGGGCCTTTGCGGCTGGGCCGGATACCCTGCCGGCAATTTGATCTAGAATGATGACCAGAGCGCCTGGGTTGAGTGCATCGGCAACTTTGTGCAAGAGCTCAGTGTTCTTATCGGGCGAGCAACCGTGGATAATATTGAACAATAAAGCCACGTCGTAACCGCTACCGAGGTCATCTCCCCAGAAGTCGCCTGCCTTTACTGAAACGCGGCCGCCGATTTTTTCGGCGGCGATGGTTTCTCGCGCCGCTTCGAGAGCTTGAGGAAGGTCGAGAACACTAGCCGACAGCTTCGGATACTTGTGACAGAACTTGACGCTGTACAGTCCGTGACCGCCTCCAACATCCAGTAGCCGGCGAGCAGTGTGTGGCAGTTTCACCTTGGCAACTACCTCATCGGCGTTCGTGCTGGCAAGAGCACGCCATCCAGCTTGGGCGTCTCGCCAGCGGTCTGGATGCTGGTCTAACCACTCACGGAGGGTGGTACGGGGTTTCCCTTGACGGATGGATTCGTCCAGATACCCCCAGCGTTCGACAAGGTTTTCGAAAAAGGGAATTCCATCGGCTAGACTGCTCGGTGAGCTGCGCAGCAGCCACTTGACTGTCATCGGCGTGTCAACGTAGCGCCCGTTCCTCTTCCTGACATAGCCGAGAGCCTCGAGGGCCTCCAGCAGCATGGCTGTGCCCAGTATGTCTGCCTTGATCTGGCGCGCGGTCTCGGCCGCCGTCAAAGGGCGATCGCTCAAGGTCTCGAAGACACCAAGTTTCACGGCGACGCAGACGGCTCGGAAGGCTTGCGCTCCGAGGAAATCCAGCATCAAGCCAGGACCTTGATTGAGTCTCAGCAGTATCAGACGCTCAATGAAATTTGGTATGATGGGCATTTTCCATTTGCTCCTTCAAGCCGTGGGCAAGAGGACCTTCCGCAGGAGATCTTTGACCATACTTGGATCGCTGAACGTTGCTCCTGCGAGTCTGACCTTCCCGTCAACTGCAATCAGGGGAACTATGTTCTTGTAACGTTGGAAGAGATGTGAATCTTCGGATATGTCCTTGACTGAGATCTCAAAGGATCGCTCGCTCCGGAGCTTCAGCAACTCCGCTATTACCCGCTCACAAATATGGCACGCATCCTTCGTGTATACGACGACTTTAGACAGGCAGGTTCACCTTGCCCAGGAAAATGCTTGGATATCAGCTTTCTCCGTAGAGTGGAAGACCACTCTCGTATCCGTTGGCGTAGATATCGCCTTCGTCGTCAATCTCGAGCTTGATCTTGGGCAACGGCCTTGGAGGCGGACCGTCCAAGACTTTTCCGTTAGTTGGGTCGAACACGCCGCCGTGGCATGGACTGAAAACTTGCTGTGGGTTGTTCTCCCATCCCCTCACCGCGACTTTGTTGTAGTGCACTTGGCAGCCTAGGTGCGTGCAAATTGCATCGTAAGCGACGAAACGGCCTTCGCCGAGGCGTATCAATATGGCGGGTCTATCCTCGTGCGGATATTCGAACGGAAGACTGTCGTTAGTCGCGACATCCTTTGTGTTCGCCACACGAACTCTCGGATAGGTTACGGGCCCAGTTACTTTCGGACCGGACAGATATTCAGCCAACCGTTCGAGAGGAACGAGCAGACCCGCAGCAGCGAACACGACTATTCCTCTCAAGACATTGCGTCTGCTGACTTTCGGCACGCGAGGTTTCTCGTGTCCATCGTCACGCGTCAAGGCCCGTACCAACCTGTCACTAGGAAACGGTGAGCTTAGGACCTATTTCTTGAGCTAGGAGCAGCCAAGAGCCTCTGCATCTTACCCTTTCACGAAATCCTGACGGACAAGACTTGCAGGTAAGCCGCGTGTTGGTCGCGTCTCTTTGCTCAGAAGAGCAAGTCGTTCCTTATCTCAGAGCGAAATCGTACTCGCATGAGGAGAGTTCAAAAGAATGAATAGCGCCGACTACGGCATCTACGGTTCTTTGGCATTCTATATTGCTCTTGCTGTAATCGCGTCTCTATCTCTTGTATTAGTTGTCTTCACAGATTTTCTGCGAGTGTTGTTCATCGTGACATTGTCCGTATCGGCATCTCTGCTTATCCTGTCTCTTATCGTACTCTTTCTTATCAGCAGAAGGATTGGGATCGTCCCCGAAATCGTCGCAGCTGCAAAGATTGGTGCAAATGACCGAGTGCTAGATGTCGGAACAGGGCGGGGTTTCTTAGCCATAGAGATAGCGAAAGCAGTTCCAGGCTGTCGGGTTCTCGGCATAGACGTCTGGGATGCACCTGCCAAGGGGCAGATGCACAAAGGCTTCCTGATAGGGAATAGCAAGCAGAATGCTGAGGAAAACGCCTCACTCGAGGGGGTTTCGGACAGAGTGGAGTTTAGGCAATGTGACGCTCGCGAAATGCCACTCGAAGCTGAATCCTTTGATGTAGTTGTGTCTTATGCGGCTCTACATCAAATGATCGACTTTGGTACAGGTAGCCCCGGAGTTCTAGAGGAGATTTATCGAGTGCTTAAACCAGCAGGTAGGCTTGCAGTCGTGGAGCCCATGATTGGACAACGAATAGCGGAGAAGCTTCGGGAAGTTGGGTTTAGAGAGATTGAAGTTTATGAAGTTGTAAGTCCAAGGCCGGCATCATTCTTCATGAGGATGCTTTCTGCTGTCAAGGGGCAATGATCGCTTCTCAATAGGGAATTCGGCAAGTCAAGACCCGGCTCAGCATACAACCTATCGGGGGGCCTTTTCATCCCAGTAACTTCGGTGGGCTCCTTCACCCAGAAGGCAAAGTAAGTCAGAATGGGGGTGCTCCGAGTTGCGGTTTGATTTGATCCTCGTCATGGCCCCCCGTGAGGGCAAGGCGCCTGGACGAGGCTGCCTGCTCATGATTCAGACTGGGTGATTTCGCCTTCGAGGCAAGTCAAGCGAGCCGCGGGCAAGCTCCGATTTGACGAATTCCTCCCGTCCATCGTCAGTCATTCCAGTGGCGAATTCGTGTGTCTTGCGAACAAATTCTGCAAGTGACTCAACTTGTATGGTGTATGATGAAGACAGCGCTTCGTGATCGCTTTCAGCTTGTAATATCGCTTCAGCGCCCGCCGTGGCGCTCTCAATCGCCAGCCGAATGCCTTCACCCGACAGATGATTACAGAAGCCTGCGGCATCTCCGACCAAGATTACGTTTCCCTCTCCGCACAGTGGAGAGCTATATGGAATGGCTGCGGCTTCTCTCCTTTCCAACCTCACGGGGTTGAAGGCGAATTCTCGGCGTAGCCATTCTCTGAATCTCCTGATGCAATCTAACGCAAGTGTATGGTGCCCTTCGGGAACTCCCGTTCCAACTATGAGGCTTCCATCCTTCGGTACGACATAACTGTAGGCGGGTGTGATGTCGCCCTTGAAAAAGGCATAGAAGTACTCGCCAAAGTCTCCTTCAGCTAGCCAACGCTCTTGCAGAATCGATAAATGATCCATCCCTGCGTTGGAGTAGAACTGTCGCCGCACAGTAGAGAAGACTCCGTCAGCGCCGATGACATATCGGGTCGACAAGCTGGTGGTATGTCCCCTCACTTGTACGAGAGCTTTCATGCCTCTACTTCTTTCGAGTCCTACGAACTCGGCTTCACATAGTATCTTTGCGCCTGAGATTTCAGCGGCTTTGCGCAACCACTGGTCGAATCGATCACGATTCACGCTCAGAAGCCTGTAATTCGTCACATTCCCGCCGTTGGTCCTCCCGCCTGGTGGAACGTAGAAGAGTCCTATTGTCGGAGGTGAAGACATGACCTCTGTAGGAATCCTCAGTCCGAGATCGTCTAAGATGTCGACGCAGATGGTGGGAAGCACGCCTCCACATGGCTTGTGCCGAGCTGACGGCCCCCTCTCTACAAGTATGGTCTTGAACCCTGACTGTGAGCACTTTAGGGCTGATGCGGCCCCTGCTGGGCCTCCCCCAACAACTACAACATCGAAGTTCTGCATTTCTGAACCACATTGTGCACAATTCTTTTCCTGCCGATTTGGTCGAGAAGCTTGGAGAGAAGTTCTACTTTGAGCTGCGTCTGCGCCTCAAAGTTTCCCTTATAGGCATCGTCCATCTTGCCCAAGTCATAGCACGTTAGGTCATCAATATTCACGATGATGGCTGGAACTCCCGCTTCCTCAAGTTCACTTCGATGCTTGCAGTAGAAGGCGTTGCAGCAACAGCCAATGTACCCCTTCGCGTTACGCTTCTTCATGATCTTCAACGTCTCCGTCAACTGCTCGAAGTTCTGGATTGTCAAGGGTTTCAAGCCCGCTGCCTCAGCCAATTCGTAGACCTCTCCAACAGAGCATCCCCCGCATTTTGCGCAACCGTCCTTCTTCCGGTATTCGCACGATGGTGCTTTTGCGCAGTACGGCAAGAGGATATAGTCGCAAGCTTCAGTTAGCACGCGTTTCGCGTATCTTGTGACTGGGTATACGTGGTTTGCTTCAGCTAGGCTGATGCCGAAGTTTTCATATGACGCTTTGTCTGCAGCCTCAAGGATCAGATTCGCGAAGTCCTCTACGCGTATACCTGGCATTTGGACTTCATTCGTTGCGAAGAAGTCGTGGATGAGAGTCCGAATCGAGTCTTTGTTACAAGGAGCAAACTTCAGAGCTGCTTCGAGATCCAGAATCGCCCTTGAAGGGAATATGAAGAAGTCCCCTGTGATGAGAATGCTCTTGATGCAATTCGCTCTCCTATCCAGGGCAATGGATACTCGGAGCAACCCGCCTGGCCGCTTGTCCATAGCGTGTAGTATGGCCGCTTCGTTTGGGGGTCTTCTATCGAGAAAGATCCACTCATCCGATTGAAATGTAGGCAGCTTTCCCCCGAGCGCCCTCTTCTCCACAGCAGTTAACGAGCCCTTGACAACTTTGACACCGAAAGTTCGTTCAAAGCCTTTCCTTAACGCTTCTTTGATCGCCCCATAGCTTGGCTGATAACCTAACTCCCACTTGATACACGTTACCCTCTCCCTCGCCGACCTGAGTTCCCTATCCTTGAGCTTTGAGATTGGTATCCTTAACGCGCGAACCATCGTCTCAACGTCAAAGTCGACAAGTAGTGTGCCCTGGAAAAGAAATGCCTCATCCCATTCCGCGCCGCCTGTACCAGAGATCTTTCGGCCGTCCACTTCTATGTCGTTCTTCGGTCGAAAGTTAGCCGCTATGCCTAACATGTTTAGCGCATAAACCGGACCTTCACACATGACTTTGAACAGGCCTTGCATGGTTTGATAGCGAGGGATAGAATCTTTGGAGGCAATAACCTCCCATCCAAGGGATGTTCTGTCAAAATATATGGCGCCTCCACCAGTCACCCGCCTGTTGACGTCTATATGGTTCCTTTGAACGTAGTCAAGTCGAACCTCATGCTCAGCGTCCTGATGATAGCCCACGAGGACGGCTGGCGGGTCAAACTGAAGGAAGCGTATCGTGTTACGGGTCAGATTGTTGGATCTGCACTTGAGGATCACGTCGTCTAGGGCCATATTCTCTGCAGCGCTACGCTTGCCAGTATCTAGCAGCCTCCATTTGTCCATCGATCATGACTTCCTTCCGGCGTCAACGAACGAATCTTGTCATTGGCTGATGCATCCCGTCTCAAGAGCCGTCCTGCCACATAAGCGAGCAGCATTTCTCATGGAATTTCGCCTTCAGCCCCAATTCCTCTGCGAATTCCAAAGCTTGTTCAGTTGGATAGGCGATTCCGTTCACACCTGCTTTGATCGCTAGGATGTCGGTTTCGACTTTGTGTTCGCCTTTTGGCCTAGCGCAGCCTAGTAAAAGAGGGATTTCCGGCATGAGAAGTCTTGATGCCAATATGACTCGGGCAATGTCTGGAGGTGAGGGCGGTGACATATGCTCCATCTTTGTGTTGCTTAGAGGCGTGAGGGCGACAATCACTACCGCGGCTGGATTGTGCTTGGAAAGCATTTCCAAGGCAGGCTCCTCACCTTTCAGTTTTCCATAGTGTATCCCCACGACGATATGAGGAACTGTTGGAATGCCGTTTTCCTCGAGTAGGGAAAGTGAACGATCGAATGAACGCACGTCGCCGTTTAGGTGATAGATTTCTCTAATTGTATCGTTGGATCCAATAATGTCGATCATAGCCGCATCGATGCCAGCACTAGCTAAGCCCTTTGCCAGGGAGACATCGACGAGTCCGGTGTGCACAACCGTCCGCAGCCCAAGTTCTCGCTTCACCTGCTTGATTGTCGGGATGAACTTCATGAGGGGGACGCTTCCATCGCGAAGACACCCACCGCTAATGAGGCATCCCATGCCACCTTGGTTCTTGATCTTGATGCAAACTTCCAGCAATTCCGGCGGCGTTGTTGCAGAGATCATACTTTCCAATAGTTGTCCGTTGCAGTGCTCGCACTTAAGCTGACAAAAGCTGCCTGTGACGGAGATCCCTGGAAATCGGTGAGCACCCGTCGCCTGATAAAATGATGTTTCGTAATGCACCATGCTGGGTATGTAGAAACAGATCAGATTCGAGAAATGCTTCCTAGATAGCTCATATGCCCTGTGAAAAAGTCGGTTCAGGCCGCGAGCGTCTTGGTCAAAGCATTGCTTCAGTAGTTCAGATCGGCCATCGATCGAGGCGGCTTCCTCTAGACGGCGCTTGGACAATCCAGGCAATCCAGACCTTCTACCCATGCTCCTCGTGGAGTGTCGGAGTAGTCCATCAGCTGATTCCTCACGATCCTGACATCCTTCTCATCTGGTGCAAATGGAAAGTTTCGCAACTCGCCGATATATGCTTCGTAAGGTGTGGAATCTGAGAAGGGTCTGTTACAGGCATTATCCATGTTCTTGGTCGAGCATCCTGATGTCATGAATGGCACGCCGCTGCGGATGACGTTGTCAAGCGCGCTCTTGTCGATACCGAAACCGACGACTTTTCCATCCCTGTCGAACTCCATCCCATCCGCAGAAGTGATGCCTTTGTTGATGAGATATCGTGCTAACTGCACTCTTCTGTAAGTTCCGATCGGAGGCTGCTTATGTTGATGCATCAGTGAACCTTCCTCGGGGAAAAAGGAGAACAGGTGGGTCAGCGCGCCCATACTATAGGCCCTGCGAATTATTCCGATCGTCTCCTCCTCCGAG
>Ga0315312_1002265_pt1 | contig 13510 bp, 14 predicted proteins | sample TDP7_MG_FD_203629 | JGI IMG/M metagenome (GOLD analysis project Ga0315312, IMG submission 203629) | Freshwater sediment microbial communities from Lake Towuti, South Sulawesi, Indonesia - TDP7 | ecosystem: Environmental > Aquatic > Freshwater > Lake > Sediment | place: Indonesia: South Sulawesi... | reverse complement strand
TAGTTTGATCTTCTACGACATTTTCTCCCTTAGTTGTTATTTCATAACCTGTCTTATCGAACTGTATTTGGTAAAGCCCTATGGGAATAGAATCGAAAATGATGTCTCCACTTATGTTTGTAGTCCCTAACAGACTTGAAGTATATGCTTTTGGCTGAATCGTTGAAGAAACCAGTACGCCAGACAATGCATTCCCTTCCTGATCTAGCAAGTGAATATGTAAGGAGCCTTTTGGGGGAAGTAACACTGTGATTAATGTTGTGTTTTGCCCAGTTATATATCCGCTTTTGCTTGCGGTTGCTGCAAATGTATAAGTAGTATTTTCCGAAACAATGGGTGCATCGAATTGGAAAGAGTATGGTCCTTCAGAGCGTCTTATAAACCGCCCTGCACTGCCTATAATGACAAGAGCGTCATTCACAGTATTTCGCGTAACGTTGTCGGTAACGTACACTGTAGCAGTAAAAGTATCCCCTGAATACATGACTAATTTGTCCATTTCAATCGAAACAAGTAGCCCCATAGGTTGAGCAAAAGGTATTGAAAGAGTGACTTCCAGATTGTAACCCATATGAATATACCTTCTTATAGAGCTGTAGCTCCAGAATTCTGCCTCGACTTGGTAGTTTCCAGTAAACGAGTCCCCCTGATTAGTTATAACATCTGACAAACATTGCATTCTCGCAAAACCTGTTGCATCCGTTGTTCTTGATTCGACTATGCTGGAGTTTCGAGGATGAATTAAATTGATGTTAGCCCCAAGCACAGGAATCCTATCATTGTCTGTTACATAGACTGAAAGCCACCAATACTTGTAAATTGTCGTGTTCTCTCCAATCAAAAAAGTCGATGTAGTTTCGACATTGCAAAGACGTGCTATCATATTTTTGTCATATATTATGGTGCCATTTTTTTCTATGCCTTTAACCCAGAGAATTGAATCAACTATAAAGAGATTGCTTCCAGAAAAGTAGATGGAAGGAAGCGCATTATATGTGGCTACTACCTCTATATATGATCCTTGAATTGAGGTATCAGGTCCTGTAATGTGCATACTTGCCTGCGTAGATGAATCACTATCTATATTTTCTAAGTTAACTACACAGGAAAGTAAAGAGTTGTCTATATTGACGGAGAGCCCAGATATTATCAAGGACGAGTTATAATTTTCTTTATAAGCGATTGATCTTAAGGTGGAACTTTGGATTTTGATAAAAGGACTAGATATAAAAACTGTGGAATTACTCCATGCGGCGTAGTTATAAATTCCTGAATTTGAAATCAAAAGTGTTGAAGAAGAAATAGAGAGTTGAGAGGGTATATAATACCATAATCCGCCATTTAACAAGTAAGATTCTACTAAAGAAAACGCTGAGACTGAAATGGAAATGCGTGCTGGCTTGAGAGATAAGTTTGTTATTTTGGATCCAGATGTTACATGCAGATAAAGTCCTGAAAAATCAATGGAATCGCTCGTATCAAGGATTGAATCATTCGAGAGAATTATGGTGCAGTTTCCTGTTCCAGTCAGTTTTGAAATTGTTACATTGGAGTTATCTGTTGCTGTAAGGTTTGCTTGGTCTCTCATTTTAATGTCTTTTCCTGACAATTTTCCGTTTTCTAGAAGAAGTTTTCCTCGATCTCCTATTGAGACTCCAAAATTTTCGGATATTTCAAGAGTCGCGTTCCGTATGACAAGTGTTCCATTTTCGATAATATATACAGCGGCAGTTTGCACGTATATTGTATCTTCGACTGCCATAACTTCATTTCCTTTAACTATTAGTTCGCCATTTCCTTTCGCTTCTACAAAAAAGACGACACTAGCAATCATCCAAAGTATCATGCAGCAAAGAAAAAACCCTAGTCTTCTTTCTCTACTTTTCATGCTAGCACCTCATATAGTGCTCAGACTTTTTCGGTCCCCATTTCAAATAAGCGTGTGTGGAACATTTAAGTGTGTCTTCGTCTGCTTGATTCGGAACCTTTGTAAATAGTTGAACTTTTGTACGTATTTTCTCTACGCATGCAATGGCAAAATGGTGTATTCGTTTATTGTTTTCATCTAATACGAAGCATTTTCTCAGTGAAGAAGAAACCAAAAAATAATTTTAACTCTCTCTCAGAGTGGGAAAGTCAGAACTCCATATGGTAAAATAGTAACTGATCATCTATTTTTGACTTTCTTGATCGCTAGGAATGCTTTCTTCAGTTTCCTTTTTGGTCTCTTCTTTCTTCTCTTCTTTTGCTTCCGCCTCTTTCTTCTTGAATGTTTCAACAAACTTTATCGTCGCAATTTCTGGAAAGAATTTTTGTATGTCCATAGCGATTCCCCTCTTTGCAAGTTGCACTCCTTCTATGTAGAAAGCTTCTTCTGGCAACGTTAATGTGAAAGCTTTTTGAGTCAGTTTTATATCAAATTTCTTTATGTCTACTGAAGGTATTCTTCGATGAACAAGTGTAGCAAGTTTTTCTGCTCTTTTATCAATTTTTTTCTCGATGGTAACTTCATAAATCAGGGTTTTACCAGCTAGAGGAGGGTTAAAATCCAGTTGAACTCTCCCAGCTCCCATGGTTCTTACTGTAGCAAGTTTGCCGTCAATTTCTATGCGCATTCCTAATTGAGGAGTGATGCCCTTTGCTATGAGCCGACGAAGAGGCGTCATTCTAACTTTTTCTGGAGCCCTATTTCCAAATGCTTTCTCTGGTGGAATCTCAACAGAAGCCTTTTTGCCAGTTTCAAAACTAAGTAGGCTTTCGTCTAATGCTTTTAGTACCCATCCTTCGCCTACGACTACCAACTTTGGCTCGTAGATTTCGCCTTCCTTGTAGAGTTTTTCCTTTTTAGCCACATCCTCTATTGTGGTATCGAAAATATCGTTTGTCTCTTTTACCTTGCCCACGTAACTGATCAGTACGAAGTCGCCTTTTTCAATCGGCATTTTGTCCATCTCTCTTAGCCTTGCAGTTTACATGCTTTGCCTTTTTGAGGTTTTTGCTAGAACTGTTACATGCTTATTAATAAATAGATTTTCGAATAAATTGAAGGGAAGAAGACAGATATAGGCGGTGCAAGCCTTGCAGAAATCTGGAATTTTACAGTTCTTCCAGTTCTCTCTTTACTCTTGGATTTTCCTCGAGCAATTGTATGATTGTGTTGCCTACATATGAGTTTCCAGATTTGATGGTTAATTTCTTCAGAACATCGTATAGTTTCCTAGAAAGCGTAACTGTGTAGATGGTTCTGGTATAGTCTTCTTCATTAATCATAGACTGCCTCTCTTCTTGCATATCTTCACCTTTTCATTCTTTCAGAATCGAAAACCGACTTAAGTCTTATTTTCTGGCAATTAACATTAGAGATAAAGAATAGGGCTAAAGATTTCATTACTACAGCAAAAACTCAATAAATAATAGAACGTTAGAGTATGTTTGATGATGTTCGATGGATAAGATATTGTTAGGATGCTCTGGCTGGTTTTACAAAGATTGGGTTGGACCCTTTTACAAGACAGAGGAGAAAAGCATGCTTAAGGCATATTCAGAAGTTTTTAAAACCGCTGAAATTGACTCCACCTTTTACGCTTATCCTTCCAAAGGCACAGTTTTAGGCTGGCTCAAATACACGAAACCAGAATTTGTGTATACAGCAAAACTCCCAAAATTGATTACACACAAGAAGAAACTTGATCCAGAATTAGGCGTTGAAGAAGACGTTAAACGTTTTTGCGAACTGATGCAACCTTTGCAGTTAAACGGAAAATTGGGGTGTATACTCACTCAAATGCCTCCTGGTATAAAATTTAGCATCAAACTGCTAGAAGATTTCTTCGAAATTTTGCCAACAGAATTTCGTTTTGCCATAGAGTTTAGGGATTTGTCTTGGCTGCGAGATGAAACTTGGAGGCTTCTGGAAAAGTATAGAATCGCATACACGATTGTAGACGAGCCACTTCTTCCACCAGAAGTGAAGGTCACAACCGATATAACTTATATAAGATGGCATGGCAAAGGAAAACGCCCATGGTATAACTACTGCTATGAAAAGAAAGAACTGGAACCATGGATACCAAAAGTCAAAGAAGCGACTAAAAAATCTGAGAAGATATACGGCTATTTCAACAACCACTTTCATGGTTATGCAGTGAAAAACTGTTTAGAGACTATAGAGATGCTTGGCGCTCTAACTCCAGAACAAAGGGTCACCAAGAAAAATGTACAAGAGTATTTTGAGACCTTAAGTGAAGCGCCAAAAGAAGAGAAACGCCCCATAGCCTTAACTGCTTTCATGCCAGAAAAAGTTAAAGAAATGGGTTTCAATGACCTTCTTTCACTGTTTTTGCCATCATACAAAGTCAAGCGAACCAGAGAAATTAAAGACAAAGAGGTTGTGATCCAAGAAATTACTGACACCCAAATTAGAGCACTTGTTCGTGACTATCACTTACTAATTGACTTTCAAAATAAGACCGTGCTCCACGACTGTGCTGATTGGAGTCGAACCATATCTTCTAAACAGTTTTGTAAGCATGTTGGAAAGGTTATGATGATTTTACCAAAAGAGAAAGCCATTGAAATAATGAGGAAGATTAGCTCAGAGCGCGAAAAATGGGAGTTTAAACCCTATGTTGCTTAACTTATCTTACCATTTTTGGCTTATGCATCTCTTTTGGCTTAACTTCTTTCTCAGTTTCGGCTTCAGCTTTAGCCCTTACTCCTCTTTCAGCTGTAATGATGCCATGGGCTTGAGCCACTTTGCGAACTGCTTCATTATAATCTAGCCCATGTCTAACATGAGCGTATATTTCATTGTCTAAGAGTTCTTTTGCATTGACTGCGCCCCAGCGCATCATGTATTTGCCTAACATTTTACCATAGAGAGCGTCGACATCAATGCCTTGAGCCAATTTGGAAGTTTCCTTACTTTTTGAAATGGACTCTCTTTTATCATATACGTTAGTTTCCTCTGGTAGTGTGGACCTCTTGTGGAGACCATAGGCAATAAAAGGTATCGAAAATAAGAGAACAAACAATGTTCCTACTGCAATCATCTCTCGCACTGGCGAAACTAAAACAAGGATTTCGGTGGACAGAGCAAGAAGCCCGATCAAAATATAGGCATTGGCTTGTTTAAGATGTCTTCCGCGAAGACATTCAGAACATAGATACAATCTTGCACTTGTGCCTTCTGTCTTCAATTCATATTCGTAAAGACATTTAGTACAGAAATTTCCACCGCAGTCATTGCATAAGCCTGTTGCAATTGCTTCAGGGTGGGTTGGGCAACTGGGGGTTGTGTCTTTCAAATAAGGTGAGACGGGAAATATGCCTCCGCAGTATTCACATTTTACTTGGGCAACATTTGTGGGAATTACATATTTCGGTGGAGCACCACAGAGTGGGCAAGCGAGGTCTTTCTTGTTGTCCTTGCTCTCCTCCATCTTCAATCATTCCTACGTAAGTATTACTTTTTTCTTCATAATTAATTTTTAGTTTAACCTTCTATGGTACAGATAAAACCTTATCAGCACCCTACTCATGGCAAGTGTGAGGATTAAAGATGAGTGAAAAAGGACAGCAGTCTATGATTGTTGTTACCACTCCGACTATACCTGGCTATGATGTTGTAAAAGTTTTAGGCACAGTCCATGGATTAACCGTCAGAACAAGAGGTATCGGCGGCAAGTTCATAGCTGGAATCGAAAGCGCATTCGGCGGAGAAGTAACCGCCTACACTTCAGAATGCGAAAAAGCACGAAAAGAATCGTTGAATAGAATGATTGAAAACGCCAAAAAATTGGGAGCCAACGCCATCATAGGCGTAGATTTCGAAACAAGCGAAATACTTCAAAGCGCAGCAACAGTGTTTAGTGCTTATGGAACAGCAGTTGTGGTCAAGGCAGTCTAGCTTGCATTATTAAGAGTATAAGGCACCAGAGATATGAAGGGACCGCTCTACAATGACAATAGTCTCGCTTGATTCTACATTAGAACCCATGTTCTGGAACTATGTTAATCAGGATACTCCACATTATTATTTCTTCATCTTAGACTGGAGATACTCCCGAGATTCAACAAAAATACTACTTGCTCTTGTGCAGAATCAGATTCAAGGGATGATGCTTATCTATAGAGAGTCAGTGGCACAAATAAGAGGAACTTGTGAAGCAGCTGAAAACCTTCTAAAATATCTTGATTTGGAAAACGTGGAAATACAAACTCTGATGGAACATGAACCAATAGTTCTCAAAAAATATGTGCCTTCAATACGCCACAAATTGATGTTAATGACTCTACGAAGGGCGAAAAGAGACTTCTGATTAGGCATCCAGTTACTAGATTAGGCGTAGATGATGCAGAAGATATCGCCAATATTATGAGACAGACAGACCCAGAATGGTGGGGAGAAACCGCAGCACAGCGCCTAGTTGAAGGCATGAAAGACAGAATATGGCTTGGAATAAAAATAAACGGAAAACTCGTCTCTATTGGAAACACTCGTCTCACGGATTGGGGAAGCAACATAGGTGTAATAGCAACACATGAAGCATATAGAAATAGGGGCTATGCAACATCAATTGTCTCTGCGTTAGTAAAAGAGATTCTGCAAAAATCAAATCTCGCACTAATCCATGTATTAAGTAACAACCTTCCAGCCATAAGGGCATACGAGAAAGTAGGGTTCAAACCATACAGAAGCTATTTCTTTGCACAAGCAACAAGGAGACATCTATAATAAAGTCTATAAGGATACATGCTCGTGTCTATCCTTTTTCTGGACCACCAATGGCAAAAATACCTTCTATGCATTCGATTTTAGGTTTCTTCCCAAAATACATGCGAATACTTTTAGAATACTGCTTAAAATCCAAATCCTGAAGTATCTTAACAGCCATATTGTTCACCGCTGGAACTCCAATGTAAACTTTTGTGTTAGCTTCAAGAATGTCGATACATTTTAGAAGAAGCTCTCGTGCAATTGATGAATGGCAAGGGTTGCAAACCCAAGGTCCAACTCTGTATCCATTTTCTGTTTCATAGAGCATAATATAACCAACAATTTGAGATCTTACGCGTGAAATGAAGCAAAGTTTCGGATTATCCTCATATATCTGACGTAAAACCTTCAATCTGTTAGCTCCAAAATACCTCGAATCAAATTTTGCTATCTCCTCTATTTCATTCATTCTTAATAGTGCGACATTTAAATTGGCCGCATGATCGCCTTTTTTGTTAACTCTCATAAATCTAAGCGAGTCAAGCTCGTCGATGAACCCTAACTTACGGTATAAGTTTGCGATTTCAGGAACTGATTCAAGCTTTATTGTTTCAACGCCTGAATCCAATAAATAACTCTTGGCTTTTTTCATCAAAAGTGTTCCAACGCCACTTCGTCTATGTTCCTTATCGACAATTAGTAGGCCAATCCATCCAACTCTACCATAACCGATGGAAAAAACATGACCTACTCGCTCTCCGTCAGATTCTGCGATAAAGCATCCATGTGGTTCGTAAGCAAACACCCTTTCAACACTTCTTAGGCTGTAATTCCAATGTTCATTCATACAGGATTTGTAGACGAATTCGAGGTCACTTTCCCTCAATGAGCGAATGGAAACGTTGCTCATAAGTATCACACACTCATAGAAAGGGAAATATTTACTTAAAGCATTTCCAATATGGTCGCAGATTTTGCTTCAAATCAGCCAGCGTGTTTTCAACTGTCAATCGCACTCCTTTATGTTCAACTGGCGGTGTATAAGGGTCACTTACATTAATTGCCTCCAAACCAATGACTCCAGCTGTCAGAGCATACCAACAAAGTGGCAAAACGGTTGGATTGTATCCGCTGCCAGGCATCAAAACAACCTTACCTTGGCACACTTTCTTTGCTACATCCACGATAGTTCTTGATAATTTGAAGAAACCTTGTACCGTAAGCCCCAAATTGCCAAGCAAATCGGCAAAGTGAGGGTCGCTTCCGCCGTTTGCCAAAATAATTTCTGGCCCAAACTCTTCTGCCAATGGAACAAACGTTTCTTTCAAGGCATAGAGATATGTTTCGTCACCTGTTCCTGGTGGCAAAGGCACATTGACATTATATCCTTCTCCAGCGCCTTTTCCGATTTGATTGACAAACCCTGTACCTGGATAAAGTGTCCTCGGATCTTGATGCAAAGAAATGAATAACACGTTTGGGTCAGAATAATATATGTCGCTTGTTCCATTTCCAAAATGCACATCATAGTCTAAAATCATAATGCGCTGTAATCCATATTTCTCACGCAAAAATTCTGTCAATACTGCAATATCGTTAAAGAGGCAGAATCCTCCGCCATTATTTCTACCTGCATGATGATAGCCACAGCCTATTGCTACTGCACGATTGACCTTGCCCTCAAAAATAGCCTTTCCGCTTTCGATTGCGCCACCAATTATTAACAAAACAGCCTCAAGAATCTCTGGCGATACTGGCGTTTCTATATCATATGGTCTACTTTTTTCACCTAAACGGAAAATCAAATCCACATAACTTTCGTCATGAACTTTAAGGAGTTCCTGTTTCGTGATGGGCTGAGGGCTTAAGGAGATTACGTTTGGTAAACGAAATATCCCCTGTTCTTTAAAAAGGCGCATGGCATTGATGAAACGGTCTCCTCTAAATGGGTGCCCTGGACCTAAATCATACTTTGCATATTTTTCATTGTACACTATGCCTATTTTCAAGCGAATTTCACCAAACCATTAAGTTTCAACATTTCCTTAAAGAACTATAACTCCTTTATATAAGCAAGAAAGAAGAGGATCAACTGCCCAAATATTATTCTTAATAAAAATGTACAGAAAAAAGAAAGGAAGATTTAGGGCGAAAGATTATCCTTTAGATTCTTCTTTTTCCTCGTGCTTCTTTTCTTCGCTTTTTTCTTTTTGGCCTCGAAAAAAAGTTGCTTCCTCCGGGGAAGCCTCAGCAACTTGGGCAGCTGGTGCTTCTTCCACAATCTTTTCAGTGATTGGTTCGGGAGATATAACTTGTTCTTCTTTGACTTCCTTAATAACTTCAATAGTCACTTCTTCACTAAGAGTACTTTCTTCTTTAGGTGCTTCAACCGGTGGCTCTGGGGCGACTATTGAGGTCTCTGTTGGCGTTTCCGCCGATGCTTCTGAGGGTTTTTCGATTTCTGTTTCCGCTACTGTTTCAGTCACAGTTTCCATTGGCGCTTCGGTAGGCATTTGAGTTGGCGCTTCGCGTTGAGTCTCCGTTGTTGCTTCGATGGTTTTTTCCTCAACTGTTGCTTCTGGCGACTCAGCGACAACTTCTTCGGTCTTCGGAGCTTCTGTTTCTGTAATCTCATATGTTTCAAGTTGAGGTTGAGGCTGAATTGTTTCTTTCATGATGCTTGCAATGATGTTTTTTATGGCATTTAGTTCTTGCTTGGTGGCTTCAAGACCGAGGCTGAAAGCTTTGCTTTCGTGGGCATATAATTCGTCGTCAATTTCTCCTGCAGCATACTGTATTTCTGAACTTGCAAGAAGCATTTCTAAAGTGCTTATCTGTTCTTCTAACTCAGCGATTTTGGAACTCATTTGACTAGCTAACTCTTTCTGGCGAGTTTCAATTTCAGCAATAGCTTTTGACAATTCTGTGTTTAAGGAATCATAGGTTGATTGCGAAATTCTGCCCGTGTTAAACAAATTGTCAAGAGTTTGTTTCTTTTTCCTTGCTAATTCAAGATCTTTGCTTATTTTCTCGAAAAAGTGTTTCCATGAAATCATCTTACTCACCTAGCAACATGCTAGGCGCAAATTAATAAAATAACTTTTAGAGATTCGATTAATAATAAATAAACCGTGAATACAAGCGAATTTTTCATTTTTCGTTTAAATATCCGTCTCAACTCTTTTCATGACAAGATATTTCTAAATAATATGATGCTACTTTTCACCTTATAAAAACAGACGGAATAGTTTTGTTCATTATCTCTCACAACAACAAAGAAACATCTTCCCTGCCAACAAATTTGTATTCTTTATTCATATTTAGATTCCGTATCAAAATCTGTATTAGAAGCAAAATATTTAAATTGTATGTAGAAAATACATACAGAATTAGATTCTACATAAGAGGTTAACAAAGTGAATGGCCAAGTTATAAAAGAGATGCATGGGCGAATTGTAAAGAATTTCATGGACATATTGATTATGACTGAATTAAAAGACAGCCCAATGAGCGGCTATGATGTAATCGCATTTATCCACAAGAAATTTCGGCTCTTAGTCAGTTCAGGCACAGTTTACTCACTCCTATACTCTCTTGAAAGAGATGGGTTAATAGAAGGAACATTCAATAACAGAAAAAGGGTATACGCCTTAACTGAAAAAGGCAAAGAAACCATTCAGGCAATTCAAGAGGCAAGCGAACAGATTCAAGCTTTCATGTCAACTCTTTTCAAGAGATTTGATGATACAAAAAGTTCGAGAGAGGAACTAGACACTATTGTTTATTCCGATTGACCGCGCAATTTAGGCATGAACTCATCTATGGCTTTCTTGACCTTGTTCCATTCATCTATGCTTCTCAACTGAAACTTGTGCTTTCTTTTCCATTTTCCGTCTCGAAATCGCCACAAATACATGGCGATGGAGCGTCTTCCGAAAGATTCTATGAGTACTATTGCTTCCCACCATTTTTCGCTTCTGAAGATTGTTGCTTGATCCACAACCTTGTAGAATTCTGATATAGGTAGCTTTTCACTCATTATCGTCTCATCTCACTGTAACTTCAGTTTGAAACGCCCTTCTTTCAGAACAGTTATCTTGGAGTCATTTTCCATTGTCACATTCACCGTTGGCTTAGAAACAAGCATATCCATGTGGTTCTTAGATACATTTTTCCCTCCAGGCATGTCAACATTTTTCCCAAAGGCTATGTGTACAGTTCCCAGCATTTTTTCTGCTTCAAGAAATTCTTGCGTAAATCTTGCCTTTGGGTTTATTCCGAAAGCAAACTCGCCAACTATGTTGGACCATTCATCAGATGTAAGCGTGTCCTCAACCCTTCTTAACACTTCTTTATCCTTACATGCGATTTTCTCCGATTTTCCATTTTGGGCGTATATCTCTAATGGAGTTTTTAATGGGCCGATTCCTCCGATCGCCATGTCGCAGACAAGTTTTCCGTTTAATGAACTTTCTATTGGGGCAGCTATGACTTCGCCTGTTGGAAGATTCATCCATCTCATTGATTGCCAGTCCATTCTAGTGTCTGTATAGAATTCCCTTCTTTCCACACTTAGAGATAGATTTGTTCCTGAAGGGTTAGTTATTTCAACTTTTGCCGCCTTAGCTAGAGCCTGCATAAGTTTACTTGCAAAACTTTGCATGTTTCTATGCTCTTGTAAGGTTAGCGCCAACGCACCGTCTGTCAGCATGCTTAAGGTTATACCTGGACAATGGCCCAGCCTTGATTTGTGGTCTCGAGTTTCTGCATCAATTATTTTTATTCTGAAGGGAGTTTCTTCTCGTGTATCTCGCATTAAGTTGACGTAGATGTCTGGTTTGTGTTGGGTTAAAACCTCCAGAAGATTGGGTGGAATTTCAGTGCGCATCTCTTCTGACGTCTTTAATATGATTAGTCTTGTCCAAAGGTTTAATGCTAATGCGCCGTCGGCAAACGCTTTTCCAATTTCTTTCTTTTCATCATCGCATACTATGACAATACTTTCGCCTGATATTGCTTCTAAAACGCATTCTAAGGCATTTCTCGTGGCTTCCCAAGATTTCATTTTTGATCGACGCACCTTTTTTCATTACATGTCTTTAAAGTCTAGTTAAGTTTTCCTATAAGAAGTCTCATATTTTGACGAGTCTAGGTCTGTGTGAGAGAAGAAAATTGTTTTTCATTATCACTCTGAATGTTGTTTGGCTATGCAGTTAATTTAGTCTCAAAGTCATCAATTACAGAAGCAAGTATCCAAAGGCATTTTAGTCAAATATTCTTTTATTTAATGACAATTGTTTTCAGGAGGAGAAATTATCTCTAGACCCGAAGAAATCCAAAGGACTCGCTTGCTATACTACGAAGATGCATATGTGAAGGAGTTTAAAGCAAAGATTTTGGCAATTCAAAAGCTTAACAGTAACTACGGCATAATTCTTGACTGCACTGCCTTTTATCCAACAGGCGGAGGACAACCTGCAGACACTGGCACAATAAAAGGAGAAAATGGCGAAGCGAGAGTAATAGATGTCAAAATAATTGAGGGCAGAATAATTCACATCGCTAAAGAAATAGTTGGAAAGCTAAGCAAAGGAGAGCAAGTTGAGGGCATTATTGATTGGCAACGCAGATACGCCTTGATGCGAAATCATACTAGCGCGCATTTAATGGCAGAGGCTCTTCGAAAGGCGACTGAAACCCCAGTAGAAATAGTTGGCTCAGGAATTGACATTGACAAAGCAAGATTAGATGTCGCCTACGAAAGTCCTCTGGGCACTATGTTACAGGAGATTGAGAAAATCGCAAATGACATTATCAAAGAAGGAAGACCTGTGACAGCAAGGATTATGCAACGAAAAGAAGCAGAAACATTTGTGAAACAATTTCACGAAAGTCTAAAAACCCTACCGCCTCAAGTTCAAGAAGTCCGAATAATAGAGATTAAGGACTTGCACGCGTGTGCCTGCGGAGGAACCCACGTGAAAAACACTGAAGAGGTAGGGTCAGTTAAACTTTTGAGGCGAGAAGCCAAAGGCAAAGGTGTTCAAAGAATCGAATTCGTGGCAAAAAAGCCTTAAGTTAGCGCATAGATAATTCATTGTGGATGATGATTAAGAGAGTCAGCAGAGCTCATAGAAGCAGTGATTAAAACTCTCGACGGGCGATCTGACAACTACTTTTAACAGTTTTAAAGCAAATTATTATCACATAATACAACAAAATTTAAATAGAAAAGTGTATAAATGATGCTTGGAGGAAAAGAAAATTATGCCATGCACTGTCGTAGTTTGTGGTTTCTTCGGAGACACGGGTAAAGGAAAAATCATTTCATACCTTGCGCTAAAAGATAAAATTGCTGTAACTGCCCGAGCAGGCGTGGGTCCAAACGCTGGACACACCGTTGTCTATGAGGGTGTAGAATACAAATTAAGAATGCTACCCAGTGCCTTTGTCTACGATAAATGCAGGTTGTTAATAGGTCCAGGAGTTCTTGTTAATCCGAAAATTTTGCTTAAAGAAATGGAAGTAACAAAATCCGGAGAAAGGGTAGGCGTGGACCCTCAATGTGCAATAATTGAGCAAAAACACATAGAAGCCGACAAGAAAGGAGAACTTGCCGACAAAATAAGGACAACGGGCACAGGGACAGGACCTTGCAATGCAGAAAGAGCTCTGAGAACAGTGAAAATTGCACGCGACATACCTGAACTTAAAGATCTTTTAACCGATGTTCCTCTAAAAGTGAATAAGGCAATAGATGAAGGAAAAAGCGTGTTAATCGAAGGCACGCAG
>Ga0315312_1002264_pt1 | contig 13513 bp, 11 predicted proteins | sample TDP7_MG_FD_203629 | JGI IMG/M metagenome (GOLD analysis project Ga0315312, IMG submission 203629) | Freshwater sediment microbial communities from Lake Towuti, South Sulawesi, Indonesia - TDP7 | ecosystem: Environmental > Aquatic > Freshwater > Lake > Sediment | place: Indonesia: South Sulawesi... | reverse complement strand
AAATCTTGAATCCGCTCGCTATCGTCGTTCCCCTCGCTTTAGAGTAAGCGGTATAAAAGCATTTCACCGACACGCCTTTCAGCCTGAGCCCTTTTTGCCTTGCCTGAATAATTATCTCGGAAGAAACCTCGTAGCGATCGCTCCGGATGCGTATCGCCTCAAGCGCCCGTCGATTGAAAGCTCTAGAGCCGGATTGGGAGTCGGTAAGTACCCCGCTGAAGAGGTAGGTGATCAGATTTAGGGCAAAATTTCCGAGACGCTTGTGAAGGGGTATGCCAAGGTGCTGCCTGACGCCTATTGCTAAATCCCCTCCATCCAAAGCCCCTAACAGCCTTCGCACAGCTTTAGGGTCGTGTTGCCCATCTGCGTCAAAGGTAACGGCACGATCAGCTCCCTGTTCGCGAACCACTCTCAGGCCAGTCCTAAGCGCCGCCCCAAGCCCCATATTTTTGGGATGACTAACGACCAGTGCACCCTTGGAACGGGCGATTTCAGCGGTCCGATCGCGGGAGCCATCATCGACCACAATGACCTTCGAGTACCCCTCCTGCCTGAGGATATCGAGCACCCCGCCTATCGTCTGCTCCTCGTTGTACGCAGGCATGACAATCCAGACTTCCATATTCGCCCCATGTTTTTTATGCTCTGGACCTGTTAAACCCTTTATGAGCCTTGGAGATAAGAAAATCTGGGATGTAATGGAACTGAAAATGATAAAGATCATCGTGCCTGAAGGCTGCCAACTAGTGCTGGGTCAGACTCATTTCATTAAGTCGGTCGAGGACATCTACGAAGCTATGGTGAACTCCGTGCCCGGCGTGAAGTTCGGGATCAGCTTTTGCGAGTCGTCTGGGCCATGTCTAGTCCGACATAGCGGAAACGATGAGGCGCTCGAGAAGCTTGCTGCTGAGAAAGCCCTTGAGCTTGCCTGTGGGCATTGTTTCCTCATCCTCATGAGGGGCGCATATCCGATCAACGTGCTCAACGCCATAAAGCAGGTGCCAGAGGTCTGCTCGATTTACTGCGCCACCGCTAATCCCGTCAATGTGATCGTTGCAGAAACCGAGCAGGGACGGGGCATCCTAGGTGTGATAGATGGGCTGAAGAGCAAGGGCATCGAAGGGCCTAAAGACATAGCGGAGCGGAAGGAGTTCCTCCGGAAGATCGGCTACAAACTTTGAGGGATTTCCGCTCGATTTAGGAATTCTCCGACCCCCCGCTCCAATGAAACTTTGGGCCTATATCTCAAGAGTTTCATGGCCTTTGTGATGTCGGCCTGGCTATGTCGGATGTCGCCCGGCTTAGCATCCATGTAAATCGGCTTGAGATGGGTTTTTCCGGTGAGTTTCAAAAAAATCTCGCATAGCTGGTTTATGGTCTTGGATTTACCCGTGCCGATGTTGAACACCTCGCCGGCTATGCCTTCACGATTTAAGGCAAGTAAAGTCGCCTCGACCACATCAGCGATATAGACGAAATCTCGCGTCTGCTCACCATTCCCAAAAATAACGGGCGGCTGATCCCTTCGAATGCGCTCCAGGAACTTGAGCATCACCCCAGCGTACTCACCCGCCGTCTGCCTCAGCCCATAGACGTTGAAATACCGCAGGCAGACGGTCTCGAGGCCATGATTTTTGTAAAAAGCCCTACAGTGCTCCTCCGCGGCCAGCTTCGACGAGGCATAGGGCGAGAGGGGCCTCAGCGGAGCGTCCTCCCTTATCGGTAGCTCTGAGGCGGCGCCGTACACCGCGCAGGAGGATGCATAGACAAAGCGTTTAACCTTAGCCTTTAGGCTGACCTCGAGGAGGTTTAAAGTCCCGAAGATGTTCACCTCGTTCGTGAGCCCTGGGTTTTTTATCGATAAAGGCACGCTCGCGATCGCCGCCTCATGGATGACCGCGTCTACACCTTCAAGGGCCTTCTCCACCGTCCTAGCTCGCCTTATATCGCCCTCCACGAAGCGGAAGCTCGGCTCATCTAGATGATGCTCGATGTTTTTCATGCTGCCAGAGGAAAGGTCATCGAGGACCATGACTTCATGCCCATCGACCATGAGCTGATCCACGACATGGCTGCCGATAAATCCCGCACCGCCCGTAACTAAGACCTTCATCAAACCCCTTCCCATATCGATGCCTAAATTAAATAAGCAGATAGATAGCCGTTGAGGGAGATAGCATGAAAACTTGGTTTAAGGAGATAGCCTTCTCGACCCGCCAGCAGCGCGAGATAGTCGACCTGACAGATGAGGTCCTCGAGGCGGCGCATGAGTCCGGCATCCGAAACGGGTTGCTCGTGGTCCAGCTGCCACATGCCACCGCAGCACTAGCGCTGAACGAGGGTGAGGAAGGGCTCAAGCGTGACCTGCTCGATAAGCTCGATGACCTCGTGGAGATAAGGGGCGACTACCAGCACGATCGAATCGATGACAATGCTCACGCCCACCTAAAGTCGGCACTGGTTGGCACGTCGGCCGTGCTCCCAATCGTCGATGGTCAAATAATTCGTGGCACATGGCAGAATTTCCTGATAGTCGAACAGGATGGTCCCAGGAGGAGAAGGCTGGCTATATTCGTGCTCGGGGAATGACCAGGAAGGGGAATCACCACGGAAGAACTCGCGACTACTGTAAAGACCTGCAGACGTTGCCGGCTTCACCGATCTCGCACGAAAGCGGTAGTCGGGGATGGTCCATCGGACGCGAAGATAATGCTTCTGGGAGAGGCACCCGGGTTCAACGAGGACCGACAGGGAAAACCGTTCGTCGGGGCTGCTGGCAAGACATTAAATGGGCTCCTTCAAAGTGCTAGGCTCAAACGCGAGGAAGTCTACATCACAAATGCTGTCCGCTGCCGTCCGCCTGAAAACCGTGACCCTACCGATGACGAGATCGAGGCCTGCTCCACCTATTTACAACAGATGATGAGGATGATGAAACCAAAGCTGGTCATCGCGCTCGGCAGGATAGCGGCTCGAGCCCTACTCGGTAAGCATGTGAGCGTGGGCAGGGAGCATGGATCACTATTGGACTGCACCTATGCGGGCGTGAACTTCAAGCTCTTTCTGACCTACCATCCCGCTGCAGCAATATACAGCGGGCGGACGAAACTTGAGCTCCAAAACGACTTCAGAAAGCTTGGGGAGATACTCAGGAAAGTTTAGTACCTTAACTGCGATGCTTAAAAAAAGGATGTAGATACTGTATGGGTCAGAAGGGGGTGGTTGATGTGATCGAAAGGGAGGAGATGCAAGAGGTAGTGAAGGGATATCGAGAGCCGATCGAGCTCATCATAGGTTCGCATTCAGCGTTGGATGCTAGGGCTGGCGCACGAGACTACGGGTTAAGATCCATAATCTACAGCACTGAGAAGAGGGCGAGGATATATCTCCAAAATCCAATCGTGGGGAGGCCAGGCGAGGTGGTTGAGGACCTTCCTGAACTCGTGAAGAGAGATATGATCTGCGTTAGGGACCCCAAGGATATCAAGAAAGATGGAAAGTGGAAATGCGCTTTAGTCGTCTTTGACAAGTATTCAGATGTCATCAAGTACGTCGATGACTTGATAAATTTGGAATGTGTGCAGGTGCCCAATCGCGCCTTCACGGTCTATGTGGGGGGCGACGAGCGTTGCACCTTGATCGAGAAAGAATTTGCGATCCCTATTATGGGTTCAAGAAAACTCCTCAAAATCGAGAACCGCGGGGAAATCGAGCGCGATTATTATTGGTTCGCGGAAAAAGCGGGGATACCCTACCCCAAGTCGTACGAGTTCAAAATAGTAGAGGGTGGGATCAAACTCAAGGAACCTATTAAGGGGCCAATGCTGATGAAAGCCGAGCACCCCTCTCGCAAGTTTGAGAGGGAGTTCATCTTTGCAGCGGATTCCGGTGACTTGGAGGAAAAAGTCAGAAGGGAGATGGAAGCCGGAAACCTTGATCGAGAGTCCTTGGAAAGCGCGAGGGTAGAGGAAATAGTCCTGGGTCCTCACGCGAACTTCAATTTCTTCTTCTCTCCATTGAACGCGGAGGAAGATTGGGGAGATGTGGACGATACGTTTGCCGAGCTTTACAAAGTTAATTTAGAGGAAGCGAGGGTTCACCTCGCAAACGAGTTCCTCTCGATCGATGAACGGAGAGAAACCATACTCGATGGTTTGAAAAGGCTTCCGGTCGACATACAGCAGAAACTTAAGAAAATCCCCTCCTTTGAGGTCACGGCCCACATCGCCATGAGCTTGCGCGAATCCTTATTGAAAGATGTTCATAGATTTGCCGACGCTTTCCTCATGGCGACCCGGAAATACGAACCCCCGGGCTTGATCGGAGCGTGGTGTTTGCAGACGCTCATAACTTGGTCCGAGGTACCGGGCGTAGCGGTTGAGTACGGCCTCTATGACGCCCCAAAGGGAAAGGTCTTCATGCACCTTCCAGTTACGCAGGACATTGCAGTGAGGCATGGCGGGGGGACCAACGTGCACCAGGGAATAGGGTCACAATATGCGAATGTGAAGTATCAGCGAAGGATGAGCATGGGGGATAGGATAGCCCTGGAAATACGACGAGCTTGGAAGGAAAGAGCTCTCGAAAAAATCGTGACCTAAAGTGTTTTGATGCTCAAACTGCTCAAAAACGCGCTCGAAAAGGCCCCGGTCGTTAAAAGAGGAGATTATTTCTATTTTATCAATCCATTGCAGGGCGTTTCAACACCTCTACAGCCCGACTTGCTCATGGAGATTGCTAGGGCGATTGTGAGTATCGCTGATCTTAATGTGGATCGAATTGTTACAGTCGAGGTCATGGGCATCCATATCTCAACACTGGTCTCATGTCTAACGGGGCTCCCCCTTGTGGTCATCAGAAAGAAAAAATTCGGCTTGCCGGGCGAGGTTGAGATCACAAGCGAGGAGAGCTATAGGAAAATCGCTAAAGAGGAGGAGGTGAAGCTTTACATAAATTCAATTCGGAGAGGTGATAGGGTTCTGATCATCGATGATTTGATGTCAGAAGGCGGGACAGTAATCGGTATGATCAAGGGACTTCAAAAGGCGGGGGCCATTGTTAAGGATATAGTTGTCGTGATCAACCGCGGTGGAGGTTTACAGCGGGTGAAAAAAGAGACCGGATACGATGTAAAAACCCTTGCAGATGTCGAAGTACGGGGCGGAAAGGTCCACATTTTAGGGATGAGGAAAATTTAATGAAGTCTTGAATTTTCGATTTGATTTCATCAGTTTAAAGTTTAAATTCAGACAAAAAAGGCTAAAAGTGACGTCCATGACGCAGAAAATCCTCTTAATCGAGCCCGAGAAGTGCACCGGCTGTAGGATGTGTGAGGTGGCATGTTCTCTTCATCACGAGGAGGAGTGCAGCCCGTCGAAATCCAGGGTACACATCTTGAAATGGGAGGGGTTAGGGGTGGATGTGCCAATGCTCTGCGTGCAGTGCGATGAACCCCCATGTGAGGCGATCTGTCCAGTATTGGCGATACACAGGGATGCAGAGACCAACGCGATATCGATAGACCATGAAACGTGCATCGGCTGCAGGATGTGTGCCATAGCATGTCCCTTCGGCGGCATCACGCTCGATATGGTGGGGAAAAGGGCGCTGGTTTGCGACCTCTGCAAGGGCGATCCAATATGCGTTAAGCTTTGCCCGACCGGAGCCCTGCAGTACGTACCCGCCACCCGAGCTATCCTCATGAAAAAGAGGGAGGCCGCGGGGAGATTGGAGGAGCTGATGGGGAAATTCGTGGCCCCCTAGGGAGATGAGAATGATGTTCGGCTGGGCGGGAAAAATTCTCAAGGTTGACCTCTCAAGGCAAAAAATCATGGAAGAACCTTTGAAAAGGGATCTGGCTGCAAATTTTATGGGTGGAAGGGGAATAAATGTAAAAATTCTTTATGACGAACTCAAACCAAAAACCGATCCGCTCGGCCCAGAAAATGTGTTGATCTTTGGCTGTGGGCCATTGACCGGAACCCTATCTCCATGCTCCGGGAGATTTAACGTGACGACCCTTTCCCCTCTGACGCGAATTTTGGGAGATTCAAACTCTGGAGGCTGGTGGGCGCCGGAACTCAAGTTCGCGGGCTATGATCACATAGCCATCTATGGTAGGGCTGAGAGGCCGGTTTACCTATGGATATGCGACGGAAAAGCCGAGCTCAGAGATGCATCGAACCTTTGGGGCAAGGATTCGATTGAAACCCAGGAGATCATCCGCGAGAATCTCGGAGATCCTGAAATTCAAGTGGTCACAATCGGACAGGCCGGCGAGAGGCTGGTCAAATTCGCCAACGTCAGAACTGGGCTGAAGGACTCCGCCGGACGAACTGGAACTGGAGCTGTAATGGGCTCGAAGCACTTGAAGGCGATTGCCGTGCGCGGGACCGGATCGACCAAAATAGCGAAACCCGAGGAGTTCGAGGAGCTTTGCGTGAAACTCCATATCAAGCTCAGGGAGAACCCACTCTTTGAGGCTTTTTCTATTTACGGGACGCCGATTCTCTCCAAGATCCTCAATGAGGCGGGCATCATGCCGGTCAAGAACTGGCAGACCACGGATTTCCCAGAAATCGATGCGATCAGCGGCGAAACGCTCGTCGAGAAATATTCGGTTAAAAATAAAGGGTGTTTTGGATGCCCACTGCATTGTAATCATTTTTACAGGATAAAGAGCGGACCATTTGACGGAGAAATGGGCGAGGGACCGGAATATGAATCAATTAATTCCTTGGGGCCCAGATGTGGGAACTCAGACTTTCCATCGATAATTCACATGGGCAATTTATGCGACAGGTACGGGCTCGACACGATCACGTTGGGGAACGTTTTGGGTCTCATGATGGAACTTCGCCAGAGGGGGATCGTAACGGAAAATGACATGGACGGCATCGATCTCGATTGGGGAAACTGGGAAACCATGATCGAAATGATTGAGAAAATCGTTAGGAGAGAAGGCGTTGGAAATCTCTTGGCCGAGGGGCCGCTATCCGTGGCCGAGAAGATAGGGAAAGGAGCAGAAAAATATGTGATACATACCAAGCGTTTGGATTACTCATCTCACGAGAACAGGAGCGTCAAGGGATATGCTCTATCACATGCCGTTTCGACCAGGGGAGGCGACCACCTCAGGAGCATTCCAACCTGCGTGTATTGGGGCCCCACCGCGAATCCAGAGTTGATCAAAATGGTATATGGAGAGGTGAAGACGGTAGATCCCCGTTCATATGAGGATCAAGCGATAGCCGTAGTCTGGTATGAACGAATGTACACGGCATGCGACTGTATCGGGATGTGTAAATACATCACACCATGGCTCGGCACCGGCTTTGGAGCGGTTCCCAAGGAGATGGCTGAGTTATTTTCCTTGGCAACCGGAGTCGAGATGGATGAAAAAAAGATGATAGAGATCAGCGATAGGGTATACAATCTGGAACGGGCTTTCATCGTTCGAGAGGGCATAACCAGAAAGGATGATTATCCCCCCGCCAGGTTCATGGAAGAGCCGATACCCTCAGGGCCAAATAAGGGAGACAAAGTAGACAAGAAAAAATACGATGATATGCTAGACGAATACTACGAGCTTCGAGGTTGGACTAGCGATGGCGTTCCGACGCGGGGCAAGTTAAAGGAACTGAGCCTCAACTCCGTCGCTGATGAACTGAAAAGGTTCGGGAAATTATAATGCACGTCATCGTGGGGAACGGGATAGCCGGCCTTACTGCAGCTCGGGTTATAAGGGAGTTTGGGCGGGACATCGATGTCACTCTAGTTTCGGAAGAAAGGCATCCTGCGTACTCCCCCTGCGTTTTCCCGAACTACATCTCGGGCGAAATCGCCAGGGAGCGCATTTTTCTGAACAGCCATGAAGATTATTTGAAGATGGGCGTTCGCCCTATTTTTGGTAAAAAAGTCCTTGGAATCCAAACGGACGAGAAAAAGGTGTTTTTGGAAGGTGGAAGCCACCTGCGGTATGATAAATTGATAATTGCGACAGGGAGCGAGCCGATAATCCCGAGGATCGATGGGGTCGAGAAAAAAGGGGTCTTCACGCTAAAAACTTTGAGGGACGTCGATGAGCTCCTTGCTTACCCTAAAAGGAAAATCGCGATCGTTGGGGCGGGCTTCATCGGCGTGGAAACCGCAACGGCCTTGAAGGTGAGAGGTTATGATGTTACTCTCATCGAGTCTTTGGAGCATGTGTTGCCGGCGGCATTTGATGAGAAGCCGGCTCGCCTTATCGAGGCGGCCCTCCAGAAACATGGAATCAAAATTTTTTCCGGCGAGGAAGTAACTCAAATCTTGGGTGGGAAGGAACTCAAAGGCATAGAGGTGGGTGGGCGAGAAATCAAATGTGACGCGGTGGTCCTGGCCACCGGGATGAAGCCAAGAGTCGATTTAGCCGAGCGCGCCGGGATAAGGATAGGCAAGCTTGGGGGTATTCTGACAGATGAGCGAATGTCGACGAGCGCCGAAGATGTATATGCGTGCGGTGACTGCACGGAATCGAGGGATGTAGTCACGGGCGAAAACGTTTTAAACCTAATCTGGCCGAATGCCGTGCTCCAGGGGAAGACGGTCGGTTATAACTGCGTCGGCATCAGGAGAAAATATCGAGGTTTTATGAGTGTCGTGGGCATGGATATCTTCGGGACTCATGCTGTATCCATCGGGCATCCTGCGGCGGTGATTAGAGGCAGTGAGATAAGGGAGAGGGCCTATGAGGGGCGCTATTATCGAATAATTTGCAGGAATGAGAAAATAGCTGGGGCCCAGTTCGTAGGCAAAACTGAGGACATGGGCGTATTATTTAGGGCAATTTTGAGGGGAGATCGTATGAAGGACGTTAAAGAGGCCCAGAGAGAACTCCTTGTTTTAAACCCCTTGTACATCAAAGCAAGACCCTATTTACAGTAAAAAGCGCATCGCAAACAAATCCTCCATAAGCACATTGGCAAAGGACACTATGTGGCCTGTTGGCATCCGTTGACATAGCTTAAATCTTCGTCAAATCGATGACTTTTGCCTTCCTTCGTTTCAGGATTTCAGCGGGGATGTCCCAGGCGGCTCTTGCCCGCTCGATTATCGCCCGATCGCTGCTCGCGACGACATCAAATCCTCTGATCTTAAAATCCACCCCCGCGACCGTTTGGGCGTCCCCCCTCAACCCGACCTCCTTGAGTCGCCTCCTCACCTCAGCCGCAAGCTCGCCGCTCCTGCTCACCTGGCTGTCAAACATGATGATCACGTCGCTTGGCCTAGCCCCAGCGATCGTCTTCAATATCTTTACCAATGCATGGGAGGTCACGGAAGACGTTCGGTATTTGCCGAAAATTGCCCGCAGGTCTCGTACGAAGCCATCGTCGCATCGCACCACGGGCTTGCCAGCCAAAATGCTCTCAGAAGTTATCAACACGTTGTAGCCGTCTACGCCGAGCCCCTTGCCTCGCACCCCAACACTGCCTGCCGACTTCGCTCGATGGCTCGCGACTTCCGCCCTCGAAAACACGCACCGCGCGAGGAGGTGGCGTTCGTCGAGCTTCAAGCGGTGATGGTTGGCGACGAAGACGACTGCGGAATCTCGGGGATAACCTCGGTTCAGAAGGTAGCGCAGGTCCCGAACAGCATCCACCAGCTTGGTTGAAAGCATGATCACTCCACGTAAATGGCCGGCCTCAGCGGCGACGCGAGCCTTGCCCTGTCCCGCGGGTCGTAGCGCGCCCGATCATCGGCCCTGAAGACCTGTACCATCCCCACGCTGAACTGCTTGCGGATGAACTCCGCCGCGTCGGCTAAAACCTGCAGTTCATCTATTTCGGCCTCAGCTAAGGTCGCGAGCTGCTCCTGCGACATGGCCCTGAGCTCCTGGACGATGCGCTGTATGTACCCCGCCAAGTCGGCTGCGTACAGCCTTAGCCCGAGTTCCTTGGTCGTCGTCCTGATGAGTTCACCGATCTCGACCTTGTCGACCCGCACCCGCTCGAGGGCCATGCGATAAGCCCGCCACTTCCAATCCTGCGCGACGTACAGGCAGATCCGACTTGGCCTTTCGACCCTGATGACGCCGAGGACCTCGCCTATGTCCTCGACGACGCGCCCGAGGTAATCCTCGGCGAATTCAGCTGTTTTGTCGATGAGCTTCTCCTGCACCGTGGGCCAATCCGCAGCTGAAACGAAACCAGTCCTTCCCATGCGATGCCAGAGTTCCTCGCACGTGTGCGGCGCAAACGGGGCCAGCAACCGTACCCATGAGTCGAGCACTTGCCTTAGCACGTATGCCCTCGAAGTGTCCTCCTTAGCACGCTTCATGTACCATCGCAGATCCTGCATGAGCGAGAAGAAGATGTGCTGAACAGCTTTACGCGTCTCGAATGCCTCGAGGGCCTCGGTCGCCGCTCGAACGTGCTCCTGCAGCCTGCTGAGCATCCATCTATCGGGCGGCGTCAGGCTTGGGCGTTCAACTTTGGGCAACGCGATGATCTCCTCCGCCAGCGTATGAAATCGCTCTAGGTTCTTCACCATTGCATCGGCTTCTTGGACGCGCCAGTCGAAGTCCTGCCACGGCTCCACGGTCGACATCAGGTAGAGCCTCACGGCATCGGCACCGTACCTTTGGACTGCCTCGTTGATCGCGACGATGTTGCCCTTCGAGGAGGACATCTTCTCGCCCTCAAGCACCGCTATGCCAAACGAAACTATGCCGCGGGGGCATTGCTCTGGTGGAAATATCATCGCATGGTGGAATATGTGAAAGGTGAGGTGGTTCGGTATCAGCTCGTTTGCGGACATTCGATAATCCATTGGGTACCAGTACTCGAACTCCCGCCGCATGTCCTCGAGCGCTTTTCGATCGATACCTGTGGCTTGGGAGATCTTCGCAGCTTCGCCTCTCCCAAGGAAAACATGGTCGAATACTTCGTCAATGAGCTTGGCTGGGTCGATGGTCTTGAGGATATGTGAGATCGTATAGTATGCCATGTATATCGTCGAGTCGCTCAGGGATTCGATTATCCAACTTAGGTCCCAGGGGGCCGGCGTTCCCATCCCTATCTTACGCGTGCACGGCCACTCATGCAACCACTCGATGGTGTGCTCGAACTGTGCCCTCGTCTCAGGGGGCACGAGGTGCATCTTCACTAGGCACTTGCGAGCTTTTTCCTTCCAATCTTCATCTGCATAGTTTAGGAACCACTGGTCCTCGACGACCTTGACGGTGCACTTTGTACCGCACCTACAGATGACGGGCTTGGCAGAGAACTCGTACATCGTCGCCGCTTCGCCATTTGTCAACATATCATCCCGGACGGCGACTTTGGCCCGCGATACAGCCATTCCGCCATAAGTTGGCACCCAGTCGCGCATCACGCCCTTTGCGAACTCGTTTCGATATACCTCCGCCGTCGCCTCCTCGAGCTTCGGATCCTTCTGGCTCTTGATCCCCATTTTCTCAGCCACGTCGATGGCTGGAGACTCGCCAAAGCCCCTGAGTTCGATGAGCGGGATTGGCTTGAGCTCCGCCACGGCCGCGGGATCTATGTCATGAGCCCGAAGCGTTTCGGGCCTCTGCTGCAGCTCGTGCAGGGCGATGTAGTCGTATGGAGCATGCGCTGGCACCGACCCGACTACACCGGTAGCATTATCCGGGTCGACGAACTCAGCTGGCAGGATCAATACTCGCTTGTGGGTGAGCGGAACTTCCACTTCCTTGCCTATGAGGGGCTCCGAGATGGGCACAACTTCACCTGTTTTGTAGCCTTGGTCGCGCAGCTTCTCAATCGCCTCAGGGCTCACCACCCATTGCTCGCCGTCGACCTTCGCGCGAACGTATTTGACATTTGGGTTGAGCCAGAGGTTCGTGACGCCGAAAACCGTTTCGGGCCTGAGGGTCGCTGCCGGGAGGACGTAATCACCAAGGCGGTATTTCAACAGGGTGAATTCGACAGTGCCTACGCCCTCCCCCTCGAGCAGATCATGGTCGGTCACGGGGTTGCCGCAACTTGGGCACCACTTGACGGGATGTTTGCCCTTGACGATCAAACCAGCATCCATCAACTTGTGATATTGCCAGGTGACAAATTTGCTGTAGTGCGGATCAACCGTGGTGAACTCCCGGCGCCAGTCGATCGAGTAGCCCAACCACTCCATCCCCCTGCGATAGCTCAGGTCGCTCATGCGCGCGAAGTAGCTCGCGAAGAAGTGCGGGTCCTCGAACTTCTGCAGCTCGCCTTCCGCAACTCCATAACGCTCGGTGAGCACTCTGACGAATCCGGGCTCTCGCCTCGCCACCCGCCTCGCAGCCCCTACTATAGGAGTACCGGTGAAATGGTAGGCCATAGGGAAGAGCACATTGAAGCCGCGCATCCTCTTGTATCTCGCGATGACGTCAGGTACAGTGTAAGTCCGGCCGTGGCCGATGTGCATTGGACCTGAAACATAGGGATAAGCGACGGTCAGGTAGAACTTTGGCCTAGCATCTGCTTTGGCCTCAAATAACTTGGTCTCACGCCAAGCCTGTTGCCACTTTGCATCCATCTCCTGCCAGTTTACCATGAATTCACCCGGTCTGCTGTCGCCTGCACATGTCCACTACGATACCTAATGCCGCGTCCAACTTGTCTAGCCTTGGGCCTCCCCCTTGTCCCATCTCCGGCTTGCCTCCGCCTCCACCTCCAAGTACCCTCGCCGCCTCGGCAGCGATCTCGCCGCAATTTATGCCCGCTTTTACCGCTTCTCCCCCTGCCATGACCACGATCTTGGGGGGATGTTCAGCGAGGGTGGCAACCGCGACGACCATATTTACATCCTCCCGTGTTAAGGCCCCGGCGATCTTGATGAGCTCGTCCACACTTTCGGTTTCAAATTTTTCCCTCACCACCCGCACACGCTCGATCTGTTCCGCCTTAGTCCGCAGCTCCACCAACCGTAGCCTAGCCAAGCGCTCATGTAGCCTATCCACCTCCTTCTTGGCGGATTTCCATTGGTCGAAAAGCTGTTGGGTTGCTGCAGCTAGACGCTCAGGCGCCGCGCGAAGGATCTCAGCCGCCCTTGCAAGCTGCTCCTCCTGCCCATGCACGAACTTGAGCGCTGGCTCGCCCGCAGCGAACTCGAGCCTCTCGACGCCATCCTGAATTCTCTCCGTGTGTAGGACCTTGATGAACCCGATCTCCCCCGTCCGAAGGTAATGAGTGCCCGCACAGGCCTGGGTGTTCCAGCCCTCTATATCGACGACCCTGACCTTCTTACCAGGCACGACGCCTCCCTGATAAAGGTCGAAGCCGTATTTGCTCTCGGCGACATTTCGATCCATCCACTCGATCCTGACGGGGCGATTTTCCACCACAACCTGATTTGCCAGGCGCTCGATCTCCCGTAACTCCCCGGACTCGACGCGTTTGAAGTGCGAGATGTCCAGGCGGGTGCGCTCGACGCCCTTCTGCACACCGTGCTGCCAGACGTGCCCGCCCAGCACGCGGCGCGCAGCCCCCAGCAAGATGTGGGTGCCCGTGTG
>Ga0315312_1002263_pt1 | contig 13517 bp, 13 predicted proteins | sample TDP7_MG_FD_203629 | JGI IMG/M metagenome (GOLD analysis project Ga0315312, IMG submission 203629) | Freshwater sediment microbial communities from Lake Towuti, South Sulawesi, Indonesia - TDP7 | ecosystem: Environmental > Aquatic > Freshwater > Lake > Sediment | place: Indonesia: South Sulawesi... | reverse complement strand
GGCACTTTAATTTTCTGTTAATGTTGCTATGGTGAGCTATGATTAGGATAAGCGTAACATTCTAATTACATTGATTATGGCAACTAAAATGTCACTTTATCGTGGTGCGGGGGGTGGGATTCGAACCCACGAACCCCTACGGGACAGCCGCCTCAGGGCTGCGCCTTTGACCTGGCTTGGCAACCCCCGCCCTTCAGCTAAATTAAATAGTATGCCTTTAATTAAATTTTATCTCGGATGGACTGAAGCCTCGCCTTTGGTTTCCATGCATTTAAGTACTTCTCCAGCTCCCTTCTTGTGGGGCTTCCGCGGGTCTCGGGCCTGGTGGCCTTTAGGGCTCCTGCCATGTTCGCCCTTTCCAGGGCTTCTCCATCCTTTAGGCCTTCAGCCTTGGAGGCCACAAAAACTCCTAGGAAGGCGTCGCCGCAGCCCACCGTGTTTACCACATGCATTCCAAGCCCTTCTAGGTTTATGCCGGGGACTCTCATGGCGCCTTGGGAGCCCACCATGGAGCAACCATCTTCGCCTAGCTTGGCTACCAACCTTATTTCGGAATTAACCTTTGCTAGGCGTTTTCTAGCCTCAAGCGGATCCCCTTCGCCAGTCAGGTTCTTGATTTCAACCCTGTTGATCACAAGGTAGTCCACTTTCCTGAGAACCTCCCTTAGACGGCTTAAGCCCAAGGTGCTCCGGACGCCGGAGTCCCAGACCACGGTTTTCCCGCCCCTCTTGGCGGTGGAGGCCATGCTCCCAATGGTTTCCAGGGGCGGATCTATTATGGTAACAATGGCGGATTCCTGAATTAAACGGGCGCGTTCTGGGGCAAGTAAATCTTTAGGTAAGAGCCTTAGGTTGGCTCCAAAAAGGGTGTTGATCACGTTTCTCCCCCTTTCATCGATGATTATATAGGCCTGGCCAGACTCCGCCTCCTCCACAAACCCTATCCCAGAAACGTCCACCCCCTCGCCTTTAAGAATGGCTATCTGGCTCTCTGCAATGGAATCCCTTCCCAAGCAACCGATCAAAGCTACGCCGCCTGGGCCCAGAATCCTGGCGACGGCCACCGCCACATTGGCCGCCTTCCCCCCCGGCACCCGGGTGATCCTCTCAACAGCCACCTCCTCACCTACCTCTGGGAACCTTTTAACAAAGAGGTTGATGTCCCAGTTTATGGCTCCGGCAACAACAATTTTCACCATAAGACCATCCTCTTAAGCCATCCTCCCCACGGATGCTTATCCTTTAAAGACAACTTCCTTAAAAGCTGTAGCCAATCTGAAGTTTGAGTAAACGGTGGGGTTTTGGCGAAAAGTTAGAAGCACGTTTTCTTAGTTCTCAAGGCAAAGAGACCCCCCGGTAGGCTCCCTACTAGGGGGTATTCACAAATAACAAGTAATTAAAGGCCCCGTTATTATTACAATGGAGTCGGATATGTTGAAACGGGAAGTTTGGATTAAGAAGGTTATTCCTGCCCTTATCCTATTCTCTCTATGGTTGGATGGTTGGTTCTTTCCGTTAATTCTGCTTCCCATAGTTTATGTTCTCCTAGTTGAGAAGAAGAGCTTAGGTTGGCTTGGTTTCTCAGGACGCGGACTTTGGTTTTCAATGGTCATCAGTGCGTTGATAGCTTTTGTTCTGGTCGTGGTATATTATCCAATTTTCCTCTATTACCTGCCCTACATATTGCAACGGGAAACTATCGACAATTACGGCGTCTTTTTGGATGTTGTCTGGTATCCTGTGTATGAAGAAATCTGCTATAGGAGCTTTGCTCTCACCCACTTCGCTGAACTTGATAAATCTCGTATCTCCACTAGAAATATCATATTCAATCTTATCCAATCGCTTCTATTTCTATCTGTACATAAGCATCACTTTAGTGTACCTCTGGTTTTAGTTCCGATACTCTTCTTGGGGCTTCTAAACGGCTTCCTATTTCTAAAAACAAGAAATATTTATGGCTGCATCGCCTCTCATTCCGCCCTCAACGGTTTCGCACTACTGCTTAGATATTTACAAAGTCAATAACATATGTATCACCGTCATTCTGCCTTATAATATCGTCATAGCCACTTCAAGTACATAAGCCGAGTTTCCGACTAAATGAAGAATCATACCCGGCAGTAGGGACTTTGTCTTTCTTCTTATTTCGCCTAGAAAAATCCCAGTTATAGACGCAACCAAAACAAATCCGATAAGACTTCTGTATATTTCAATTATGGGATCATTAAAGTAGCATAGAATTATCGGGGTTGGAAGATGCCATAAACCCCAAGCAATGCCTGAGAAAATAGATGCATAAGATATCTTTAGACTTGAAAAGCCTAAACTCTTTTTTTGAAAGACATCTTGACTTCTAACGAACAAATAGCCCCTAAAGAGCAGTTCTTCAAAAACCGGACCAAATGTTAGGGTAAAAATTGCAGTAAAAAACAATCTGATAAATGTGGCATCTCCTTTTATTTCCGATGGAAAGAGCAGTTCAATTGCAAACACTAACGGATAAAAGACAAGGACAAAACCGAAGACGGCTCCCCATTGTTTTTTTGAAACAGATCTAAAGCATAATCCCAAATCTACTTTTTTATAGCCAAAAATCTTGCTATTCACCCATATCCAAAGCAATAGAAAAACCGTTAAAATTATGCCCACTATGACTATTGATTTTGCATAGGTGGTTGTGCCAAAATAACTTCCCGCATTAAGAACAATTAGAATAAGGAATATTTCACAAATTAAAATCGCTGAAGTTCGTCTATTTTTCTCGAAATTTGACATTTTGCTTAACCTACTTTGACCGTAACTTTATCCTTTTCCAAATTCCTTCCCAGAAGGGTCTAAAGTAGAGAAAGGCTAGTCCAAGGGTTGCGAGAACAACCATCACGTAAAATGCTGGATCAGGTATGCCCATCCTTCTCGCTCCTTGGAGAGGTTCAGGTCCGCATCCGCCCAAAAAGACCCAATGGCGCAAACCTATCTGCGGGAAAAGAACATAAAAGGGAAGGTCGAGTAGTCCAAAGAGTCCTAATACCTTTAGCACAACCTGTGTTTTATTTCCAAGCCTTGTTTTAAGTAGAATTAGGGCTATGAACCATGAAGCGATATTGGTTGTCATTGAACCGCCTAGACTTGTTAAGCCGGATGCGAACTCTGTTGTGAGTCCCCCAACTATGACGTATCCCAAGACAAACTCCGAGGTTAATGCAAGCCGAGGATAAATTTCTAGATAAGCTATTTTCATGTAGGTAAGCCTTCCCCCAACAACCGTCCCCCATATGGCGTGACCAAACTCGTGAACAAAATCCATGACGAGACCCAGGGGAATGAACAAAAACAGCGGCAAAAATAACGCCCTGTAATTGACGCTTATTTCCAACTTAGGAACCGCTATTTTCATTAAAATAATTGAGGCGATTAATGAAATGGTGACCCAAAATGCAGTGTCTATAACAAGGTTAGTCGGAACATATTCAATAGGCCCGTTTAAGCTGGTCACCAACCACACTAGGGGATAACCATAATGTTTGATTTCAGGTATGGCTATTCCCGGATCATTCCTAACGAGTCCAGTAGCCAATGACACAAGAACTCCGCAAACCATCGGCCCAACTATAGACTTTAACCTTAGAGTTCGGGACGCCAACTTCCCCACTCAACGATTCCATCTATAAACCCCCATTAAAACCCAGACATTAATAATACTACTCTTTAGAACAACCTATTCTAAAACTATAAACAGTTCCAAGTCCCTAATCTCTTAGGATTAGGCTATGAAGAGGTATCCCCGCTACGTTACGCCGGGCTTCGAGCCCTTTGACCCAGTGGAGTTAGCCCAGGCGACGGAAAAGATGGTGTGCAGAGGAAGGGAGCGAAAATACACTGCCATTTACGCCACAGGCGTTTACGGCGGCATAGCTACCGGCTATACCTGTGGCTGCTGCCTGAGATGCGTTTTTTGCTGGGTTGACTGGAGCCGCGATTTCCCAGAGAAATTTGGTAAGTTTTACTCGCCTGAAGAGGTTTTTAACCAATTGAGAAAGGTAGCCCACAAGCGGGGGGTTAATAAGTTGCGCATTTCGGGGGCTGAACCCACCTTGGGTAGGGATCATCTTCTCGGCCTCTTGGAGCATGTGGAGAACTCGGAGTTTCCCATCTTCATTTTAGAGACCAATGGCATCCTCTTCGGTGTCGACAAGGACTACGTTAGAAGGGTTTCTAGGTTCACTAAACCCTACGTCCGCGTCTCCCTAAAGGCGGGCACCCCGGAGGATTTCACGAGGAAGACAGGCGCCAGGCCTGAAGCCTTTGGGCTTCCCTTTCAAGCCATCCGAAACCTAATGGAATACGATGTGAGTTTTCATGTGGCTTCCATGAGCGCCGACCCGCGCTTGGTAACCCCAAAAGAACGGGAAAACTTGATGAAGAAACTGGCAGAAATAGACCCAAGCTTGCTCCTAAGCCTAGAGGAGGAAATAGTGGACGGCTACAACACCACCCTAGAAAGGTTAAGACACGCGGGCCTAAGGGTGGAGTGGCCCCTAAAAAGGATTTACAGGCCAATTAACGAAGCATTAAGGAGAGAAGGAAGCCCGATCCAGAACCGTGGATAGAAATTAAGTGGAGAAGACAGCCTTACTTCTCATACTAGGAAGGTTTGGTAGGCCTTCATGGTCCTAGAGAGGACAAGGCCACTCAAGTCCCTCTCAGGATCATCAACCTTATAAATCTTCAAATCAGAGCTTCGCCCTAGCCTCTTAATCCTTTCAGGATATTCCCCACCGGGCAAGTGGAAAAGGAAAACCTCGTGGCCGCGGTCTGCAACCCTCTCTAGGAGGGGAATAGCCTCCTCCAGGTTTTGCCACCCCCCGTCCGTGATGATGGTTATGAAACAGTTCCCAGCAGCCGCGGAGGCCAAATTCATGAGCTCGTAGGCAGGGAAAACGGTGAACTCATCAAAGGCCATGGAGAGAACCATTTCCTTGGTTTCCTCCAGATCGCCCCAATCGGCGGTGACATGTCCCGTGGAGAAGGTTATGATAGCGGTTTGACCGCCAGCCCTGGAGGCACTCATATAGGGAATGAAGGCCGCTGTGGCCGCCGTGTCATGGATCTTACCCATGCTCTTGCTTGCGTCAAGAATCACAATGGCGGATGGAACGAACCCGCTGATCACGGATTGCCCCTGTGAAGTGGGCTCGTTCACCCATTTTAAGGTGTTAACCTCAGGGGTTAGGGAACCCTCGTCAAGGCTCATTTCAATGTCCAATTCCTCTATTTCGTCCTCAATATACCACTCGTCCGGATATTTGGTGACAGCCCAAACGGGCCGCCGACTTGGGCTCTCAGCCAAATATTGAATAAGGGTCCTTTCAGCCCTGGATCGATACCAGTAGCGTCTCCAGAAGGCCTCGTCCAGAACTTTAGAATCGATCTTTCTATAGGGTTTGGACATGGACGTGGGCAAGATGGGTTCCTCCCCATGTGGCATCTCGCCGGGCGAGGGGCTCCTGATCTCCTTAAATCTACCCTCACCTCCAAGCTTCTGCCAAACCTCAGGGCTTAGGGGCGCGCCTTCCCCAATCCCTGTGCCCTCCTTCCTTTTACTCCGTTGAACCTTTATCTTCTTTTTCAGCCTATCCTTAACTTCTTTTTCCTCCTCCTCAGAGATGCGGGCTTTAACCCACTGCTTAAAAAATTCTCGGGCTGCCTCCCGATCTGGAATATTTCCATAAACATCTTCAAAGAGCCTCAGGGACTCGGGATAGAAGTCTTCTCGAACTTTGATGGGGTGTCCCTTAATATAACTACCTATTCCCCTTTCTGAGAGCATCCTTGGATTTCTCGCCTTAAGCCTTTCCAAGATCACGGTGATCATCTGAACTTTGGTGTGCCATTGCCACGGCCTGGTGGACCTAACAATGGTGTAGATTTCCCTGGCGGCCTCTGTTAGATCCTTATCAACAGAAGGCCCTACCCCAGGCAAGGCTTGCATGTAAATCCCTTGTAATACTGTGTCTGGTCCACCCAGCCTTTGTTTCTGGGACGCCTCAATGAGGTAAGGAACTTCGTGAAACTTCTTGGGAAGATAGTTAAGGTTGACCTGCAGATCCGAAAAAATGTAGGTCGCTAGATAAGCTAGGCTCCAGTGCCGTACCACCTGATAAGCCGCCCTTTCGAGGCTGTAGGCGGTCTTAAGGTCGTAGGGGCAGTGGTGGACGTGGGCGAGTTCATGGCGGAAGTACCAGAGGAGAAACCTTTCGGGATCAACGCCCTGGGGAACGATGTCTGGTTTAACAAAAACCACTCCGTTTACCACACTCAATGGAGCAGAGCCCAAAATCTCCTCCCCTTTCCCTCCTGATCCGAGGACCAGTCTACATGGGGGGCAGTAGAGTTCAGTGCGAGCCTGGTGAAAGAGCTGAGTTATGTTCCGGTTCATTTTGAACGAGTTCTCCAGGCGCTGGTTAACTTCCAATCCATCTGGGCTGAGAGGGTTTCCTCCTGCTTTAGTTTACCCCTCCCAATCCAATCCTCTTCCAGTTTCATTAGCTCTTCCGCAAACACCGCGTCCTCAACCGCCGCCTCCTTCGCAAGGCGGTAAAAGGAGGGGTTAAAATCCTTAGACAATTCGTTGAGGACCGTCCACTGCCTCCTTGCATTCCTGTCTTCTAATTTGGCCCTTTCCCTGTCTAACAGCTCCCGAAGATCGCCAAACAGGCTCCTAACCCGGACCAACTTTATCCTGTGGGAAAAGACCCAAAGGGCCATGCGGAGCAGATCATCCAGCGTGCACTCTCCATTGAGCCAAGTAGCGGCCTTGGCTAGATGAGATAAAATTACCGTAGCCCTTTCACTGGGCGGCTCCTTGACCATGGAACAGACATCCCTAATGAAATGGCATGCCTCACAGAGGGTGGGGGGCTTAATCTCAGACTCCTCCTTATCCCGCACACACACCTGGAAGTCCCTAACGATGAGGTTAATGTATCCCATGAGGTCAGGGTTCAATTTTATTTCCTGAACTTCCTTCCTAGCCTCCTCCAACTCTTCATAGGAAAGGACTTGAGGCATGGACTCAACCAAGCCGCCTTCATACCTGTCCAAGAGCTCCTGGAGGCGGAACTTTTCCCCTAAAGTCAGAGAATTTAGGGGCACGCTTACATCAAATCGGTCATAGAAGGGAGGGGAATGGATGAAGGCGGATGGGTCGCCGGGATTTTCATTCGCCAACAGGGTGTAGTCTCCAACCGTGGTTTTCTGGCCGTAGGCCCACACTTCCCCAAACTGCATCATGTGGTGAACGTTGGCCGTGGTATATGGGTTCAGCCGATTCACTTCGTCAAGGCCCTTCCCTCTGGCCTTAGTGAAGGACGCCCAGAGGACGCGCTCCACCCCTTCCCGCTCCAGGGAAGGAATGTGTAGTCGACCAACAACTTCACCCCTCTTCACCTCGGAAGCACCTGAGATCACCACCATGTCATCTCCACAGAGGCCCTTAAGCACTAGGAGCATGAGGGTGGATTTTCCGATGCCCCTCGGAGCCCGGATGAGGGTGGCTGACCTCCGGTGGAGCTGGTTTAGAAGCACTATGCGAATGGCTTCTTCGTTACCGACAAACCGCGACTTGACTTCCTTTTCCAAATCCTTAATTTTCACCTTTAGGGACGCCAAAATGGAACCCCCTGCAACCAAAGGAAGATAAACAAACTTAGCATGGCTGTAATCCCGAGGAGGACCCATATTAGCATCTTCATGCCTCGGATGCGCTTATGAAGCCGGTTAACCTCCGTCTCTAGTCCAGCTAACCGTTCCTGGAGCAGCTTGGCCGATCTACGATCCATAACTACCGTCTCCTCCGGCTCCCTTCCGAGGTAAACGGACTCAAGTAGGTTGGAGGGGGAGCTGGGGGGAAGCCTAACATCCTGCTCCTCCCAGGACATGGTTTTCCGATCTAATTTCACGGGGTTCTTCTTCGCCTGGGATTCGAGGAACCTCTTATAGGTTTCGCTTTTCATATTATCCCACATATATAACGGCGTTATAAACCGTGTTTCCATCATGCATAAACTCATAGTAACATATTAACCTATTCATAAGGGATAATCAGTCTGTCCACAGGAATTTGGTAACCTTAGAGACCTACATAACGGCATAGCATGGCGGGGCAGAGGCTTCACTTTTTATAGGAGCGCAAAACCCTTTCTGTTTCCTCTATGTCCTTGTGGGTGTCTATGGGGCTCCAGAAAGCGTCGTCATATTTTAAGGCCCTAAGTTTGCCTTCTTCAGACAGCCTGGGGAAGGTCGTATATTCTATTTCCCCCTTGTCAGGCAGGTAGCCGAAAATTCGGGGCGTGAAGCAGTAGATGCCCGCGTTAACCCAATACTCAGGGATTAGGGGCTTCTCCCTGAAGCGCTTAGCAAAGCCCTTATCGTCTACGTCAACTATCCCGAAGGGCGACCTGAGGGGAACAAGGGCTATGGCCCCAACAAAATTATCAACCTCTTCCATCAGCCTCATGGGATTCAAGTTAGTTATAATGTCCCCATTAAGAACCAAAAACTTCTCCTCCCCCTTCAAAAAAGCTTCGGTGTTTTTGAGGGCTCCGCCAGTGCCCAAGGGCTCCTCCTCAACCACGTATCCAGCCTTAAGACCATGCCTGTTTCCTCCGCCCACATGTTCTATTATCTTCTCCTTTAGATACCCCACACAGAATAGCATTTCATTAACGCCGTACTTTTTCAGCCACTCAATTTGCCAAGTCAGGATGGGTTTGCCCGCCACTTCCACAAGGGGTTTGGGGTTTGCATCCGTTAGGGGACGGAGCCTTTTACCCAAACCTCCAGCGAGGATCACAGCTTTCACTTTTCAGCCTCCAATTTAGATAATTAAATTGTATGAAGGTTTTAAAGATTTAGAAATTTATTTACGTGAAAAAGGCTCATTCTTCACCCGAAGGAGGTCTCAGTTATAGGAAGGTCTGGGCAGAATAAGGGATACCTTTCCGGTACCACCTGGGAGGTTTATCTTTATATTCTAACATCTGGAGAACCCGTTGGGGTGAGGGAGGTTTGGAGGGCCCTGAAACTTTCAAGCCCAAGTTTAGCCCAGTATCACATCAATAAGCTTCTAGAATTGAAGGTTGTACATCAGACCCAGGACGGAAAATATGCGGCGGAGGAAAGGGAGAGGATAGAAGCCCTCAGAAGCTTTGTCCTGTTGAGGGGTAGGCTTATCCCGCGACTGGTCTTTTATGGAGCCCTCATCGCTGGCGTCCTAACCATGTACCTAATCTTCTGGCCCCTGGAATGGAATTTTCGAGACTTGACTATTCTGGCTGTCTCCCTATTCAGTATCTTAGCCTTCTCCTTTGAGGCCTATGTTCAATATGGAAGCCTCAAGGCTGGCGTTCAAAAAGTTTGAACGGGATGTTCAAAAACGTAGTTTTAAGAGAACCCTTCTCTAACATTTTAACTTGTGATCACACTTGAAGGCCTTCACGATTAGGTTAAACCTCTATGTGAGTAAAAGGAAAATTTTCTTTAATGGTGCAGCCGCCTTCCTCATTGGGATTGTATTAGGCCTTATTCTCTGGAACTTTGGCGGTGTGCCCCCACCCCTAGGACCCGGTGGACCCTTTACGGTTCATTATGTTGGCGAGGGCATGGGCAGGGGAACCTTTGTGGCGACTCTTCCTGAATTAAGGATTGAGGTTAACGTGCCCCAGTATCGGTTGCCCGTGGGCCTCAATAAGGTGGAGGGCTACGCGGAGCTTAAGGAACACTTTGGAATAACCTCAGAGCAGGAGGCGCTCCTCTCCAAAAACGGCTTTGTGGTCCTGAGGGTTAGTAAGTTTGAAACCTTGGCGGAGGCCTACCGTTATCTGGTGGACGAGGGGCTGCCCCTTTTGATCACCACAGACGCTGTTCTCCACGCCTATCATGTGCTTTTTGATGAAACCCTGAAGCGGGCTGAACTGAATGTCCTCATAGATGAGATGAATGAAACCTTGGGAACCTTGCTTTTAGAAGCCCAGACAGAAGTCCAGACCTATGCTGGAACTCCATTGGAGCATCCTGCTAGGCTTAACCTAATGTACATAGAGGTGGCCTACTCCCTCATTAATCCAACCTTCCTTCCCACTAATGCCCCAGCCTTGCGGGAGTTGCAACTAATCTCTGAACACAGAGGCTTCATGGAGAGCCCCCTTTTTGGGTATAAGGAAGATTATTCCCAGTACTTTCCCAGGGGGCATTACACGGAAAACGAAAGGCTGAAGGCATATTTTAAAACCATGATGTGGCTTGGCAGGATGCGCTTCTCCCTTTTGTCGGATGGGCAAATTGATGTTAACCAGACAAGGGCTGCCGTTCTGCTTGCTTGGATGATTAAGAACACAGGGACCTATGATGAGTGGAGCAGGGTTTACGCGGTGACGAGGTTTTTTGTCGGCGTATCCGACGACCTAACTCCGGAAGACTACTTAACGGTGCTGGAAGAGTTGGCCATAAAAAGTCCAGAGCAACTTTATAAGGTCGCTACGGTGGCTGAGATCGTTGGAAAACTTCTCCAAAGGAACAGGGCTAAGATTTTGGGCACCTACGCCGAGACCTATCCCTGGATGCCCCAGAAGGGTGAGCTGGAAAGGGTGCTGAACGAAACCGCGGGGCTACGCTTCATGGGGCAACGGTTCATCCCCGACTCCTACATGTTCCAGCAACTCGTATATCCCCAAGTCGGAAATTTGGTTAAACCCAGATATTTCCCCAAAAGCCTTGACGTGCCAGCCGTCTTAGGCTCCAAAGCCGCGGAGGAAATTCTCAACAAAACCGAAACTGTCTATATGAACTACACGGTTCAACTTTACAAACTTAGGAGGGAGTTTCAGGCCTTAGATGCGGCAAATTGGACAAGGAATCTTTATTGGAGCTGGCTCTACACCCTAAACACCACCCTAAAGCCCATCTCCGGGGGATATCCAACCTTCATGACCACGAAGGCTTGGAGCCATGAGAAACTTCAGACCTTCACGGGAAGCTGGACCGAGCTTAGGCACGACACCATCCTCTACGCGAAGCAATCCTATACGCCTAGAATTGTTTCCGTGCCTCCTTCCAACACGGCCTACGTGGAGCCCTATCCCCAAACCTACCTTCGCCTGATGGGACTGATAAACATGACCCTGAACGGTCTAAATGGACTCAACATCCTTTCAGAAGATATTGAAGGAAGCCTAACAACCTTTAGGGGCAACTTGAAACTATTCTTGGACGCCTCTGTCCTGGAGCTGGAAGGAAAGAGCCTGCCCATAGAGACGCAGAAGAAAATCAGAGGGGCTGCAGAGGAATTTGCCACCATCCTAGGCGTCGCGTCGGAGAAGACCCAGAAGGCAACCATAGTGGCAGACGTCCACACGGACTCCAACTCTCAACAGGTTCTAGAGGAAGCCCTAGGAAAGTTCAACGTTCTCCTAGTGGTCTATTCCGATGCGGAAGGAAAACTCCACGCATCTGCTGGACCGGCCTACAACTACTTCGAGTTTTTCCAAGCCATGAGCAATAGGCTAACCGACGAGGGCTGGACTGCGCTCCTATCTACCGAGGACGCGCCTAAGCCGCCAGAGTGGACCAACGATTTCGCCGCCTAGTCCCTTAAAGCGCCATTTTTATTAATATCTTTCAGCATCGAGATATGGCTCATGGAGAGTCCGGATATGCTTAAGGCTGTAATATTTGACCTTGTTGGGACTCTTGCCTTTATAAAGGAGTATGTTGACAACAAGGAGGTTTCCTCACTTCTGGTGAACAGAGGTTACGAAGTTTATCCCCAGCAATTGAGATCGGCTTGGAATTTTGTCGTTTTTATAGACTACCCTAGGTTTGGATACAATAACTATGAATCAATGTTGCGGAAAATGTTTGAAAGATTAGAAGTCCAAATTGATGAACGAACTTTGAAGGATGTAGCAAAGTTATATCAGAGAAATTCCTTTGAGCTTTATCCTGATGCTCAAGATGCTGTTCAAAAAGTCAAAGGTTTAGGGTTAAAGACATCTATTGCTACCACTGCACCTCGTTTTTGGTTTGAAAGGGACATTAAACAAATCATCGATTACATTGATTTTATTTGCACAGGCTACGAAGCAGGGTGTGAGAAATCAAATCCAAATATGTATAAACGAATCCTTGAACACCTTAAAGTTAGTTCACAAGATGCGGTAGTAATTGGTGACGACATAGACTTGGATATTCTAAATCCCAAGAAGCTTGGCGTGAGAACCATATTGTTGGATAGAAATGGAAAATCAAAAAACCTTCTTGAGCCAGATGCAATCGTCTCCAATCTCAATGACGCTTTGAAAGTATTTACAGCTTGGGCAAATAGGACATAATTTTGAAGAAGTTTATAAGAGAACGGAAAGACGGTATTTCTTGTACCAGAGGAGTCTGAATCTATGGAATTTGTCACAAAAAGAAAAAAACTCTTTAATTGACAAGTTTACGACTTACATATGTGCTCCATTTAAAGTTGTAGAGGAGGAGCGGAGCGTTGAAGAGGTGGAGAATAACTTCTAAGGAGAGGATGTTAACAGCCTCTCGAAATCAGGAGTCAGACATGGTTCCGATCTGCCCCGACACGTCGAACATGATCCCCGCTAAGCTGACGGGAAGACCCTTCTGGGACATCTGCCCCTTCGGGAATCCCCCTATGGGGGCCTACATCGAAGTCGTCAAGAGATACGGTTTTGACTGTTGGATGGGCGTTTCTTTGGGTCCCAAAATTTATTCCACATCCGACCTTAGACCCGTAAGCGGGGGCGACAAGAGGAAGTTTCGAACCGAGATTTTGGGTAGAACCCTAGGGCCATAAGGGCCCGAACCTACTGTACCACACCCAAAGGGGAACTTTGGTCTGAAACCCTATGTTTCCGAGATGAAAATCGGTTTTCTGGGCATCTTAAGGCCTCCAAGGCGCAGAACCACAGTTCCCGTGAGACTCCTTATAAAGATTCCCTCCAGCCAACCTTTTTCCTATCCCTTAAAGACTGCATAATGGCTTCGGTGTCCACCCATAGCCGGTCAAACAAGCGGTGGGCTGGAAGCAACGGAGGGGTCCACCGCTTTACCACCAAAGTTTTATATGTTGTCAAGTTTTTTAGAGTGTTATGGTGGAAGAAAGGTGACCATGAAGAGGTACGGGGGATTTGTCCCGGCGCTGCCGACACCCATTACCTCAGGCGAGAGGATTGACGAAGATGGCGTCGAAAGGCTCATCCGATATGTGCTTCAAAGGGGTGCTGATGGCGTTTTCGTCCTAGGTTCCATGGGTGAATTTGCAAAACTTATGGATACTGAAGGGGAGCGTTTGATCCGGATATCTAGAGAATTAGTTAAAAATGATAAGCACTTTTTTGTTGGAGTTTCCGACACGGGGACGAAACGGGTGATCGCCAACGCTAAGAGGGCTCATGAGTTAGGCGCGGACACCGTAGTCGTGCTTCCACCCTACTTTTACCATT
>Ga0315312_1002262_pt1 | contig 13518 bp, 11 predicted proteins | sample TDP7_MG_FD_203629 | JGI IMG/M metagenome (GOLD analysis project Ga0315312, IMG submission 203629) | Freshwater sediment microbial communities from Lake Towuti, South Sulawesi, Indonesia - TDP7 | ecosystem: Environmental > Aquatic > Freshwater > Lake > Sediment | place: Indonesia: South Sulawesi... | reverse complement strand
CTGGAGGAATGTTCCGGTCCGCGTCTGGGAGTACACGATTGGCGGCTACCAAGTGATCAAGAAGTGGCTCAGCTACCGGGAGAAGAAGCTGCTGGGGCGGTGGTTGACGGTGGAAGAGACGCGCTACGTGACGGAAATGGTGCGGCGCATCGCGGCGCTCCTGCTCCTCACACCTGAACTGAACGCCAACTACGAAGCTGTGAAGCGCGCGCCGTGGACGTGGTCATCGGACACGCATCTCTCACGGCAGGCGGTGGGTGGTTCACCAGGGACTCCGCCGTCCCGCGGTGTAGAATCTTAGGGACCATAGAGAGTAGACGACTTCCACAATGCCGATTGCTGAGCACAAGCCCCGCGCGCTAGTGACACCGGCAGTACTCGTGTGGGCGCGCGAGGAGGCCGGGCTTGAGCGCGAAGTGGCGGCAGGCAAGCTCAGCGTGAAGCCGGAGCGCCTGGCTGAATGGGAGGCCGGTGAATCCCGACCCACGCTCCGGCAACTGCTCGACCTGTCCCGTGTATACAAGCGCAACCCGGCGGTATTCTACCTGGAGCAGCCCCCCGAGGAGCATCTTGCCGTTCATGATTTCCGGCGTCTCCCCGACGTCGGTGTTCTGCCCCTCTCCCCGGAGCTCCGCTACGAGATCCGACTTGCTTACATGCGCCGCGACGTGCTGCGGTCCGTCCTGGGCGCCGAGGTGCCGCGAACCAGTTTGCCGCGGATGGCGATACGTGACGAGGAATGGGAGCGCGCTGCGGCGGCGATCCGCCGGCACCTGGGCGTGAGCCTCACCGAACAGCGCGAGTGGCGCCGCCCCGATGTCGCATTCAAGGCTTGGCGCGAGGCACTTGAGCGCATCGGCGTCCTCGTGTTCCAGACGACGCGCGTGGACATCCGTGAGATGCGGGGGTTCTCGATAGCCGAGCGCGATCTCCCGACGGTGTTGCTGAACGGAGGCGACGCTGCGGCCGGGAAGTGCTTTTCCGCGATTCATGAACTCTGCCACTTGGTTCTGAACGAGGGGGGTCTCTGCCTTCCGGGCGACGAGCGCACCGACCCGGGCGACAGCCTGGAGGTCCTGTGCAACCGGATTGCCGGCGCGGTGTTGGTGCCGGCCGAAAGCCTCGTTGCCGAGCAGATAGTCCGCGCGGTGACCGGGCGCGAAGACTGGACCGACGAAGGCCTGGAGCAGCTCGCCAGGGAATACGCCGTCAGCCGAGAGGTCGTTCTGCGCCGACTTTTGATTCTCGGCAGGACGACTGAACGGTTCTACCGTCTAAAGCGGCAGCAGTACCACGAAGAATGGCAAGCCCACCGGGAGCGCGAGTCTGGATTCCCCGTTCCTCAGCACATCAGAGCGCTAAATCGGACCGGCCGGCTATTTGCCCGCAGCGTCCTGGAGAGCTTTTACGACGGACGCATCTCCGCTTCGGATCTCCCGCGCTACCTAGGCTTGAGGCTGAAGCATCTCAGCGACTTCGAAGCGGCGGTGTACGGCTCATGACACGAAGAGAGGCGCCGGCTGATTGAAATACAGCATCGACACGAGCTCACTCATTACCCCATGGCGCTTCCACTATCCGCCCGCACGGTTCCCGAGCGTCTGGACGCGGTTGGAGGGACTGATTCGAAACGGAGATCTTCGCGCGAGCCCCATGGTCCTGGCCGAACTTGAAAAAGGGGAGGATGACCTCCATGAGTGGGCGCGCCGGCAGGCCGACCTGTTCATCGATCCGGATGAAGAGGAACAGCGGCTTGTGCGCCAGATCGTCAACGACTTCCCCGGCCTTGTCAAGCCCGGTGAAGACCGCGTCAATGCCGATCCTTTCGTGATCGCTTTGGCGATGCGATACGGGCTCACACTCGTGACTCAGGAGCGACCGGCTGGGCCAGGGGGACAGCCCAAGATTCCGAACGTCTGCGCCGCCCGCGGGATTCGGTATTTCGACATACTCGGGCTGTTCGCGGACTGCGGTTGGACCTTCTGAGCGGCGTCTTTCACACCGTGCAAATCGCGGCGGTGGGGATGAAGGTGCGGCGCGCAGGCTCCATCGTGATCACGGCCTCGACCAACTCTTACGACGGCGAGGCGGGCTTCACCGCGTACAACGCCACCAAGGCCGGCCTGCTGGGCATTCTGCACACCGCGGCCAACGAACTGGGGCCATACCAGATCCGGGTCAACGCGGTCTGCCCGGGTTTGATCCGCACGCGTTTGAGCGAGCACTGGTTCAGGCAGACTGAGATCATCAAGCCCTACTTCCGTCACATCCCGCTGGGCCGGGGCGGTGAGCCGGGGGAGGTGGCTTGGGCGATTGCCTTCCTGGCCTCGGATCTGGCTTCCTACATCACCGGCGCCGCGCTCCTGGTGGACGGCGGGCAACTGGCTGGCAAGTTCGGCACCTGGAACGAGGAGCGCGCCGACTTCCGCGAGGGTCGCTCGCGGCTGCGGTGAATTCTACGCCAAGTACTCCCTCATCAGGGAGAGGTAGCGGCGGGCGGTGGCCTGCATGTCGCCCGGGTACTTGTCCTGCTCCAGGGTGAGGAAGCCGCGGAAGCCGATGGCCTTGAGCGCCTGGGCAATGGCGCGGAAATCCATCACCCCCTCGCCGATGTGGACGAACCGCCGCATCAGGCCGTCGATGTCCCGGACGTGGAGGTTCATCAGGTGGGCTTTCACCTTGTGGATCGCCGCCGGCGGGTAGTCCCGGTGGGAGGCGGTCCAGCCGGTATCCAGGTTGTAGCCCAGCGCCGGATCGCGGATGGCGTCCCACAGGCGGAGGAAGGACGCCACGTCCGGGATCATGGTGTGGGTGTGGTGCTCGATGCTCAGCTTCATCCCGTGCGCCTTGGCCCGGGCGAGGCATTCCTTGATCGCGCCCACGAAATTGGCCCACACAGTATCCCAGTCGAAGCCCGGGGCGATGTCGATGTGGAACTTCTCGCCCGGCTTGGGCTCCTGGATCTCGTAGTAGCGGGGCAGGTACGCCTGCGGTCCTTTCCACTCCCGCGGCCAGGGGGCGACGATGTTGACGATGGGAGCACGGAGCTTGCGCCCGATCTTGCAGCCGGCCTCGAAGTAGGCGAGGTTCTGGTCGCGGAGCGAGCGGTCCAGGCTGGTCAGGCCCTCGACCACCGGCTGAAACAAGATGAACTGGGCCACCTCCAGCTTGTACCGGTCCAGCTTGCGGTTGATCGCCGCAATCCGGGCGTCGGTCCAGTAGCCGCGGATGTCCTCGCGGGTGAGCAAGATGAGCTCTGTACCCTCGAAGCCCATCTGGCCAATCAAGTCGATGGCCGGCTCGGGGTCCTGGTTGGCGCCGAAGGTATGGAAATTGAAGCTGCCGCAGCTTATGCGCGGACGCGCGGCGCGTGGCGCGGGGGCCGCCCCCTGCGCCGCGGCGGCGAGGAACGTTCGCCGGCTAAGCGCCTCCGCCGGCGCAGCCACGGGTCCGGCAAGCGGTGAAGAGGAAACAGGCACGGAGAACCTCCAGCGTTAGCGAGCCTACCACATCCCGCCCTCACTCTGGCCGGCGCCAGTTTTCGGCTCCTCGTCCAGAGGGCGACCGGCCGTGGTGTGCCCCACCCGCTGGCAGAATCCAACGCCCCTGCGCCGCATAGGCGCGCTGCCGCCCCGGTGAGCGGTGCCCTAAAGACTTATCACGGCCCCTCCGGCGCATGCCGGCCTGCCACCGCGGTTAGCGGCTGGCGGAGAGAGGGGGATTCGAACCCCCGATAGAGTTTCCCCTATACACGCTTTCCAAGCGTGCGCCTTCAACCACTCGGCCATCTCTCCGGGGTGGTCTCAAAGAGCCGCCGCCTGCGGATCTACGTTCAATGTAGCACAGGGGCGCGGCTACTTCGGCAGTGGCGTGACGGTGATGGTGACCTTGGTCCCCGGCTCGAGGGCGCAGCCCCGGTCAGCTAGGCGGTAAAGATAGTCGCGCAAGCACAGGTAGCCTTCAGCGCCGTGACCAGCGGGAAAGGCCGGCGCCTGGCACCAGGCTGCGGCTGAAACCCCCGGGGCGAGAACTGCCAGAAGGCCGGCCGTCAGACCATCCTTGCCGCACTTGGCCTCCAGGGAGCGCGCGAGCAGGGCGTCCTGGCGTGCGTTGCGGCGGATCAGCCCCCGAATGGAAGGGGGCCCCTCCGGCTCGCGCTTGCCCCCGCCGCACAAGTAACCGCGCAGCATCTCGCGAGCGCTCGCGTCGGCAGGGGCGTCGATGGGCGCCAGCGCGGATCCGGGCGTCAGGCCCACGGGCAGCACCGGCGCCGTGATCCGGACCTCCATCGGGTAGATGACCCACTCCACGCCCACGCTGAGTTGCAGCTCGAAGCGGACACGCTCCACTGGCGCGTTGCCGGGCACCCAGAGGTCCAGCAAGTAAGCCACGATGGTTTGGCCAGGGAGCCGCGGGCCGGCATCGGCCACCGCCCCTTCCGCGGAAATCGTCAACGGTGTTAAGCGGTCCGGCCACCACGCCCCACCTCGCTGCGTCCAGCTCACTTTGTAGACCCTGGACTTGAGGACGTTCTCCGGGTTCTGCCCGACGAACAGTGAGAAGGGAAGGTCCTCGGGCGCATCCACGGCCACCTGGAAGCAAGCGTGCGCGTTGCGGATCACGGCCGGCGAGAGGATCTCGCGCGGGCGCGGCGCCTTGTCCAGCGCCAGGATCTTGCCCTGTGGGTCGAGGCGCTGGAACTCGGAGTACACGCGAATGGACTGGGCCGCCAGCGGCGCGCCAGCCAGCGCCGCCACGAAAAGCCACAGGTGCACCATGCGGATCATTCTAGCCCTTCGCCGGCGGGCGGAAGGGACGGCGCACTTCGTCCACCTCGTTGCCGCGGGTCCAGATCAGCGGCAGGTCCCAGCCGCCGAAGCCCTTCCGCTCGGCCAGCCGCAGGTGCTGTATCCGGCCGGGATCGAACCCCATCACCGCGGCTCCCACCGCATCCACCGCCACCCCATTCGCGCCGGCGATGATCACGTTGTAGTGGACGCTGCGTGCCCCCGGCGCCGACGGGCCGTCGCCCTCGACGCCCCACGACCCGCCCAGGATGGCGTAGTCGGCCGGATGGAAACTGAACAGGTCCACGATGACCTCGTCCACCGCCCCCAGCTTGTGCAGCCCGCTCTTGGGGAAGCCGTACTTCGCGCCGGGGCCGATGCCGAAGTAGTTCTTGAGCGCGAGCGAGACGCCCGTCAGGCGGTGCGTCTTGAGCGGCGACAGGCTGATCAGCTTGTCGCACTGCTGGATGGTCTTGGGGATATGGTAGAGACCGTCGGGATTGTTCCTGGCCAAGGCGCCTTCCGGCACCGGCAACTCGATGGTCTCGTCGAAATTCAGGTCCACGCACTCGAAGCGCACACCGGGGTGGCGCTTACTGAACTCCTCGACGAGGCCGCGGTAGCTCAAGCCGCCGAAGGCGCCGCCCCAGTCGGTGGTCCAGCCGTCCACCGGCGAGCGGGATCTCTCCCTGGGGAGCCACTCGCCCGAGCCCTCGGCGATGGTGATGCGCCGCCCGCAGTTGTTCTCGACCAGGAACGCGATGAGGCTGCGAACCAGGCGCGGATCAGTCACCGTGCCGTGTATGTAAGCGTGGTGCGCGCCACCGTCGCGGGTTTCAGGTCCCAGCCCGTAGCAGGCCACGATGTTCGGCTTGATCACCACCCAGTCGTCGGGCGCGATAAGTGAAGGCAGCCCGCCCGAGGGCGGACTGCCGATCTCCAGGGCCTTGCGCAGCATGGCCTCCAGTTGCACCGTGGTGAGGTCCTTATCCGGGGGCTGCGGATCAGTCAGGCCCGCGATCCTGGTGCCGTCGTGGTCTTCCGAGCCGGTGAAATCGGAGCGCACGATGCCCACGCGCGGGGTTTGATCTCGCGTGGCGGAGGCCGTCACGGCTTCTTCCTTCTTTTGCGGGGGTTTCTGCTGCGGGGCGGCCAAAGCGGCGGCCGCGCCCAAGCCCAGGAAATGTCGTCTCTGCATGTAATCACCCAGACTGGAAAATGCTCAGCGCGTTGTCGCCCTGGCGAACCATACGTCCGCGGCGGAGGCGCCCGTAGTCGTCGTCCAGGCGCGTCCGCACGGAGTGCTGCGCCACCACCAGTGGCGGCGGCGCGGCTCCCAGCAGGCGCAGCGCCGCGCGGCACTCCCGCTCCTCCTCGTAGGGTGGATCGAGGAACACGATGTCCGCGGCGAGCTGGCCCAGCCGTGTCAGCGCCTCCCCGTGAATGACCTCAGCCCGCTCGGCCAGCCCCAGCGCAGCCAGGTTCTCGCGGATCACCGCCACCGCCGGGCGGTGCTTCTCCAGGAAGATGGCCCGAGCGGCGCCGCGGCTGAGGGCCTCCAGCCCGACGGCCCCGGACCCGGCGTAGGCGTCCAGGAACACTGCTCCCCGGACGCGCGCGCCCAGGATGTCGAAGAGCGTCCCGCGCAGGCGGTCGGGCGTAGGGCGCAAGCGCAGGCCCGCCAGGCTCTTCAAGGGACGGCTCCGGAACTCCCCGCCGATGATCCGCATCAGCCCGCCTCGATCAGCCCGTAGCGCTCGCCCCAGCGCCGGCGGATGTAGCCGATGGCCCGGTTGAGCTCCTCGCGGCTAGGCGGACTGGCCAGGAACCCCTGGGCCTCGTGCCGCGCCTCTTCCAGCAGCTCGGCGTCGCGCACGATGTTGGCGATACGCAGCGTAGGAATGCCCGATTGCCGGGTGCCGAAGAACTCGCCGGGACCGCGCAGCTTCAGATCCATCTCGGCGATGAAGAAGCCGTCGGTGGATTCCCTCATCGTGCGGATGCGCTCCCGGGCCGCCTCGTTGAGCTTTCCGGTCACCAGGATGCAGTAGCTTTGCGCGGCGCCTCGCCCCACCCGCCCGCGAAGCTGGTGGAGCTGCGCCAGGCCGAAGCGCTCGGCCTGTTCGATGACCATGACGCTGGCGTTGGGCACGTCGATGCCCACCTCGATGACGCTGGTCGAGACCAGGATCTTGATTGCCCCGCGCTTGAAGCGCTCCATGACGGCCTCTTTCTCCTCCGCGGGCAGCCGCCCGTGCAGCAGGCCGACCGGCAGGCCGGGGAAAACCACTTCGTCAAGCTGCCGGTACATCTTCTCGGCCGCCTTGATGGCCTGGGTCTCGGACTCCTCGATGGCGGGGTAGACCACGTAGGCCTGGCGGCCGGCCTCCACCTGGTTCTTCAGGAAGCTCCACACCTGCTCGAGGCGGTCCTCGGGAACGTGGCGCGTGATGATGGGTTTCCGGCCCGGCGGCAGCTCGTTGATCACCGAGACATCCAGGTCGCCGTAGAGCGTGAGCGCCAGGGTGCGCGGGATAGGCGTGGCAGTCATGACCAGCACGTCCGGCGAGCGCCCCTTGGCGATGAAGTTCAGCCGCTGAAGCACGCCGAAGCGGTGCTGCTCATCCACGATCGCCAGGCCGAGCTGGCGAAAGCGCACGTCTTCCTCCAGCAGAGCGTGGGTGCCTACGGCGATCTTGATCAGCCCCTCCTCCAGCGCCCGTTTCAGTTGGCTCTTCTGCCGGCTCTTGAGCGAGCCGGTCAGCAGGGCGATCTCGTAACCCAACCGGGCGAAGATGTTCTTCAGGTAGAAGTAGTGCTGGGTGGCCAGGATCTCGGTCGGCGCCAGCACCGCCACCTGGCAGCCGTTCTCGATGGCGATGACGGCTGCCTCGGCTGCCACCAACGTCTTACCACTGCCCACGTCGCCCTGGAGCAGGCGGTGCATGGGCGCGGGACTCTTCATGTCGAGGGCGATCTCGGCGAGCACGCGCTTCTGCGCGCCGGTAGGCTTGAAGGGCAGCATCTGCTTGACCCGCTCGCGCGCTGTGTCGGTGAGCTGGAAGGCAATCCCGGGGCGCAGGCGGGCCTGCGCGTGCTTCAGAGCCAGGCCCAGCTCCAGCCAGAAGAACTCCTCGAAGATGAGCCGGGTTTGTGCGGGGGAGCGGAACGAGTTGAGCAGCCGCAGGTCTTCTTCCGCGGAGGGGAAGTGCAGGGTGCGCAGGGCGGTGCTGCGGTCCGGCAGGCGCAGGCGCTCCCGCAGCGCCCCCGGCAGGGCGTCGTGGAGCGGACCGAGGGTTTCGAGCAGCCGGTGCATCAGGCTGCGGAACACGCGGGTGGAGATCTTGCCTGCTGCTTCGTAGATGGGCACCACGCGCCCGACGTGCAGGCTGGCCTCGCCCTCCTCGGCCTCGCCGATGACCTCGAATTCGGGGTGCGTCAGGGTCAGCGCGCCACTATAGGAATCCCACTCGACCTTGCCGTAAAGGGCGACCCGCTGGCCCGGCCTGATCACCTCGGCCAAGTAGCCCGCATGGAACCACCGGGCCAGGAGGCGCCCCCCGGAGCCGTCCCCGAAGCTGGCTTCGAACATGCCCAGGTCGCGCCGCCGGAAGCCGGCCAGGCTGGCTGTTCGCACTTCCGCGATGACCGTGGCCATCTCGCCGGGGGCCAGCTCCGCAATGCGCTTCAGGTTGCTGCGGTCTTCGTAGCGAAAGGGTGCATAGGTGAGCAGATCCTCGACCGTCTGGATGCCCTTGGCCGCGAGCATCTCCGCCCGCGCCGGACCCACCCCCTTCACGTACTGAACCGCAGTGGTTAGCTCCACTTTGAGATTCAGTGTACAATGCGCGTCATGCCTGTCACGTTGCTTCTTTTGCTGGCGGCCGCGGCCGGCGCCGCCGAGTTTCGCCTGGGCATCATCGGCACGGACACCTCCCACGTGCCGGCTTTCACGCGAGCCTTCAACGATCCCACCGCGCCGGACCACGTGCCCGGCTTCCGCGTGGTGGCGGCTTACAAAGGCGGCAGCCCGGACCTGGAGTCCAGCTACACCCGGGTAGAGAAGTTCGCCGCCGAGGTGGGCACCAAATGGGGTGTCGAGATTGTCCCGGACATCGCCACCCTGTGCAGCAAGGTGGACGGCGTGTTGCTGGAAAGCGTGGACGGCCGCGTGCACCTGGCGCAGGCCCGCGAGGTGATCAAGGCCGGCAAGCCGCTGTTCATCGACAAGCCGCTGGCCTCAACCCTGGAGGATGCCCGCGAGATCGCGCGCTTGGCCCGCGAGGCGGGCGTGCCTTGGTTCAGTTCCTCGAGCCTGCGCTACAGCGAGACAGTCATGTCGCTCAAGGTGCCGGATATCACCGGCGCCATCATCTGGGGCCCCGGGCCGCTCGAAGAGCATCACTACCTGGATCTTTCCTGGTACGCCATCCATTCCGTAGAAATGCTCTATGCCCTGATGGGGCTGGGCTGCGAGGAGGTCACCCGCGTCACTACCGAGGGCGCCGACGAGGTGGTGGGCCGCTGGAAAGACGGGCGCCTCGGCAGCGTTCGCGCGCTCCGGCCTTACGGCGGCTACGGCGCGGTGGTCTTCCGCCCCAAGCAGGTCAACCAGAGCGATCCAAAGGCCAAGAGCGGCTACGGGCCGCTGCTCAAGCAGATCGCTGAGTTCTTCCGCACCCAGACGCCCCCTGTGCCCAACGAAGAAACCCTGGAGTTGTTTGCTTTCCTGGACGCCGCGCAGCGCAGCAAAGCCGCCGGGGGCAGGCCTGTGAGGCTGCGGTAGAGGCCGCGTCGCCAAGGGCCTCTGGCTATTCTGGAGGTGAGAGGGGAGATTATGCCAGAGCGTAGTACGCTGTTTCAGGAGGACACCAACCCCCAGGAAACCGCGGATTGGCTGGAAGCGCTCGAGGAAGTTGTCCGGCGCGCCGGGCCGGAGCGCGCGCGCTATTTGCTGGGCCGCCTGAACGAAGTGGCCTGCCGGCGGGGCGCGGCGCCGCCGCCCGCGCTGCGCACCTCTTACGTCAACACCATCCCGCGGGCCGAAGAGGAGCCGTACCCCGGAGACCGCGAACTGGAACGAAGGATCAAGAGCCTGATCCGTTGGAACGCCATGGCGATGGTGGTACGCGCCAACAAGTACGATCCCGGTATCGGGGGCCACATCTCGACCTATGCCTCGCTGGCCACCCTCGTCGAGGTGGGCTTCAACCACTTCTTCCACGCCCGTTACGGGGATCAGCCCGGCGACTTGGTTTACTTCCAGGGCCACGCTTCGCCTGGCATTTACGCCCGCGCGTACCTGGAAGGCCGCCTCACCGAGCAGCACTTGCAGAACTTCCGTCACGAATTGCGAGAGCGTCCCGGCCTGGCCTCCTACCCGCATCCCTGGCTGATGCCCGGTTTCTGGCAGTTCCCCACCGTCTCGATGGGCTTGGCCCCCCTCCACGCCATCTATCAGGCCCGCTTCATGCGTTACCTGGAAAACCGCAGCCTGCTCGCCAAAACCCCGCGCAGGGTCTGGGCTTTCCTCGGCGACGGGGAAATGGACGAGCCGGAATCCACTGGGGCCATCCGTATCGCGGCGCTCGAGAAACTCGACAACCTCATCTTCGTGGTCAACTGCAACCTCCAGCGGCTGGACGGCCCGGTGCGCGGGAACGGCAAAATCATTCAGGAACTGGAGAGTATCTTCCTGGGGGCCGGCTGGAATGTCATCAAGGTGATCTGGGGCGAGGACTGGGACGAGCTGCTTGAAGCCGACTCAAGCGGCCTGCTTGTCCGGCGCATGGAGGAGTGCCTGGACGGCGACTACCAGACCTACGCCGCTAAGGACGGCGCCTACATCCGCCGTGAATTCTTTGGGAAGTATCCGGAACTTCTGGAACTGGCCGCGCACTTGAGCGATGAGCAGCTCACCAAGCTACGCCGCGGCGGCCACGACCCCCAAAAGGTGTATAACGCCTACCGGCGCGCCCTGGAGCACCGCGGCTCACCCACCGTCATCCTGGCCAAGACCATCAAGGGCTATGGATTGGGCGAGGCCGGCGAGGGCCGCAACGTCACCCACCAGCAAAAGAAGCTCAACGAGACTGAGCTCGAGTACTTCCGCCAGCGCTTCGAGATTCCGCTGCCGCCCGAAGCGGTCCACACGGTCTCGTTTTACCGCCCGCCGGAAGACAGCCCCGAGATCCGCTACCTCCTCGGACGCCGCCGGGAGCTGGGTGGATTCCTGCCTGCGCGGCAGCCGGCCCAGTTGAGACTGGAGGCTCCGCCGCTGGGGTACTTCCGCGAGATGCTCGCCGGCTCCGCCGGACGCGAAGTCTCCACCACCATGGCCTTCGTGCGCCTGCTGACCCTGCTGCTGCGGCACCCGACGCTAGGCCGGTTCGTGGTGCCTATCATCCCCGACGAGGCGCGCACCTTCGGCATGGATGCCCTCTTTCGCCAGATCGGCATCTACGCCAGCCAAGGCCAGCTCTACCGCCCCGTCGATCAGGAGATGCTGCTCTACTACAAAGAGTCCACCGCGGGGCAGATCCTCGAAGAGGGCATCACCGAAGCCGGGGCGATGGCCTCCTTTACCGCGGCGGGCACCGCCTACGCCAACTACGGCGTGCTTCTGATCCCTCTCTACATCTACTACTCCATGTTTGGCTACCAGCGCATCGGCGACCTGATCTGGGCCTTTGCCGACGCCCGCGGAAGGGGTTTCCTGGTCGGGGCCACAGCAGGCCGTACCACCCTGGCCGGCGAGGGCCTCCAGCACCAGGACGGTCACAGCCACCTGCTGATGAGCGCCGTGCCCACGTGCGCCTCCTACGATCCGGCCTTCGCTTTCGAGATGGCGGTGATCCTCCAGGACGGGTTGCGGCGCATGTGCCAGGAAGGCGAGGACCTGTTCTACTACCTGACGGCCTACAACGAAAACTATGCGCAGCCGCCCATGCCCGAAGGCTGCCGTGAGGGCATCCTGAAAGGGATCTATCGCTACCGGGCGGCGGCCGAGCAGGCGGTGGCGCAATTGTTCGGCAGCGGGCCCCTTCTCAGCGAGGCCCTCCGCGCCCAAGACTTGCTGGCGGAGCGCTACGGGGTGGCGGCAGACGTGTGGAGCTTGCCCAGCTACAACCAGTTGCGCCGGGAGGCGCTGGAAGTCGAACGCTGGAACCGCCTGCATCCTGTTGAGCCGCCCCGCACGCCCTACATCGTAGAAGCACTCGCCGCCGCCCGGGGCCCCATCATCGCTGCCACCGACTACCTGAAGGCGATTCCGGACCAGGTGGCGCCGTGGCTGGCCGGACGGCTGGTGGCGCTGGGCACCGACGGCTTCGGGCGCAGCGACAACCGCGAGCACCTCCGGACGCATTTTGAGGTGAATGCCGAGGCCATCGCCGCCGCCGCGCTGGCGAGCTTGGCGCGCCAGGGCCAGTTCGACCGAGGAAGAGCGCAGCAGGCCGTGGCGGAACTGTCACTGGATCCGGAGGCGATCGACCCGGCTAAAGCCTGATCAGGGGACGGTTTCGGTCTCCACTTACGGGCCAGCCAGGCCAGGAACAGCCCGTCCGGCGGCACGTCTTCCCAATAGGAGATGAACCGGCTGGAAACCGCGCGGCAGTGGCGCCCGAGCAGTCGCTCCAGTTCCTTGCGGTGGAACCATTTCTCCCACTCGGGGGTTTCCAGGCACTCCCACTGGCCGGGTTGTGTTCAAAAGTCACAGTTCCCGCTTCTGTGGTACACTGGCGACTCAACCGAAAGGGAGGCAAAAAGCAATGCAGCGGGTCGCGCTATTTGTTGATGGCGGGAATATGTTCTTCGCCCAGAGGTCGTGTGGTTGGCACATCGATTTCCGACTTGTGTACCAGTTTTTTACGGACAACCGTGAGAAGGCTGGGGCCTTCTACTTCACTGCGACGCCTCCTGCGGGTGACAGGGATAAGCTGGACAAGTACAGGAAGTTCCGCACCGCTCTCATCTACATGGGCTACACAGTTGTGGATAAAGAAGTCAGCGTTATCACCGACCGCACGACGGGCGTGACCAAGCTGAAGGGCAACCTGGACGTGGAAATGGTCTTCAGAATGCTGACCACGGTGGAGTCCTATGATGAGGCAGTGATCTTAGGGGGCGACCGAGATTACGTGCCGATTTTCGAACATCTCCGCAACCTCGGGAAGACAGTGACCGTTGTCGGCAGACGTGCCTCCACTGCCACAGAGGTGATCAACGTCGCCAACAGGTTCATGGATCTGGACAGCATTCGAGACAGGATCGAGAAACGAGGGTACGCAGCCGCCCCCCGGAGCCAGCCCACAAACTAAAAACGGGGGCCATATCGGAGTCCCCCGCTCGCAATTCTATGCGCCCGTGATATATATAGTGGGCTGTCGAATTCGTTAACCAGTATACCGCCGTTCCGTCGCTCAAGTCAACAGCTTGACGCAGAAAGATAAGCCGTTTATTTTCAATACGGTACACCGATTGTCAAAACTCGATAGCCGACCGCACGGCCGCAGCCACCTCCGATCGGCTTTCCCGAACCTGCGCCCTTTCTACCTTACCGCCAGCCAGGCCAGGAACAGCCCGTCCGGCGGCACGTCTTCCCAGTAGGAGATGAACCGGCTGGAGACCTCGCGGCAGTAGCGCCCGAGCAGCCGCTCCAGTTCCTTGCGGTGGAACCATTTCTCCCACTCGGGGGTCTCCAGACGCCCCCACTGCTCGGCGTTCTTGTCAA
>Ga0315312_1002261_pt1 | contig 13520 bp, 11 predicted proteins | sample TDP7_MG_FD_203629 | JGI IMG/M metagenome (GOLD analysis project Ga0315312, IMG submission 203629) | Freshwater sediment microbial communities from Lake Towuti, South Sulawesi, Indonesia - TDP7 | ecosystem: Environmental > Aquatic > Freshwater > Lake > Sediment | place: Indonesia: South Sulawesi... | reverse complement strand
GCTACAATAGCGACCTTATCCACCTTAGAAAAATCGTAGCCAACTCTGTAGGAGCTTTCTCCTGCTCCTGAATAGCAGCCGCCTATAATGAGCAAAACAACGGTTACACATATATAAACAGAAACAATTTTCATACCCGATACCTCCGACAGAATAAATAATCAAACATTTATTTAATTTTAACAAATTCGGGCAGAATTGTCAACTTTTTTATGTGGTTTCCCAGCGCATTTCGTATTAGGTATATCGTATACCGTCGCCCCTTCGGCAAGCTCAGGGCAGGCGTGCCGGCGACGGCTAAGCAGAAAGGAAAGGCTAAGGTATTGTTTTTATCCTTAGCCTTTCTATATTTATCCGCCCCCCTTCTTGCTTTCGCAAAAAAACAGGGGGGAGGCAGCTCTATTTAGGGTCGGGGTTTGCTATGTCGGATTATAGGTAAGGTCTGTGGAGCCGGGTTCTTTTTGAGGTCGATTCGGCCACTTTAGGACATCAAATACAAACTCGCTGGCCTGGCGAATCATCACGCCAGGCATACAAGGGCACATCTCAAATGAACCAACTATGTCATTATCGTGTTTGTTCAGAACATCTAACAAATAGTCCCAATTTTCACGGGCGATACCGCCGTGCAAGCCGGGCGGCTCGTGGTCGTCCGTTTGGCCATAGTTATCGGTCAGGTGCAAATGAGCCACTCGTGGAGCCAAATAATCCACGTACTGCCTGAAGGGAAATTGCGGGTCCAGATTTGCATAGCCGGTATCCAGACAATACCAGAGGGACTCAAATTTTTCCCCCATCTTTTTGAGGGTCGGCAACGGCCCGGTTTCGATGCACAACTTGACGTTACTGTTTTCTGCGAGTTTGACTACTTCGGCAGCAAACTCCCAGCCGTTAGAATCGCGGCCTGCTGCGATGCCCAGGCTTTGCAACTCCGCCACGATATTTGCTTTAAGCAGCTTGGCACACTCGATTTGCTCGGCCCATTGCGCCAATGTAGGCTGATCGGTGCGCGAGCGCATGGCCACCAGCATACCCTGGGTGGCGGCAGCCAGCCGAGCCCAATTGCGTCTGTCATAGCGGCAGTCATTCTGGCCTTTTATATTAGGCCATAATTCCACGCCGAAGCCCAGCGACTTTAAGAATTGACATTCCTGCTCGAAGGAAAGAGGGTGCTCACGCCACCAGAAAACCATTGTGGAAACAACGTATCTAATTTGCATTATGCTATCTCCACATTGGGCCTATAAAATCCCTATCGCATAGAATTATTATCGAGTAAAAATAAAGGGATATTCAAAATTTCTTGAAAATTGTGGCATTTTTAGGCTGGCAAAGCTTGTTTTCGCAGGCCGATAGTGTTCGGCTACCTGGCCTTCGTCCGCTAATAAATGTCATTTTTCGCTCTTAAAAAAGTTGGAAGGAGTTAATCGCGAAAAAGGGGTGCTGCCTTGACTATCCTGTCTATAATTTTGAACTTTGGAAAATGGTAGTCCAGCAATTAGGGTGACTTTTGAGGCTTACCTCTAACTGGCGCGAAATATATAAACGAAGTAATAATTAGACCGGCGCCGGCGAAAAAAAGCATGATTCGCCGTCGAGGCTCGCGCAAGCGCCTGAGCCATGCGGGCATGGTCGGCTCAGTTTGGTAGCGGCTGGGAGCTTCCGCTAAAGCCTTCCTGGCGGCAGCTAATTGCTTGGCTGTTGCTCTGGGGTAGATGGTGTTTGTGTCTTGCGGCTCGGTGCCCAGGGCTGCTGGGGCAATGCGTTTGATGAGGTTTGGATCTGTTTCTAATTGGCGAAGCAATCCGTCATAATCGGTGTTTAGGGATTTGAGTCGATCTAAGTATTGTTGTGCGGCCTTCAAGAGTTGCTTGTTTCGATAGTATTGAACCAAATCATCGCAGAGTATAGAACCGCCCAGCGATGCAGCTCCGCTGCTAAAAAAAAACGCAAACAAAATCGTCCGGATGGCGTTTTGCATAAGAATTCAGAATATGGTTACGTCATTAGGTTGCGGTTGCGCTGCTCGTCACGGTTACGTTTAACGTAAGCCTGTCCTGAGCGAAGTCAAAGGAACGTTAGACGAAACAAGAAGCGCAACCGTTAGACGAAATACGATTCTTCATTCTCAATTCATTAAACCGGGTAAACCGGCAACTGTTGTCTAAGTAGTTCGTATATCTTTTTACCTTCTTTAATGGATTGCTTCGCACTGTTTCTAAATTGCGCTTTCAACTGCTCAAAATCCATGGTCTTGAGAGTCGCCAAAGCTTTTCTGTCACCCTGTTTTGCAGCTTCCTGGACGAACTTGGCCATAGTTTCTACAGCCATTTCTCGAATGAGCTGCCAAAGCTCTTTGCCCTGGCTGGCCGCAATCGCACGCCCCAAAGCAAGTGACATCGACAGGATCGCATTCATGCCGATAGTACCTTTTCTCTGCATCACATGAATCTTATCCTCAACTGAAGCTCCAGCGGCAATCATTCCCTTGAACACAGCTTGCTCGTATTCCAAACGAAGAAGCTCTTTGTCCATGTCGAGAAGGCTTCCAAGCTGAGAAAGTCTTCTGCCTGTGAAGGCCTTTGCGAGAACGGTTTCAATGTGCTTGACCGCCTCCATACAGCCCATACCGTCATAACGTCTTGACTTCATCCAGATGTCCATGAGCTTCTCATCATTCTTGGTCCGGATGTCATTAGCCTTTACGTCCTTTTTGAATCGGAACGTGCCGTCGCCGGCGTCCTTGAATAAATCAGGATACTTTTTGGTCGTTTCGGATGGCTCGATGATGCTGTCCACATAGTGTATGGCTTCATCCTCGCCGGCTGAAGTTCCAAGAGGTGTTGAGCCTTTGAAACGAATAACCCCTGTTTTACCTAAAAATAAGGTCGCTGCAGCAGAAGGAATACCGGCATTTGTAGCTTCTTCAGTTCCGCTGACAGCTTCAATCGCCAGCATTCTCATCAATAAGCCGGCTATATCGATTTCCGCTGCATCCGGCATAACCGAGACATCTTCTCTGCCGGTTAATATTCGAACCAGCTCTTTAACGTTTTCCTCTATCTCTTTCCTTTCCCTGTCGGTCATTTCTCGCTGTGAGGATTTTGCCAATGCTATGATTTCCATGACTCGGCCGTACTTCTGAAGTCGCTCGGTATTGGCGCCGCCGCCACACTTAACCCCCAGGGCGTTCATCGCCGTACCAATTTCCGCTTCGAATGGGTCGTTCGGCGATTTGGAGCGATGTGAAACTACAAGCTCCGCTCCATAGGCCAGCGAGGTCAGCATAGCCAGCACGGTCTCAGTCAATGTTCCAATCTGATTGGCCTTTATCAATGAGGCGTTAATTTCGCCGTTCTTTGCACAATTCTCGATGTTCGTATCCTTGGTGGTGACCAGGTCATCGCCGATGACAAGTATCTTATCGCCAAGCTCTCTCATCAGGTTCTTCCAGCCGGCATGGTCTCGCTCACCGAAGCCATCCTCAATCGAGAGGACCGGGATGCCCTCTTCCATCGCCTGCTTGTAAAGGTCAAGTATCTCGTCGCGGCTCATATCGACTTTGCTCTTGTCGCGCCAGAAGCGATACATACCGATGGAGTCCGGCTCGCCTCTCTCCTTACGGTATGCATTCTCAAGCTCGGAGGCCGCCGGGTCCAAAGCAATCGCCACATCTACGCCGGGGACATACTCGCAGTCGAGAATGGCCTGTTTCATCATTCGCCACAACCTCTGCTCTGGCACGCGGTCTTGTGGCTCTTTGTCAACATAAGGTGCTATGCCACCCTCAAGGCCGACACCCATAACCTTTGCGCCGGGTGCGGCCTCGATGATTTCTTTCAGGCGGTACTGCAGTTTGACCGTCATTTCCTGTGCATCCTCGTAAGTTTTAGGCGAAAGCGGCATGAACATACTTTCCTGCATGCTGATGTTACTCTCTGGATATTCCTTCTCGGTATGCCGGCCGCCCATCGCGCAGTTGCGGAATTGCCACGGAGCGGAGACCGAACTACTATCCTTCAGCGTGACCGATTGCATTCGCGTCGTGAGCAGTCTCTTCTTGAGGTCACCAACCTGAACAAGCCAGCTCTCCTTTGAGGCGGCCGCAGCAGCCCTGGCGGCTTGCTCTGCGGCAATCCTCTCTCTTGTGCGGAACTCACGTAGCTTGCCGGGGTCGGCCAGGAATCGGTCGAGCAGTCCGACGCAGCCAGGAGCTAGAAAGAAACGTCCTATGTAAATAAGGATTTCATTATCGAGCACGAAAAGTCCCAAACCAATACAAATTGCAGCCATTGGCAGGAATATGGCAGCAAGCCAGCCGCTCCAGATCGGAGCTGAGGCGGCCACGGCCAGATTGTACGGGGCGTCGGGAGCGAAGTTACCGTTCTCTTTCTTGACGCCGTAAAACTTACCCCACGGAATCTGCAAAAACATTTGGACGTACCAGCCTATTTTGCTTCCACCTCCTTGAACTATGGCGTCAGCCTTTTCCTGGGAGTCCTTGTTTAACGCTGTCAGCTTCACGGCAGTCAGGAAATGTCCCATTTCGTGAATAGCAATACCGATATGCCAGGACAAATATAAGATAATAATAGAGACAATTGTTTCCCAGCTAAGGAACATGAATCTCAGCACTTCGAGCTTGATATTGACATCTGGGTTTGCAGCCGCTGTGGCCAAAGCCTCAACAGGCAAACTCAGCACGGACGAAATAAACGCTGCATGAAACGAGACGAGTTTATGGTTCGCGATTACCCAGCCGCGCTCCAATGGATTCGACAAGCTCACCACAAGTTTCGTCGCCCGTCGCTCGTCCCGCTCCGGCTTCGGCCTTCGCCGGGACGGGCCGCATTTTATTTTCCGCTTTGCTTCTACCATTTTGCCCATTCTAAATTTCTCCTTATCGATATTGCTGCTTTTTACAAAACATTCTCAAATTGAATGGCAAATAATATAAAATTATCTTTTCATTTCAAAGATTTTTTGAAGTTTGGTATATTTTGCTGAATCTGTTGATTTCGTCAATAGCAAACTTTTTAATCAGTGCGACTCAATACTCAAAACTTTTAACATAAAACTCAAAATGAAGGAGCTATTATGGAGCAGAAATATGAAAATCTTGAAGACGAAATAAGCGACCTGAAGCAAGAGCTTGAGCATTTCCAGCAGGAAAGAGAGCGCGTCAGAACAATTGTAGGTAAGATCGGCGGCGTGCCAAAATTTCGTTCCAAGCTCATCAATGCTGTATTTATCATTATCGTTACGGCTTCTGTTACGGTCTCATTAGTCGGTGGTGATAGGTTGCGCCTTTTAATGATTGAGATCGCGATGCTCACGCTATCGTTCAAAATCATCTATCTGATCCATTCTCAGATGCGAATGAATCACTTCCAATTCTGGATACTCTCATCCATCGAATGGCGTATTAACGAAATGATAAAACACATCAAACAAATGGGAAAATAGCTTTTATCTGAAGATATTGGCACAGCGATCTGCTGTGGGTGTCCAGTTTCTCCCATAGGAGCTGGGCTTTTGTTTTTTTAGGATTTTTCAGTATTTTTTGCAATTTTCAGAAAATATTGTAACATTTCGGCCTGTTTGGTGTCTATAAATATAGAAAGCCCGCACCAAAACGAAGCACAGTGAAGTTTTTCGCTGTGCGATAAATTCCTTTACCCTCCTTCTAAAAGGCCGATACCCATCAGATCGGCCTTTTTTTATTGATTGCCCACCAAGTACAGATTATCATTTTGGTAATGAGGATTCCGCTGACCAAATATGGTTGGCCGCAGGTAGTTGCTTTTCCTGCGGCATTACTTGCAACAATGGCTATTTACCTGCTGATAGGCATTGCGTTTTTGTCTGTCTGGGCCGTCGTTTTGGTAGAATTGGTCTTAGGAGTTATCTTGATATGGATTTTGTCGTTTTTCCGCGACCCATATCGGACCTGTCCTGCGGATAGAAAGCTTTTATTAGCTCCAGCCGATGGCCGAATAACCGATATCCAGACCGTACAGGAAAGCAATTTTATTAGCGGAGATGCGCTGCGGATCGGAATATTCTTGAATATTTTCAACGTCCATATCAACCGTGCTCCCTGCAATGTAAAAGTCGAGAAGATAACCAAAAGATATGGCAAATACAAGAACGCAGCCAATCCTTACTCCAGCCGGGTTAATGAATCTAACGACCTGAGTTTAGTCAGAACTGACAGCCCTAAGGATAGACTGGTTGTTCGGCAAATCAGCGGCAGCATCGCCCGGCGAATCGTCTGCAAGACCAGCCAAGGTGCAGAATTGACCGCCGGCGAAAAATTTGGGATGATAAAGTTCGGCTCAAGAACAGAACTATATGTATCTTTGACCCCAAACACAAAAGAAAGCGTTTGGGAAAAAAAGTGCTTGGTGCAAATAGGTGACAAGGTCAAGGCCGGCCTGACACCCCTTATAAAATACGAGGAACGAGGCACGGCAGACGAGAGACGATAAAATGCCCAGATTAAAGACACAGGCAGCAAAAGAGCGGTTATTGCGGCGGGTGCGACGACAACGATTGAAGTATATTACAATTCTGCCTTCGCTGATAACCATTCTCAACGGTGTATGCGGCTTCACTGCTATTATTTTTGCTGGCAAAACCGCAATAAATGGTAGTCATGAATTTTCTTACCATAAACTTACCATGCCATATTTCGCAATGGCCGGTTATATGATTTTACTGGCAATGATTGCCGATATGCTCGATGGCCGGCTCGCACGCATGAGTCAGAGCACATCGAGCTTTGGCGGACAGCTCGATAGTCTTTGCGATATTATCAGCTTCGGCGTTGCGCCTGCATATCTTATGATAAAAGTACTGGAAAAAAAATTACTAAGCTTTGCCGAATTCGATACTTCCATTGATAATTTTTTTCTCCGCTTCATCTGGCTGGCAGCGGCAGCATATATAAGCTGTGCCGCTATTCGATTGGCCAGATTCAACGTGGAAAACGAGGAGGATGAATCAGCACACATGAGCTTTATAGGTTTACCTACGCCTGCCGCCGCTGGTGTAATAGTCAGTATTGTAATATTCCATCAGGAAATAATCCTGCCGGAGCTTGCCGCTGGAAATACACGGGCATTTCTGGATTTCTGTGAAGATGCTGTCATTTATGCGCTGCCGTTCCTGGCTTTAGGTCTGGCAGTATTGATGGTCAGCAGGATTAGATATACGCACATTATCAATCAGTATATAAAAGGGAAAAAACCATTTGCACATCTTATCAGGGTGCTTTTATTCCTCGGGCTGATGATTATCTGTAGCAGACAAGCAGCTCTGGTGTTGATTTTCTGTGGTTTCGCGGGCAGCAGCTTTGTGAAATGGCTCTATTATAAAGTGCTCCGCAGAAGAGCTTATCTGGATCTGGCAACTGAACCCGCCGAGGGCGCCGTTGAAATCCCTGAGCCGGACAACAGCATCTAATATGAAATTTCAGAATAATGGGCGATACAGGATTCGAACCTGTGACCTCACGGGTGTGATCCGTGCGCTCTAACCAGCTGAGCTAATCGCCCGCAATCGGAATTATTAAAACCGCTTAGCTCTATACAGTCAAGCTTTATATTATTCTAGTTCCGTTGTAATCAGGTTGACCTTTCCAAGTTTGACGCCTTTTAGACTCAATATATTTTCTCCCATCTTGTTGATTTGGCCAACGCGGCCTTTAAGCACGATTATTTCCATACAATCGGCAGCGCTCAGATGAACGTGCATAGAGCAGATAGTCGCAAGCAGTTGTGAATGTTGCATTCCGAGAAGCTCCTGCATCAGCTTTGTCAAATGATGGTCGTATATTAGAAATATCGCAGCAACCGCTTCGGCTTTTGGATTGCTCAGACGCTCGCTACTTAGATGCCGGCGCAACAGATCGCTTATAGCCTTGGAACGGCTTGGATAACCCTGCTTGGCGATTAGTTTGTCGAAATTCGAAAGTAGCTTCTTCTCTAACGACACCCCTATACGCTCAAGTTGTTCCATTTTGTCCTTCCTTAAGAAACTAACCCCACGTAAAACGTGGGGCTAAATATATTTGTTTTCCATATTCTGTTTACTGTTTGCTGGTCACGTAAATTACCTGCTCGGCAAACAGATTGGGCGCAAATCTTACCGGGCTAAGGTACGTCTTAACCAACGGAATCTTTTTTTCCACTCTAACGTTCAGTTTTTTGCAAAACTCATCGAAATCTTTTAGCGACAAAAAATGTATGTTCGGCGAGTTGTGCCACTCGAAAGGCAGTTGCCTGGTTACCGGAGCTTTGCCTGTGAAAAATAATTGTGCTCTGCTCCTCCAGTAAGCAAAGTTGGGAAAGCTCACTATCACTTTCTTGCCGACCCGCAGCAGTTCCTTAAAAACCTTTTCCGGATTTTTCAACGTCTGTACTGTTTGTGACAGTATCACATAATCGAAGCTCTTGTCACTGTAATAATGCAATCCCTGCTCAACGTCCTGCTGGATAATCGGCAGCCTCCGGCAGACACAATCCAGCACCAGCTCTTGATCAAGTTCAACGCCCTCACCTTTTATGTTTTTGTCACGCACAAGGTTAACCAGTAACTGCCCGTCACCGCAGCCAACGTCAAGCACCGTGCTGCCCGGCTCGATGAGAGATTCTATCAGCTCGTAATCCACACGCGCTCTGTGCGCATTCTCAAACGAGCTTAGCTTCTGCATACTCCGTGCGTAACACGAACAAGGCTGCTGCCCATCCTGCGGCCTGTAGGTGGCCTGCAAAAAACAGCAAATAAACCTACCTAAAACTTCCGGCTCTAATAAAAACGCATCGTGGCCGTAAGGCGATGCAAGACAGCAATAGCTTACGTCCTTGCGGTTGGCGGCAAGAGCTTCGACCATCGCCACCGATTGCTCAGGCGTAAAAAGCCAGTCACTGCTGAAACTTATTACCAGGAATCTCGATTTGACATTTGCAAAGGCCTTGATCAATGAGCCGTAGTCCTTTTGCAGGTCAAAATAATCCGCCGCTTTGGTTATATAAAGATAGCTATTTGCGTCGAATCTTTCCACGAAGGTTTGCCCTTGATAGTCCAGATACGTCTCGACGGCGAATTCTGAATTGAAATCATAGCTATAATCCTCGGCACCTCGCAGTTTCCGTCCGAATTTCTCCCGCATACTCTGTTCTGAAAGGTACGTTATATGCCCAATCATTCGTGCAATAGCCAGACCCCTATCCGGACCTTTTTTGCTCTGATATTGACCATCAGCGAAATTTGCATCTGCCAATATGGCGTTTCGCCCTGCTGCATCGAACGCTATCGACTGAGCTCCAAGATGAGAAGTAGTGGCAATTGCTATCGCTGCCTTGACAAAATCAGGATAGAAAATCGCCCACTGCAGGACCTGCATCCCGCCGATGGAACCGCCGATTACCGCCAGAAGTTTTTTTATCCCCAGCTTATCGAGCAACAGCCTTTGGACCTTAACCATATCGGCGATAGTTATAATAGGAAAGTCCAGGCCGTATGCCTTGCCTGTTTGTGGATTTATTGAACAAGGCCCCGTAGTGCCGCTGCAGCCGCCCAGAAAATTCGAGCAAATCACAAAATACTTGTTGGTGTCGATTCCCTTACCAGGCCCAACCATATTATCCCACCAGCCGGGCTTTCTGTCGTTGAGACTGTTATAACCGGCAACGTGTGCGTTGCCGCTAAGGGCGTGGCAAATCAAGATAGCGTTGTCCCCAGCCTCGTTAAGCTGGCCGTAGGTCTCATAGGCCACATCAATCGGAGCTAATTTCTTGCCACAGTCTAATTCCAAAGGCTCGTCTGGCTTCACCAGTCGTATCATCTGGGTCTGCACAATCCCAACCGAATTTTTCTCAATCTCTAACATAGTGCCTAAAGTGAGCTAAAGTGCCTAAAGTGAGCTAAAGTTTGCTTTTGTTGTGGAGCCTCGTTTGTTGGTGTCGAAGCTCGTATCGAAGCTGGAAACTGGGGACTGGATACTCGAAAAAAACAAGGTTCGAGCTTCTATGACGAGCGTCGATACGAGCATCTATAACCTTAAACGAGAAACGCAAACATTTTAGGCACTTTGACCGCCGGTTTAGGCCTTTTTTATATTACTTCCAGCCGACGAAGGACAGCCTTTGACCAGCGGCTGCTACGTAGCTGCGAGAAGATAAGCAGTAGTACAACCAGCACCCAATAGCCAGTAAACCGCAAATAGTGAATGATGGTATCGAATATGCTGGTGCTCTCAGCAGCGCACCACTTTGCCAGCTCGTCAGGGGTATATATCGCTCCCAAAACAATACAATCGAAGAAACTCTGCCAGGGCAGCAGCAAAATGAGCATAACCAGCGAGAGGAAAAATGCTCTACAGATATGGTTTATGCCGCCAAGCCTGCCGACCAGTGAAATCTTTATACTAAACAGCATCGTCAGGCAATAGAGCGTCCCTGCCAAGATAAGTACAAAGTTACAGAACCGGATGACCCAGTTTACATGTTTTATTTTTATGCCGAAGAAGGATTCTGCTGACTGCGGTAGGGCAGCTTCTTTTGTGCTTTCGCCTGGTTCGGTAGCAGCGGCCTTTTTAGCAGCTTCTTCAATAAGAGCAGTTTTCGCTGTTTCGGGTTCGGCTTTGATAAAACCAGCATTTACAAGCCAAAAGGATATTTGCAACAATAACAAGCAAAGTGCTACTATTACAAACAGAAAGTTTTTCCATCCCCTGAGCACTCCAATAGCTTCGAGGCAATCAGTGGTGTCAACCAAATGGCTTTGTTTGTCCTGGTTTCCATTCATTTTTCAAACCTCCTAATTTTGACCTTAATCTTTGGGTTCCCCGCCCAGCGCCGGGCGGGGGTCCTTCTTACACTTCACATTTAACGTGATTAATGTTTAAACATCCAGAAGGTTTTTTAGTACCGCGGCGGTGTGCATCGCCAGCAGCATCAAATAGTCCAAATCGCTCAGACTGTAGTGCTCGTGTACCATGGCATTATCAACATATAAAACACCGAAACAGCCGGCAGACCGTCTAATCGGCGCTATCATTGCCGAGCGTATTCTTGCCTGTTCCTCTACATCGGCTGCAACTCTCGGCATAACCAAGGACTGGCCTTTTTCAACCGCTTGATTGATTTTTTCACTCAGTTTTATGTCACTTAGCTCAACGGCTTTGCCGTCTCGTCTTTTGCCTGCATGATAGGTCATGGGGCCGCTGGGCTGCTCTCTCAAAGCACACCAGGTATGAAATGCACTGAACTGCTGCAATGTGATATTCAACAAAGTCAGCAGCAGCTCTTCAAGATTCCTTGCTTCGCAGATGGCCTCGGTAGCCTGCGAAAAATCCGTCAATCTTTTAGCCGGTAACCTCATAGCAGGTGCGTGACCGGCATCCGGTTTTCTTACCACAATTTCGTGAGGAGGTGTTGCCAGCGATGCTTCCAAATGAAGTGTATCTTCTGGCTGCACTTCTGCTTCTGCCGCCACACCTTCTTCCAGAACGATCTCGATGGTAAAATCAGTTATTCTAAGACAGTCGCCGTGTTTAATTTCAGCCTTATGGACAGCCTGGTCGTTTAGATACGTTTTGTTAGCCGAGTCCATATCTTCGACCATCCATTTGCCGTCCTCGGTGGCCGAGATTACAGCGTGCTGTTTTGAAACCGTTCGATCCGGCAAAAAAATGCTGCTGCCCGGTGCCCTGCCTATGGAAATAGGGCCCTCGGCGAATTGGAATTCCCTGACTGGGCCATCTTTTTGCTTTACCACCAAACGCATTACGTTTCCTCCGCACCATCGGTTAACCCCGCCATCACTATGGCGGGGTAGACCCTGCGACGTGGTCGCAGGGTTAATCCCCGCACAACGTGCGGGGTATTTATTATAATTATCCACAATCTGGAGAATTTGTCAAGCAAACATTCTTGGCGTTGGTAATAATGGAAAAAACGCCAAAATTAACAAAATATGGCCGTAAAGTACCCCCCAATAAACCTTTACTGAGAAGATCGAAAGATCGCGGGGTTTTTTACGTATGGGGTTTGTGGAGCTGTTGACGGTAGTAATCTAAGATAACAGCCGCCCAAATAACGCAGCCCGTGATAATACGTTTGGTAGGCTCTCCTGCCCCCAGTTGAGCCAGCCCTGCAGCAAGGACGGCGATGATAAGCACGCCGAAAAACGAGCTGATGGCCGAGCCACGACCGCCCATAAGGCTCGTACCACCGATGACCACCGCGGCGATGGCCGCAAGCTCCAGACCATAGCCGGTGTTAGGGTCCAGCGAGGAAAACCTCGCTGTTTGTATCACTGCCGCTATGGATGTCAAAAAGCCGCACAGCATAAAGACCGCTAACTTAAGCGGGCGTGGGTCAATCCCTGACAGTCGAACAGCCTCTTCGTTTGTTCCAATTGCTATTAGATAGCGCCCAAATACACTACGTGAAAGCACCACTTGTCCGCAGAATACAACCAGAACTGCAATGACAAATGGAAGTGGCAGCCACAGAATCGAGGCGTCACTGATTACTTCCGCCAGCCCGCCTATATAAATGGTCTGCGAATTGGTCACATGGTAGGTAGCACCCCGGGCGATTTCAAGCATCCCTAACGTAACAATAAAAGGCGGCAGGTTCCATCGGATAACTATTAGACCGTTTACAGTGCCACAGAGAATTCCCACTGCAAAGCACGCAGCAATTGAAGTTGGAAGCGAAAAATTGTATCGGACCAGACAAACGGCAAATACCGCTCCTGATAAGGCCAGAACCGAACCTACCGACAAATCTATCCCGGCTATTATTAATACAAAAGTCATCCCCACTGCGACAATCGTTATGTCTGGTATCTGGCTGGCAATTGTCTTGAAGTTGGTCAGGGTAAAGAAATTCCTGGCTGAGAAACTGAATATTATTATCAGCACAGCTAATGCCAGCGCCATGCCCAGGTAATCCATAACAAAAGTTGGCAGCTCTGCTATCGTTTTTTTCAGTGTTCTGTGCATAAGCTATTTTTAATTTCTGTGGCGGTCTTTACATACTCGCTGAAAGCGGCAGACATTATCTTCTCTTCGCTCCACTCATCCTTGTTGAATATGTTTATAAGTTTGCCAGCAGACATTACCGCAATGCGGTCGCAGATGGCCATAAGCTCTTTTAGATCCGACGAGACGAAAATGATGACTTTGCCTTTTTCTGCCAAATCTGCCAGCATGTGGTATATCTCAAACTTGGCCCCTACGTCAATCCCTCGCGTGGGTTCATCGAAGATAAGGATATCCGAGTCTTTGTATAGCCATTTTGCGACGACCACCTTTTGCTGATTGCCGCCGCTTAACTGGCTGACCGCCTGCTCGATGGATGAACATCGCACTGATAGAGCATCCACAAATTTGCCAGCTACTGACCGTTCTTTGGAGCTATTTATCCAGCCCAGCCGGCTCACGTTGCCCAATCGCGTAAACGTCATGTTCATCCGCACTGATAGCGGCAGAAAAAGTCCCTGCT
>Ga0315312_1002260_pt1 | contig 13532 bp, 16 predicted proteins | sample TDP7_MG_FD_203629 | JGI IMG/M metagenome (GOLD analysis project Ga0315312, IMG submission 203629) | Freshwater sediment microbial communities from Lake Towuti, South Sulawesi, Indonesia - TDP7 | ecosystem: Environmental > Aquatic > Freshwater > Lake > Sediment | place: Indonesia: South Sulawesi... | reverse complement strand
ACAAACAGTGTTTCTTTCTGGCGACGAAACTTGAAATTAGCTTCATAGGATTTCTAATGCGCCATAAGGTTTTAAACGCGGACACATCTAGTTTACTTAAAGGCGGCCGTAGTCTAGCTTGGACTAAGACACCGGCCTCCCGTAAGGATTTGGAGGGAGCCGATAACCCGGGTTCAAATCCCGGCGGCCGCACCACTCCATATACTTTGGGGGCATCACATTTTCTGGAAAGAATTGTAAAACATGAATGCGACTATGGGTCAGAAACCTTAACTTCTAGTCTTTTCCCGTCTAGGATAATTCTATAACTGTTCAAGACATCTCGGCCTAGAAGAATTTCATGCAGATCTTTTCTGCAATCAACGGCTGCAAATGTAAAATCCTTGAATCCTTTAATCCTAACTAAGATGGAGTATAAAGGTCTTCTTTCCACGGGCCCACCTAGGCTACTTACGTCTGCGAAGCCGTAGATAAAGGGGCTTAACTCCAGCTTTCTCCAAAGCTCATAAGGGATCGCTGTACCGTCAGATCCGCTGTCTAGGTATGCGAGGGCTGAGACTTGATTTAATTCGTCAACACGCTTCAGCTCTATCTCAACCTTCGGGAAGGTGGGTAATAGCCTAGGTCATAACTCCAGGTTGGCCGGGGCATTTCGGTAAATTCTCCTCATAACCTTTTCTTCCTCTCCAACCTTGTTGGCGTAGACGGGGCGATAACCCACCTTAGAATAGGCCAGTTTTGCTGCTTCCTCAGCACTGTCTCCGACAGCCACAACCTCGCCGCGGGCTACCACAACCCACCTACCCTTATACGCCTCAAGAAGCTTATCCCTCGTTCGCCAATAGGCTTCCATCTCCTGCTCGGCAATCCTCAGGGGAGACGATTCGCTCAAACAGGTGACCCCACTCATATTCCATGAAAACGAACATATAAACATAATACATGCCAGAAACAAACACGGGGGGCATGGCGTCCATGACTATCATCTTACCTTTTTCCTAGCTTCAGAAGAGTTTCTCAAAGCCAATTGGCTTATCCCTTGTTCTGGCTATTTCTTCAGCCAGCCTCTTTGAAGCCATCTTAAACTCTTCAGCCGTTGCCATCTTACAAACTATGAGGTAAGCTAGTTTAGCCCGTTCCACAAGTCTCAGCCCCATTCCCGCTATGTGGAAACGCTATATAAACCTATAAGGCCGCACCATAGAGCAAGTTGTCTTCATGGCTTATGGATATGTTATGCCCAGTTTGATGCTTTCTTCTGGGTGTTCATCGATGCGCCGGTAGGCTTCAGCGCATTTCTCAAAGGGCACAATTGGGTCGATTAAGCCGTCTGTATGGAGCCTGCCTAGGCGCAGAAGTTCGAAGGCCGCCTCCCTGATTCTGCGGTTGTCCCACATGGGGTGATCCCTGTTGGGGTCGGTGTTGGCCCGGCTTGATTTGATTGTAACCCGGTTCATGTGCCATTCTTCGCCCAATCGCAGTCCCTTTCCTTCGCCTTGGTAGAAGGCTAGGGGAACAACCAGGCCGCCCAGGGCTGTGGAACGGATGGCTTCGTGGAGCGCCGTATAGGCGCCGCTGGCTTCAATGGCCACGTCTACGCCCAACCTGCCCGTGGCCAACTTGATTTCGAGCCCAACATCGCGTTCATTGGGGTTAAAGGTCAGGTCGGCCCCATAACGCAGGGCTAACTGTCGCCGTTTCTCAATGGGGTCGATTCCAATAACCTGCGTCGCCCCTGAGAGCTTGCACATTTGAGCCACCATCTGCCCTATGGCGCCCAGTCCAAAAACGGCGACCCGCTCGCCTAACCGCACGTTGGCGTCCCTAACCGCCCCGAGGGCAAACTCGGAGGGGTCCCAATAAACAATGGGAGGGCATCCCCTCAGGGACTAGGCCTTCGACTCGGCGCTCATCCACCGCGTGGGTCTCCCTTATTGGAAGGTGCCCAAAGACGCGGTCACCCACCTTAAAGCGGGTAACCTCACTGCCGACTTCAAGGACTTTACCCACGGTCATGTTGCCCAAGGCCATGGGAAAATTTGGCCGACTGGGCTCCTCCTTTGGTAGGAAGATGTGAAGGTCTGGGTCCCAGCGGCGGATGGAAAAGGGCGACGTATCCCGGTAAAGGCCCAGTTCAGTCCCGTGCTTTGGGGAACTGAACTCACTCTTAATTAACACCTGATTAGGCTTAAGGGGCAACTCCTCGTATTCCCTAATCACGGGTGTTCGCGGAGCCATGGCAACCAACTCCCGTGGCATAGCATCTTACCTCCTAAGAAAGAGAAACGCCGAAGTTTTCTTTAAGCCTTATCCCTCGGTAACCGTTGTCCAAGATAATTCGATATAGTCTCTGATTGTCAAGGGAACACGATTAGAGGGGGAAGGCGTTATTAATGATCGCAACTTAGATGAGGGAGAATTAATTGCTTAAACTTAATATCTAGGCTTAGGATATCGTGTGATGAGTGTGGACGATGCCTAGACTGGCGGTTTTCCCCAAGTGCTTCATGGACGATCTATGCGTTAAGGGAACCATGACGGTCTACGAGTGGATAGACCTGGCGTCCACCCTGCCCGTCCAAGGCCTGGAGTTCTACACGGGCTTTCTGCCTGAAGAAAGGCTGGAGCTTGAACGCATCCGCGACGCCCTGCGAAGAAAGAAGCTTGAGATGCCCATGCTCTGCTGCTCACCGGACTTCACCAGCCCCGACGAAAAGGAGCAAAGGTTCTGGGTGGAGCAGGAAAAGAAGTGGATCGACCTAGTGGCCCTCTTCGGCGGCAAAACATGCCGAATCCTCTCGGGACAAAGAAGACCAGATGTTAGTAGGAGCCAAGGCGTTGCTTGGGTGGTTCAGTGCATCAAGGAATGCCTTAGCCACGCGCAGCAAAGGGGAGTCATCCTAGCCATGGAGAACCACTATAAGGACAATTATTGGAAGTACCCCGAGTTCGCCCAAAGGCTGAGCATCTTCATGGAAGTCATTAATCAGATCCATTCGCCCTGGTTCGGGGTTAACTATGATCCGTCCAACGCCATACTGGCTGGCGACGACCCCCTAGTGGTTCTGAACGCCGTCAAGGATAGGGTGGTCTCCATGCACGCCAGCGACCGATACCTCAAGAGCGGAAGCCTAGAGGACCTGAGGCAGGCGGAAGGCACCCTGGGCTACTCCCCAAACCTGGTCCACGGCGTCATCGGGAAGGGCCTCAACGACTACGACGCCATCCTCCGCGTCCTCAAATCCGTTGGCTTTGACGGCTGGATAAGCATAGAAGACGGCCTAAACGGGATGGATGAACTCCGCGAAAGCGCCGAATTCCTCATCAAGAAGATCAAACAGCACTTCATGAAATTCTAGCAGATAGGCGCGGCGGAATATCTAATTGAACATATGTCCAGCCTTTGGGAAAGTTATAATAATAACGGCGTTATATTTAATGAGTGAGTGAAGGAAGGAGGCTTACGCGCTTGTCGGAGTTCCTAAAGCCGGATCGAAGGCTGGACTGCGTGGGTTTATACTGCCCGGAGCCGGTGTTCAGGACCAGAATAGAGCTTGACAGGCTGTCTGTGGGCCAAGTCCTAGAGGTGATTGCCGACGACCCGGCGGCGGAGGAGGACATAAAGAGGTTGACCGAGAGACTTGGGTATCGTCTCCTCCAAGTTCGCAAGGAAGGTGATAACTTTCATTTTCTGATTAAAAAGGTTTAGGTGGCGAAGAAAATTGAAAAGAAGAGTTTACATGGATTATGGGGCTGCCGTGCCCGTCGACCCCAGAGTCATTGAGGCCATTATGCCCTATTTCACCCAGACCTATGGAAATCCTTCGTCTGTTCACTCCATTGGGCAAGAACCCAGGCGCGCCCTGGAGGATTCGCGGAGTAAAGTTGCCCACCTTGTGGGTGCAAAAACTCCGGGAGAGATAGTTTTTACCTCAGGGGCCACGGAGTCTAATAATCTTGCCATAAAGGGGGTTGCCTACAGGAATAGGAATAAGGGAAATCACATAATTACGACCACTATTGAGCACATGTCGGTGCTGAATCCGTGTAAATCCCTTGGAAAGGAGGGCTTTGAAAGCACCTATGTTCCAGTGGACCACCAAGGCGTGGTAAACCTTGAAAAACTTGAGGAGGCGATAAACGATAAGACCATCCTCATATCGGTGATGTACGCCAACGGCGAGATAGGAACCATCCAACCCATAAAGGAAATTGGGAAAATAGCCAAAGACCATAACGTTTACCTGCATGTGGATGGCGTAGCCGCGGTGGGAAAGGTGCCTGTCAACGTGGAAGAGGAGTACATCGACCTCCTAACCATCTCCTCAAACGACATGTACGGGCCCAAAGGTGTGGGCGCCCTATACATTAAACGGGGAACCAAAATCCAGCCCATCATCCATGGCGGCGGCCAAGAAGGGGGACTACGGTCCGGCACAGAGAATATACCCGCCATAGTGGGCATGGGGAAGGCAGCCGAAATCGCCCAGGCTGAGATGGAATCGGAGGGTAAGCGCCTGAGCCACCTACGGGATAGGCTAATAAGGGGCGTCTTGGAAAATGTTAAGGACTCCTATCTGAATGGACATCCGACCAAGAGGCTACCAAATAACGCTAATCTGAGGTTCAGCTACATCGAGGGGGAGTCCCTAATCCTGAGCCTAGACATGCTCGGCATCCAAGTCTCCTCAGGCTCCGCCTGCACATCCAAGACCCTGGAGCCCTCCCACGTGTTACTGTCGATAGGCCTAGCCCACGAGGAAGCCCACGGATCCCTCCTCTTCACCTTGGGTAAACAAAACACGGAAGAAGATGTAGACTATGTGCTGGAAGTCTTACCCAACATAGTGAAAAGATTAAGGGAGATTTCCCCATTAGCTCCTAAAGTAAGGTGAAGGTGATGACGAAATGTATAGCGAAAAGGTCATGGAACACTTCATGAACCCCCGAAACGTAGGCGAGATTCCCGACGCCGACGGAGTAGGAAAAGTGGGAAACCCCATATGTCTGGCGCCGGACACTCTAGTCTGCTTGAATGGTAACTGCACCCCCATCGTGAATGTATCGGCTAATCTAAAAGTTCTTGGGCATGATGGAAAACATCATCGGATAGAAAAGGTTAGAGCGAGGGCCTACAAAGGGAAAATGTATAGAATTGTGGCACACAATCTTGGTTCAACCATAGTAACTCCTGACCATCATGTATTGGCGCTTAAGGCAAGTCACTTTCTAAGAAAGTATCGTTCCCGCGCGAAATGTGTGCGTGACTGGTATGCGGCAGATGAGCTGGAAAAAGGCGACATTTTGCTTTATCCCGTGCCTAACGAAGCAATCGATACACAGAAGATTCCATTTGATGTTGAAAAGCCGAGGTACGATTTTACGAGCAAAACACTTCCAGATGAAATTGTGGTTGACAACGACTTTTTGAGACTGGCTGGCTACTATTTATCAGAAGGTTACGTGCGAACTCAACGGAGCAAAGGAACATTAGGCTTCGTGTTCAGTTCAAAGGAAAGGAGCTACGTTGAGGACACTATAGTCTGCATTAAGCGCATATTCGGTCTCGAACCTGCAGAAATCAAAAGCAATCATAATGCAGTAGACGTTAAATTTTATAGTGCTAGGTTGGCGAGATTTTTTTCAAAGCATTTTGGGGAAGATGCCGTTAATAAGCATGTCCCCCATTGGATGATGTTGCTTCCCGCACAGAGACAGGAGGCCCTTTTATGCGGGCTCTGGAGAGGAGACGGATACATTAACAATCAGGTTGCTAAGTTTGTCACGGTATCGGAACAGTTGGCATTCCAAGTCAGAGATCTGCTTCTCAGGCAAGAAATAATCATGAGCTTTCTTGAACGACCCGCAAACGGAATCCATAAGAAGAATTATTCAATTTACGTGATAGACGACAAATCACTTGAAAAGCTGGCGAGAATTGTTGGGGTGGAACTCAATATACCAAAAAAGCTGAGAAACCATCATAAGGCTTGGTTTGAAGACGGATACTTTCACATCCCTATTTGGCGAGTGGAACCGTTAACCCATGATGGCTTAGTCTACAATTTGGAAGTCGAGGAGAGTCATTCATACGTTTCAAACTCAATGGCACTTCACAATTGTGGGGACATGATGACCGTTTACATTAAGGTCAAGGATGATCGGTTGGAGGATGTGAAGTTTAAGACCTTCGGCTGCGGCGCCGCCATAGCCACCAGCAGCATGGTCACCGAGCTGGCCAAGGGAAAGACCATTGAGGAGGCCCTAAAGATCACGAGGACTGAGGTGGCGGACAGCCTGGGCGGCCTACCGCCCATAAAGGTGCACTGCTCCGTTCTGGCCGTGGACGGCTTAAGCGAAGCCATCTACGAGTACCTATCCAAGAATGGGCTACCGATACCAGAGGAGCTGGATAGGAGGCATAAGAGGCTGGAAGCCGAGCTGGAGAACATAAAGAAACGATACGCGGAGTTCGCCAAGCTGGAGGAAGAACTCCTGAGGGAGTAGTTGAAAGGAGGATTGAAAGTGAGCGTCTTCGTTAAGTGTAGAATGTGCGGCATAGAAATCCCAGCAGGAGAGGCCAAAAAGTGCGTCTTTGCCTCCCACAAAACGGTAATCGAAGGAAAGGAGTACCTTTTCTGCTGCGCCCGCTGCGCCGAAATCTTCAAGGAGAAGAAATGATTACCTTAGAATGAGGAAGAGTTTTTGATTTTTAATGGTGTAGAGGTTGAGGAAAATTCCTTTGCTGAAATGTTTCCAGCTTGGGCCGGACGTTTCCTAATTACGGCTGTTAATGAAAAGTGGGCTTGGATGGCTGCTGAAGCGACTGTGGGTTTTGCCACAACGACTATCCTTTGCCCAGTTGAAGCGGGAGTCGAAAGGATGGTCCAGCCCTCGGAGACGCCGGATGGGCGACCTGGAGTTCTAGTTCAAATTTATCACCGCGACAGATGGAAACTGAAGGAGCAGATGGTCACCAGACTTGGACAATGTGTGCTTACTTGTCCCACTACAGCAGCGTTCGATGCCCTGCCTGAGGCTGTCCGAAGGTTATATGTTGGTAGGCGGCTTCGATATTTTGGAGATGGTTTCCAGAGAAAGGATGTAATGTTCGGCCGAAATGTTTGGAGGATTCCAGTAATGGATGGTGAATTCATTGTTGAGGACAAGTTTGGTGCAAAAATGGGGATAGCTGGAGGAATGTTCCTAATTTTCGCGGAGAACCAAAAGATGGGATTAAAGGCAGCAGAAAGAGCCGCTGAGGCTATACGTAGAGTCGATAACGTGATATTGCCCTTTCCAGGAGGCATATGTCGCTCTGGATCCAAAGTCGGATCAATTAAATACCCACATTTAAAGAGTGTAAGAGCCTCAACAAACGAACCTTACTGTCCAACGATTAAAGGGAAAGTTGCTTCCACGATGATTCCTGACGATGTGACGAGTGTATATGAGCTGGTGCTTGATGGATTAACGCTGAATTCTGTTAAAGAGGCGATGGCCGCCGGCATAAAAGCTGCTAGTTCAGTGCAGGGCGTCATAAAAATTAAGGCCGCGGACTATGGAGGCAAGCTTGGGCCATACAAACTTTACCTCAAAGAAGTGCTCTCATAAGTGGCTATATCCTAGATGTGATGGCTCAGGCGAAGTTTGAGTGTATAAAATAAAACCGTGAAGGTTTTAGGTATGAACGCGCGCTCGGCCTTGCCTAAAATTCTTAATGATGGGTAAGAGATGACACAGAAACAGTTGCAGTCTAGAATACTATCGTCAAGAGACGAGTTTCTTCACGTCCTCAACGTACTCCCTGGTCTCCCGGATCCTCCTCTTCACCGCCTCTGTGGGTATGCATATCCCCATGTAAAAGCACTGGCCGTGCAAATAGTCTGACCTCGTGTGATACCTCTCAACGAGCTTCATTCCTTCTACCTCCGGTTCCTCGGCGCAAAGTCTGTGGAGTTCCACCGACGTTTCAGGGGTGCGTTCCGGCATCTTCCCCGTCCTCTCTAAGATCAAGGCGTTGGTTGCCTGAAGGGTTGCCGCCCAAGCCTTTTCAGCAGCGTCCCTTAGATCCACTTCCATCTCCTCTATGGCCCTCTTAACCAGGCGCTCAGCATCCTCAACGAGATCCTTAACCTCAGGCTTCATATACATCTATAAGAAGTTATGGAGCATCATTTATTAAAGGTTATCCTAAGAAGTCGAAACCGTTAGTTTTAAATTTAGAATACATGATATGTTATTTGGAGGCATATATAATGACAAGTGGAGAAAAAGAAGTGAAGAAGCCAAGGGGCTATCAGGCAGGTTTAGTGGTTTGTGTGATCATCATAGTTGTGCTTGGTGTAGGATTCGTTTCAACCTATCAAAATCAGCTCAACCAGATAAACTCCCTAAAAGCTGATAAGACAGACCTTCAGATAGAAGTGAACCGCCTTGAAAATGAAATAGATGAAAAGGAGAACCAGATAGCAGAACTGCAATCCAAAATAGAAAAACTACATATTATGTCTATCGGTGAATTACTATCCAAACCAGCATTCTATCATGGTAAACAAGTTGTCGTGACAGGAAAAGTTGTGAACGAAGAGCTTACGAAAGAAGGTTACGCCAGCCTTACATCAAGAATAATACTATCTGATGGAGACGGAAATAATATGTTTGTCGAGGTATTCGAACGTCAAACTTATCCACCTTTCCTATCAAGTTATAAAGGGCTAAATGTAGTAGTAATGGGTATTTTTATCTATCCATACACTGACCCTCAGGGAGTCTACGAACATTCTCTGACAGCTCATCAAGTTTCCATAATGGTGATTGATTAAGGTTATTGTGTCATGTAAGGGATACTAATGGCTGAGATAAAAGATGATATTGTAAAATTGATAAACCTTGTGGATAATAATTATAAGCATAAAACTCTATCAAAGGAACGGCTCGCTGAGTTTTTATTTGTAGCATATATGTTACCATTTTGTATGTTGGGTGTATTAATGTATACTCTATTGCCGTGGATAAAAACAGACACACAAAGTCTTGTTTTGGTTGTTTTAAGCGTTTTTACTACATCCATAACTATTATAGTATCTACAAAAACATACAAAACAATTTATCATATGCCCGAAGAGATAGTTGATTGGAATTATGAAAGAATGAAAAATGATTGCGCAGATTTACCTCTTCTTTATGCCTTGATTTCGATGAAAAATAGAAAACCATAAACTCAAACTTAACGATGTAGCAAAAATCAATAAAGAACTTTTCAATCCAGAAAACCTAATGAAAACTCTATATGAAGAAAAAAAGATAAAAAACATAAGTTGATTCTTCAAATAGCAAACCTATTCAAAATGCATTAGTTTCCGTAATTAAAGATGGAACTACTATTGTTGAACTTTACACTAATTCAGAAGGAAGTCAGGGTATTCATCCGAACTATTTATCTTAATGTGGACATGCAGACGCAAAAGATGTAATATTAAGTAGCTGAAAAGACTTAAAAGTTTTCAGTCTATACTTGATTACCGATGGAAATGAGACCTTTTGAAAAATGCCAGTTAACTGGCAAGGTCATAGAGCTTAATTACGATGTGGTGGTTGTGGGAGGGGGGCTGGCGGGAGTCTGCGCGGCCATAGCCGCAGCGCGTCACGGCTGTAGGACGGCCATAGTTCAGGACCGCCCTGTTTTCGGGGGGAACTCCAGCAGCGAGGTCCGTGTGCAGGCCACGGGCGCCAATAACTGCGCCGCTTGGGCTAGAGAGACCGGTATAGTCGAGGAGATGCTGATCGAGGAGCGGGCGCGCAACCACGATCTCTTCCTAAATGGGCTGATAAACAGCCACTGGGACCTAGTCCTCTACGAGTGGGTGAAAAAAGAGCAGAATTTAGCAGCCCACCTTAACACCCGTGTTGTGGGGGTGGAGATGCTTAGCCCCAGTAGGATATCCGCTGTCGTGGGCGTGCAGGGTGGTAGTGAGCGCACCTACAGGCTTTACGCCTCGTATTTCATGGACTGTACTGGTGATGGGACGGTGGGGGCTGCGGCTGGCGCGGAGTACCGCATGGGAAGAGAGGCCCGAAACGAGTTCAAGGAGTCTCTAGCTCCGGAGCAAGCCGATAAGATGACGCAGGGCAGCTCCCTACTCTTCAGGGCTAGAGACATGGGCAAACCAATTCCCTTCACCCCTCCATCCTGGGCTGAAGTATACCCGACCGAGGAATCCCTCTATAAACGCCCCCATAACTACTATGTTAATCCCTACGGTATAAGGGAGTATGCCGGCTACTGGTGGATAGAGGTAGGCGCCCCCTTCAATACCATAGACCAAAACGAGGAGATACGGAATGGGCTTCTCCGCCACCTCCTAGGAGTCTGGGACCACATTAAAAATCGCGGAGACCACGGAGCAGAAAACATGGCCTTAGACTGGATAGCAGCGGTTCCCGGGAAACGGGAGAGCCGGAGGCTGATGGGCGACTACATCCTAACGGAGCACGATGTGCGTAATGCCGCACTTTTCCCCGATAGAGTTGCCTACGGAGGATGGTTCATCGATATCCACACCATGGGAGGAATTCTTGCCAAGAATCAGCCCCCCGAGGCTCTTGGTGGAGACCCAGACCTATCAGATCAACTCCGAATCCGCCCCTACAGCATACCCCTCCGGTGCCTCTACTCGCGGAACATAGAAAACCTATTCATGGCCGGAAGAGACATCTCCGTAACCCACGTAGCCCTGGGCACCACAAGGGTTATGCTCACCTGCGCCGTTATAGGTCAGGCTGCCGGCACCGCGGCGGCCCTATGCGTTAAGAAAGGTATAACACCCCGCGCCTTGGCAAACAGCATCAGCCTAGTGAGAGAGCTGCAGCAAACCCTACTTAAAGACGACTGTTTTATCCTAGACTGCCCCAACGAGGACCCGGCAGACTTGGCTCGTAAAGCCCCTGTCACCTCCTCGTCTTCCACGGCCCTGACCTTGGAGCCTGTCTCCGCCTCGTCATCCCTAGAACTATACCGGTCCCAGATATTCCCGGTTACCGCAAGTGAGGTTGAGGCTCTAAGCCTGTTCCTAGGATCATCCTTGGATGGGGAGGCCCCAGTTAACCTTGAGTTTCTGCCCGCTACGGACATATGGAGTTTTAACGAGCCTAAGGCACCCATCACATCTGTAAGCGTTTCCGTTCCTCCAGGGTTTGAGGGATGGGTTGACTTCGACCTAAACCTTGAGGTTAAACCACGGCAACTATACCAGGTAAATGTTTATGGAAGACTAGGGCTGGCTTGGGCTAGGTCTAAGCCCTTACCAGGGGTAGCTGCAGCTTATAAGAAGCCCACATGGAAGCGCTGGGCCTCAGAGAAACCCGTTTACGCCTTAAGGCTTGACCCACCGTCGACGCCTTTCGGGCCGGAAAACGTTGTGAGGGGGGTTGCGAGACCCGAGAAGTGGACTAATATATGGATTTCAGACCCTAACGCGGGCTTCCCCCAGACGCTGACCCTGGACTTTGGAGAGAAGGTCTCCTTTAACACGGTCTACTTAACCTTCGACACGTATCTCCACCAGGACACTTACACTTTCCCGCCCCTATACAGGGTTCCAGAATGTGTACAAGGCTACGCTTTAAAGGTGCTTTGTGAAGATGAGTGGAAAACTGTGGCTGAGTTTAAGGGCAACTACCAACGAAGAAGAGTTCACCGTTTCGCCACCGTGAACACCAGAAAGCTGACGCTGGAGGTTTACGCCTCAAACGGAGACCCCACCGCAAGAGTGTACGAAATCCGAGTTTACAAGGAGTAAGTATGTTATTCTGGCTGCGCCGAAATCTTCAAGGAGAAGAAATGATTACCTTACAATGAGGAGAACTTTGAACTTTAACCTGTGTATGTCACACCTTAGCTTCTCCGAAAGTTATATTTTGGGCATACTCAGTCATTTTTATAGGAACCATCCAGCTTTGTGGCAATACGTGCATCATCAACAGATAGAATAAGAGAAGCGAATTGCTTTCGCTTTTTATGAAGACTCGTTTTGAATTTGGCTCCTTTGTGACAATGATTTTACCATCTGCTGATTGGTTTGTTATTACAAAATTGTTTAAGACACAAATTGTATCAATATTATTTTCTGGGTTGCCTGCGTCGTCTAGTTGTTCAAGTTTATCTTTCAAAGTTTTTGGGCCAATTGCAGAATACGCAAATGTAAATCCAATAATAGGGAAATATGGCAATTCTTTTCCGTATAAATTCGTTGTATAGATGATGACTCCTTTTTGTTCAATAAATGCTTTTTTAGAAAGTTTTTTAACAGAACGTATGTTTTCAACGGACTCTTCTAAGGTGCTTGAATCAAGTTTACTCTTAACCGAAATAGTTGCATATACTCCTTCGACCGGAAATAGTCGTAAATTTTCAGCGCAATAAAGAAGTGGGGTGTTGAGTTTATCATATATAACAATATCAATTTGTTTAGATACTTGACCATCCGAAGATACGATAATTCCTTTATCAACTCCCAACTTTCCAGGCAGGTATTGTCTCAATAGTTCTTTAAGTGTAGACTCACGCGCTTCTCCTGTAGAAAGTGCATGTGATAGCTGGCTTGTTAAAAATTCAAAATCAGTTTGCAACTTTTTACCTACTCCTTCAAATATTCTTTGTAAAGAAGAATTGTCAACTTTCATTATCTCAGTCACCTCAAAATCTGCTCATGAATCTCAACAAGATTAGAATATCATTTTTTGAAGAAGAGCCAGTTTTCTTTTCCCTTGAACCTTAGGAGGCAGTAGGTTCCCCTGAGTTTTGTGCCTTCAATTTCAAAGACCAACTTGTCCTCAGTCCTCTCTTTCAGGTGGTATTCTCCCCTATCCCAGATTTCCACGGTGCCCGCGCCATACTCCCCCTCAGGGATGATCCCAGCAAAGTTGGCGTACTCGATGGGGTGGTCCTCCACCTGGACCGCCAGCCTCTTTATGCCCGTTTCCGTGGGAGGAACCTTCGGAACAGCCCAGCTTTTTAGAACCCCGTCCATCTCCAGCCTCAAATCGTAATGTAGGTGGGTGGCATCATGTCTCTGGATCACGTAAATGTTTCCTCCTCCTTCCCTTGTTTGGCTGCCCGTGGGCTCCATGGTTTTCCTAAAGTCCCTCTTCTCCCTATACTCTTCGAGCCCCATTTCTCGTCCTCACCCTAATACCTAAAGACTAGTGGGAACGCTATTCTTAACCCTTCCTTTCGGTTGCCCATTTTGCGTTGTAGGGGGGCAAAATTATTTTTGAGGTGCCGCCTTTCTGGCCTCTGAGATTAAGTCTGTTAGGGCCGTGAAGGCCTTGTCCACGTCCTCCATGCTTAAAACGATGATGGTGTCCGTGAAGCAGCTCACCGTTTCCTCTATGTTGATGTGTCTCCTGGAGACTTGGTTGTAAAAGGTTGTGATGCAGCCCGCCGTGTCTATGATTTCCCTTGGGCTCTGCACCACCAGGGCCGCCAAGTCCTGCCTTTTGTCCAAAACTTCCTCCTCAGGAAACATGGA
>Ga0315312_1002259_pt1 | contig 13536 bp, 10 predicted proteins | sample TDP7_MG_FD_203629 | JGI IMG/M metagenome (GOLD analysis project Ga0315312, IMG submission 203629) | Freshwater sediment microbial communities from Lake Towuti, South Sulawesi, Indonesia - TDP7 | ecosystem: Environmental > Aquatic > Freshwater > Lake > Sediment | place: Indonesia: South Sulawesi... | reverse complement strand
AAAGCCACTTTGCTTTTGTAGCATCGTCAGCAACAAGCAACATTACTGGGCAAGAGCCACGTGCGAACTCGAGCTGTGAAAACCAATCTCGGTATTCCTCCTTCCAGCTGGCGTATATGTGCTCTATTGCACCTTTGCACGCCGACAGGTACTCGTCTTTGGTCCTGGCGCCTTTGACATCATCCCAGAGGTCTAAATAGATTCGCCCTTCACCCTCCTCTTCGGGTAGACGAACTACTTTTACGAGTCCAGACTCGAAGGCATCGTAAACTGAAAAGTCTGAAACAAGCCATTCAAAGAGTGTACCGTCTGGCTTTGGTGAGCCAGACCCATACCACGGTGTGGCAGATGTGTCCACATCCAGACCGACCCTGGCCACCTGAGATATCTGCTTGATAATGGTGTTCCATCTTATGTAATCAGGTTCTTCACCTTTGGCGACCTTTTTCTCGCCATAAACGTGGTGTGCTTCATCGTTGATTATCACAAGGTCGCGCCAATTTCCGATAAACCATCTTACTGTGCTGTTAGGATCTCGACGCCTGCGACGCTGAATGGCCCAAAGGACTGATGCAGGAACAAAACGTCCTTCTTCTTCGAACTCATCAGGAATCCAATCGTCGCGCTCTGAGGTTGTATTCATAGCCTGCCAATTTCTTACAACTACATTAGGGCTGAAATCATTCGAGTATTCTGGCGGAACTGTTTCGAAAACCTTGTAAAGGTTTTCGGCTCCCGTGGGATCTAATCCGTCTCCTCGCGGAAAACCACTAACACGATCACGAACGGTAAGGTTAGGTACTATGACTAAAAAATTGTCAGAAAGAGATGAATTACTTACCTTCTTCTTGTGCAGCGTGCACCATGTGATCAGAAGTGCCATGATAAGCGTCTTTCCGGTTCCAGTCGCCATCTTTAGGGTATATCGAACCAAGTCTCCTGTCTCAGGCATTTTCTGCCGGTTCTTCACTTCGTATAGGTAGATAACCGTCTCTACGGCTTCCTGTTGACAAAAGAAGAATCGTTTGCCTTCGGCCTTTCGTTCTTCGTCTCTTTCGAACCACCATTCCAACAGACGGCGTGTGATGAGCGCGGTTCCAGGATAGCCTGCTTCTCTCCACTCTTTAACTTCATGCCGTAGATCATTGACGAAGTCATTCAGATACTCGTATGTTGGACCCAAGTCCTCGAAAAGCTGTGCTTGTTTCCCTACGATGCCTGCGAGACCACCTTTCGTCTCCTTAGCTGATGCGAGAAAACGCATTGATGGACGTCGGCCTTCAACGAGTTTGGCTCTTCCTCCCGGTAGAAGATGATAGTGTCTATCAGGCTCGCTATAGGCATCGCAGATCACCACCCGATCGACAAAGTAGCCCATTACAACTGCACGAACTTATGGGATCTCTTTGACTACTGTCGACTCGTTTCCGAAGACATCCACTACCTTAACGGCAACACGTTTGTATTCTCGGATAGGAAAAGGTTTTGATTCTAATTGGAGTCTGAGTTCTTTTTTGTCTACTGATACGTTAGCTTGTCTATCGATGTTTGTTCTCCCTGAGAAATTAAAAAACATCTGACAGTCCACAAAGCAGTCGCCGTCGTAGTCTTCATCAAGATACCAAGCTGAGACATACCCGGAGTCGGCTCTCTTGTATTCAGTAACACGAGTTTTCCTGTCAAAGATTGCAACACCTTTGAGTGAAATGGTCGCAGTTCCATTCTGACGGCGATCAATTTCAATATCGGGAAGAGCATAAGGAGAGAACAGTTTTTCTGGGCTAGTGGCCTTCAAACCCTCGGCTAACGTGTCAGGTCGAATCATAATGAGCTGTATCTTTATCTTACCACGTGACTCGAGTTTGGATTTCACTTCGCCCACATTTGCCTCGAAAGCCCATCCTAGCACATGAATCTCATTGATTCCCGAGGCGATTGCATCTTCCACAGCATCGGAAAGCTGCTTTGCAGTAACACGACCAGACAAAGGACCAACCGTGATTGCAATCTTATTTTTCTCTTCTTCGACTATCGCGTGTACAAAACCGCTTACACCTTGTATCGCCGAATCTTTCCTGTAGAGATGACAGATGACCTCTATGTAGTTCTCTAACTTTCCACCTTCACGGACATATCCTTTCCAATCTTCCACAGAATATCTACCAATCGTCATCACTTCAAAAGGACTGCAAACGCGTATTGCGCATTTGTCTATCTCAGGCTGGTCTACTAACTCGACTTTTTCAGGCTCGAGCCCATAAGCTAGGCTCTTGAGTGTGACGTGATGAACTGTCTTGTAAATGAAACCGTTTGCAACACGGTCGTTGCGAGCATTGAAATGATCAAAAATCCTTGAAAGTAGTCTGATGCGAGTTTTATTGATAGCAACCCGAGAAACATCACAAGTTATCCAACGTCGACCCAGCTTTTCTGCACAAATCGCAGTGGTTCCTGATCCACATGTTGGATCAAAGATCAGATCCCCCGGATCGGATGTCATCAGAATCAAGCGCTCTAAAACTTTGGTACTAGTCTGGACCGCGTATTGCTTGGGTTCAGTGAAACTTCCTGTCATGGTATCTCGCCATAGATTTGTCAGAGGAGAAACGGGAAAATCATCAAGATATCCAACCCAGGCTAGAGATCTCCCAGAGGGAACTATTCGACCAGTTTTAGCCAATCGATCTAGCCCTTCCTTTCCAACTTTCCAATGTGTATTCGGTGGTATTTCGTAGTCTCGCCCCTCAAAGGAATATGTACGTTCGGTCTTCTCACTGGCTCCCTGCGAGATCAAACTTATCAAACGATATCGTCGGGAGCCCTCGGGCAGTTGCACTCTTCCCTCTAGCTCGTCCGATGTTAGACGCCGCCGGGAACCGTCTGGCAGCTCAATAAAAGCGTAAAGATCAATTGATTCAATTTCCTCCTTAGGGACATATAGCTGATGATATTCCAGTCGGCTAAGGTCCTTTGCATACCAAATGAGATAGTCGGAGATGCCAGCCAAGTATTCAGAGTCCTGGTAAGCAGTTTTTTTGAAAGTGATTAAGGACACGAAGTTTGATCTTCCAAATACCTCAGTCAACAGATTCATAACGTAAGGCAGATTCGCGTCATTGATCTGGACGATTATGGAACCTGAGTCCGCCAGCAACTCCCGACAAAGGTATAATCGTTCCTGCAAGTAAGACAAGTAAGAGTGAATACCGAGCGTCCAAGTGTCGAGGAACGCTTTGATCGTAAGAACATCATCAGCTTTGTCTTTTTCATCGTTCTCTGTCGAGTCTACCCGTTGTTGGAAGTTTGAATCATATTTAATGCCGTAAGGTGGATCGATATAGATCATCTGCACCTTTCCACGTAATCCCTCATAATAGAGTAATGATTCCATTACAAGGAGGGAGTCTCCGCAAATCAGCTTGTTTCTCCATTTTTCTTCGTGTTTATAGAACTCGACTCTTCTGTATCGGTCTTGTGCTCTTAGAGCTTTTTCTAGTTCAAAGAAGTGTGTAAGTGGTGTTAGTCCAGCCTTTTTTTGAGCTGCTCTATGGACTCTTTCGATGATCTGAGCTATTCGTGACTCGCCAACGATCTCGTTACGTTGAAGTGGTAGGATTGGGACAGTCTTACGACGCCTCTTGCCTGCCCAATGTAGCTGAGGATCATAGGCTGGGTCCATCTCGATCTCGTCATTTCTCTCTTCAGAGGGTAGCAGTTTTGTGTGACCAGTTTCTGGAGTGGCTGGTTCATCTATATCGTAGGTATATCGCGTTATTCTCTTCTCAGAATTCATTCCTACTTATTCACCGACATAACTAACTCGAAAGGCAGACCTATACCTTTTTTGATTGCTTCTGCCCCGCAGGGCATATGCCTCTGACATCGCATTGCAAGCACCCTGCTGGATTCTTAGGCTGACGATGAAGCTTGTTCTCCCGAAGGTTTTTTGCTGCTTGAAGAATCTCACCTGATGTTTCTGTAATGAGCGCCTCGTCAACTTCCTCCCGAATCGTGCCACCCTTGTCTAGATTATGGATTTCAATCAGATTCGCGTCATTTCCAGTGAGCTGTCGGTAACCTACAGCGTAAACATGGAGCTGTTCACGACTGACATCTTCAGCCTGCGCTCTGTCAGTTGACTTGAAATCAACTATAGCAACTTCGCCTGTATCAATCCTTTTGATCAGATCAATTCTGCCATTAACAACAACGTTGTCGGTAATATGGATCTCAACAACTTGTTCTACGTGTTGAACCTTGTTTAGCTTTGTTGAATTTTCGTCAAGATACCGGCACAGAGCGCAAGACGCGCTTTCACGCAGCTTCTGCTTAAGGTCGGGATAAGCAAAGGGCAGATGTAGATGGGTGTCTAGGAGCTCCGGTACCTTGTCCACAGCAACAAAATCTGCGTCCAATGCACGTTTGTGTATCTCAGCGAGTGCGTTGTGCAATGATTTGCCGTAACCTAGAGCCTCATGGATCGGCGGGTTAAAACCGTAAAGGAACCTCAGCTTGAACTGATATGGACATATGAAATAGTATTTGATTTCACTAAAATTCAGAAACATGTGTGAGATGCGAACACTCGGCTCCTGAGGAAGTCTTGCCGCCAGTTGTACTTCCCGTCTCGATTCACGAGTTAAGACAAAATCTAGTCTGGTCAACTCATTGAAAAACGGTGACGGCTTTGTGTAAAAACGATTTTCGGCATCAGGAGCCCAGCTACAGTAGAGATACTTTTTGGACCTCGTTAAGGCAACATAGAAAAGCCGTCGTTCACTTTCCACACTTCCATCGTATCTGTCAGCGCCTACTACTGCCTCCTTGGGGATCACATGCCAAATGCTTTTCCCACCCTGTTTCTTTGATGGAAAACGGTTATTCTGTAAACAGGGCACAAATACGACAGGCCACTCCATTCCCTTAGCCTGGTGGACCGTCATAACTTGCACTGCGTCAGGAACTAAGTGCGCAACATCTTCCCACCCTTCTGGATAGTAGTATGGCGCTTGATAAGTTAGAAAACCTGCAAAGGTTTCATACTTATACTTGGGATCACTATGAAAGTGTATTTGCTCAAAATCAGAAATGACTTGACTGAACTTGCCCAAGTTATAGTACACAATTTCCCTTCTACCTGCTAGAACAAGATCCTCTTGCAAGCCTATTTTTTCCAAGAAATCTAGAAAAAGACGCTGCAGGTTATAGAGCGAGAATTTTTTACCTCTATCCCATTTCTTTTCTTCTCGAAGGTAGGATATCCCTTTAGTCAATCCCTCCTCTGAAATTCCTAGATCAGCACCCATCCAAGACCGGCGCAGATCATCTTCACTCGCATGATCTGTCATGAACAGGAAGGTCACACGAGCCGCTTGAACTTCCGGAGTCTCAAAGAGATCGTTCATTCCACGAACTACGTATGGAATGCCTGCGGATCGGAGAGCCTCCAGAATTGGGCCTGCACTTCGCCGGACACTTCGCAGAAGAATTGCGCAGTCCGACCAACTGAGTCCTCGCTCGACTTCGTCAGGTTTGTCACGAAAAGGAACCCCGACAAGCGAACGGATCTTTCTTACAATCCAGGCTGCTTCCTCCTTTGGGTCCTTGAACGTAAGACACAGGATGTCCCCCCGATCAAAAGATTGAGCAAAGGAGCTAATCATCCTTTTCTGCAACCTGTTCGGGTTATTACGCTCGATTGATCTGGCAGCCGCCTCCACAACGTTTTTGCTGCTTCGAAAATTTTCCTCCAGCTTAACAACCTTGACATTAAGGTATCTATTTTGAAAACCTAGAATATTCTGGACATCGGTTCCACGCCACTCATAAATAGCCTGGTCATCATCACCAACGACACACAGATTTGCTCCAAGCTCATGCAATTTCCAAATTAGAAATTCTTGGAGTGGATTCACATCCTGATATTCATCGACAACTAGATACTTAATGCGTTCAGAAATCTTCTTTCTGAATCCTTCATCCTCGACCAGAGCCGCTGCAGTTTCCGTCATTATTTTTGTAAAGTCTAGATAAGACCTGTCGTCAAGCAATTTCTCATATTTCTCGACTGCGGTTCGAACTGGATGACCTTCCAGACGAGCCGCATCAAGTTTGGCCTCACGGATAACCTCAAGCACATCAAGATACAATCCTGATTCCTTGTATCTTGTTAGACCAATGTCCTTGAGTCCGCTTTGAGCACTCAACCTGTCTACCAAGAGCCTAGTCTGAACTTCATTTAGAACTGTATATTTCATGAACTTGTAAAGATAAGTCTGCAATAATTCAAGGCAGAACCCATGGATCGTTCCCACGTACATCTCGGCAAGACCAATTACTTGCCCAAGCCTGTTGCGGCAAAGCTGTGCTATTCGAGCCTTAAGCTCAGCCGCAGCCTTTTCTGTAAAGGTAAAGGCAACAATATTCCTAGGGCAAATGCCTTTCGGCCCTATATGATCTAGAATCTCTACAATTCGTGCCGACACGATTTCGGTCTTGCCGGAACCGGCACACGCAATTATCTGGAGATTCTGGTCTATTGTTTCTAGTGCTTCCTGCTGGGATTTGGTATATTTCACTTGGGGACCACCATAAGCCGGCTGACCCTACCTTTCCGAAGTCCCCAGCGCAATAGCATAAGAGAGTCACTCACGTTCTTAGACTTTACTGTTTTACTGGTAGATTGGTGCGCTCAGAGGCGATCCTTGTTCATGAAGGCACTTGAGCCCTTACATCAATATTCCTCTTTTGTCCACCCCATACTGGTTTGCGCTTAGGGCTCCACCGTTTCAATATTTCTGTCAATGTGAATCAGCCTCTTGTCCACTTCTAGTCCTAGTTCTTTCTCTAACTGCTCGATCTCCTCGGGTTTTAGTTGCTTCCTATTTTTCGTAGATTTCGATGGTTTCTGGCCCTCTTCACTTACATACTTTAGACGTGGATACTTGGCGTTTTTCAATGATGGTTTTCCTCTCAGAGCGTCGATTATGCCATCCTCTGTCGGTTCATTGCAGAACTGCTTATCTTTGCTGGCTAAGCTGTCGAGACCGCGATGCAGGGCAGTTGCATAGTGGTATAGGTCCATTTTCTCTGGTGCCTCTTCCCGAACACCTTCCATTTTTTCTGGATCAGTCTTTCTCAAGTTGATTCTATTCTCAATCACCTTGTACAAGATGCGTGCGTACTCTCGAATTACTTCACGAACCCTTTGAATGTCTGGTTCCGATATCTCGATGGGATTTATTGCGATGCGCTTCAGAATTGTCGTCGCTTTCTGGAAAACTTCCTCCTTGGGATATTTTCGTCTAAGGACGCTTAGCATCTCGAAATCCGAAAGGGAAGATGTGTAGCTCTCACAGTTTTGGTTTCTGAGGGCTTTTTCGAGGATTGTAAATGCTCCTCCATCTTGAAGCGTTGCATAGTCGACCAATAGACTTGTGTCGATATACACTTTCTCTTTGAAGTCGAACTCGGCTCCCAATTATGTTCCCTCCAGCCAGTCTTCCATTCCTTTTAGAAAGCTCTTAGCGATTTCGTCCAAGTAAATAGTGCTTGCTTTGACTTTTGCGTCCTCCAGTATTTCAAAGGAATGCTTTCCCCAGTAGGATTGGATCAACCCGAGGAAGTCGATGTCGCCTAATTCGGCAGCTATCTTACCGAATTTGGCGCGGTAGGCTCTAACTGGATTGACATCATCAGCTTGCAAGGACGAGTTGACAAGCTCGCCAAGTTTTTCCAGATAAACGACAAAGCCTTCTTCTTTCCTTTGACCCTTGGCGATCTCATCGCGAAATTCATTTTCAATTCTCGAGATCTCTTCGCTACCGATCGTCCGACCTGCATCCACTTCTTCTCTGATACGTTTGGCTACGTAGATCTCTTGCATAACGAATAATTCGAGTATCGCCTGACAATTTTTGAGCGCAAGTTCGATTGACATTTTTGTCACCCTATTAAGGTATCAATACCTGCGGGCCAAGCCCCACTATTTTCAATACCACCGTCAGCCGTGGCCTTTGTTGTCTTATCTTCTGGAACTTCTGCTTGATTTCAAACCAACTTCTCGAATTCCATTGAGCAGCATATATAATTACATACTCTGTAGTTCCCTGGCAAGAGACGGCGACATGATTCACTGCTTTCTCAAGATATAGCTCAAGACTGTCTCTTATTCCGACAAATACTATTAATAGCGCAAAACATTTGTCACCAGGTTCTCCTGGGATGCAATTGAAACCTCGAGGCAAACTCATCTTCCTGCGGATTTTCAGTCCTTTGGTTAAAACTTTGCGATCCGGGAAAATCCCTTGCGTACGTTCCTGCGTTTCAATAATTCTTAGCCACTGCTCTATGGAAATTCTTGGCTGTTCACTTTCCTCGGACATTCGGAATGCCCCTCACCGAAACAATGTGCCCAACCAGATCGATCACCCTAAAGCTATTCGTACTCTTCTTCGAGTATTATCCTTCTTGCGCGAACCCTCGTTCTCTCCGTCACGTCTGTAACTCGGCGTTTCTCTGCCATATGCGTAGTTTCCTTTTCTTGATCTTGAAGCCAAGGAGGCTCCTCCCCACGGCTCCCATGATAAACTAGGCTTAAGGCTTGCATCCCAAGCAAACCTAAACGCGCAAGAAAACCTGTAACCCTGCCAATCCTCGACGGGGAAACACCTCTCTCAACGGTAGCTTCTTCCTTGAAACCTCCCCACATTACACTCGTTCCACATCTCCGGCACACGCTCTCACCATGCATAATTGGATACCCGCACCTTCCACATCGGTAACCCGATCGCATCCAGCCTAACCTCACAAAAAATGACTACCGTGTCCTTCCTCAGACTATTCCTCTCCAACTCGCCTTATATTAGTATGAGCGATACCGGTCTAAGCGCCTATGCTCGAAGATGCGTATTGGGAATGAAAGAAGAGAAAAATCAAGGACTACTACAGCCTAGGCCCGTAGTAGCCAGAACCTTGCTTTTCGGAGCCGATTTAGAGGAACAATCCGACAATTTCTTTTTTGTCCTCTACGAGGGGACCTCTGTTCAGAGGGCCTTCCAATCGGGGCTCTAAACCTTCTTCTTGCTGACTACTAGCTTGTCGCCTTCTATCTGCTTCTTGACTAGCTGCCACTATTCTTTTTTTGATAAGCGTTGCTCTAACACCATTTTTAGGATAGGTCTTACACTATTCTAAGTGACTCACTTTGCTCGAGGCCAGTATATGACAGTTTCAGCCGTGAAAACCCATAAGCCGAATTTCGAAGACGTCCTCAGCGAGATCGATTACATCCAAGAAAAGAAAAACGTCAAGCATGATTACCACGCGTTTGTCTACTGGTTTATCGCAACGCTATACGGAAAGGATGAGCACGCAATAAAATACGCTCTTTGCGACGGGACGCATGACAAGGGCATCGATGCCGTTGTCATCGACAAGGTAGAAGGGACAGTTATGGTGTTCCAGTCAAAGTTCGAGCGAACGGGAAACAAAACCCAACTAAGAGAGAATGAAGTGAAACTCCTTGCCAGCGTTAAAGACTACTTCAAATCAAGAAAGGCACTAGCAGCAGCTACTCACAAGGCGAATCCAGCTACTCAACGTTTACTCGATGAGGCTTTTCAGGCTCTCTCTCCCCCTACCAATTCTACGCTCGAACTCATATTCATAACGACCCACAAAGAGAATCCATCTGTTGAACCGCTCTTAAGAGACACGCTTCAGTTTACACCGGATCAGTTCAGAGTCTTTTGCTACGATAGTATCTTAGCGATAATGGCAGATAAGAGTAGGGACTTTGTGCCGCAGAATACACCTTACAATCTTCCATACAAGTCCTCAGACAACGCGATAGTGAAGACCTATGAGGATGAAAGCTCAAAGAAGCACCATTCCTGGATATTGACTGTTAGCGCAAATGCTTTAAGGGATATGGCTATCCACTATCCCGACCATCTTCTCTTCCGTAAGAATGTCAGAGATTTCATTACAAAAAGGAGTGAAACTAATGCGCGGATGATGGAAACGCTCAAGCATTCAGACACGCAAAAAAACTTCTGGTTTTACAATAACGGGATCACAATTCTGTGCAATTCAGCTTCACTCAACATGGAACAAAAATACATTCATTTGCTGGATCCTGAGGTGATTAACGGCTGCCAAACTGTGACCACGATTCGGAATTTCAAGGAAGACACAAGTGCGGAAGTCTTGCTTAGGGTCGTAGAAAGTCAAGACCAAGCTTTTATGGATAGCATGATTCTGTATCAGAACAGTTCTAATCCAGTGCTCAAACGCGATCTAAAATCCAACGACCCAGTCCAAGTCCGACTTCACCATGAGTTCTTCAAAAAAGGATGGTTCTACGAGATCAAGAGAGGACAAGATTTCGAGACACGTGCCAAGGAAGACAGAAATATCAGCGATCAATGCAAATTTAGGGGCATCAGCAACAGCGATATCGCGAAGGTACTGTCGGCAGTGCATCTGCATCCGTCGATCGCTGCCTCCAAAGGCGACGACTATTTCTTCGGAGAAGCCTACCAGGATATTTTCACTTCCGATTTGTCCACATTCAACTGTCTCGCACCGCTACTGTTAAAACGAGTCATATACCAGTCCTACACGAGCGCACGCTTCCACGGATTCCCAAAAGAATGGCTCTTCAAGAATCCCGCAACGTATTTCGTTCTCAAAACTCTCTACGAGTGCCTAGCGCATTCGCAAGATTGGCAAAAGAAGTGGATTGCCTTCTGGGAGAACAACGATGAGGAAAGCAAAACGCTGAGAGCATTCAGGAAACAAATCTATCCAGTGATAGATTCTCTCTTCGAAGTAGCCTATAGAGGATGGAGAAAAGCATTCAAGAACACTGAGATAAATTATAACAGTTACTTCAAGAATCAAGAGGAGGTTGACAAGATCTTGAGCATGAAGGCTACTCTCTCGGCTCGCGCCAAGGCTTCAAAGATTTTCGAGAAAGCGCTTGGATCGGTCCAACTTGGTTAAGTGCCTTATTTTGGGTTTTCAAAATCTAGCAGGGCAACAAAGCTCCTAGGGTTTTTCAAATAGAATAGTAAAAACCAGATATTTGAGTATGCTTGCTGTTGAAATTGATGCAACTTTCCAACCTTTGCCTAGTTTCTGCAATTTAGTGTTTATTGATTTAGATAGCCTATCCTTTTTGTCTAGTTCCCCAATGCGAATTCTCGTTTGCGTTATTGTTGTGATCGGATAGCAAACTGTATACACTTGATATTCAGTCATGAAGAGACCTCAATATGTGCTTGGCATTCGATTCACATAAAGCTTACCGATTCTTGATTGTTGACAGTTTTGGACAAACCTGAATTAGACAGAAGCCTACACGCAATAATTGACAATCAGGCCCACAATACGGCTAGAAACGAGGAAAGTTAATCTTGACGCATACCCAGAAAAGTGAACAGCACGTTGCAGCTTTTGATGAGAAAAAAGGAGTGGTTCTCGTGGGTAAGAGATCAGTTTGGCTATGGCAACACCGCTGTGTGAACTTATGAGGACACTCTTCTCACTTTTTCAGTTGCAAAGAAGGCTACTATTAACGCTTCGAGAAGAACGTCGTAACGCTTGGGCTTGATTGTTTCCCAGTTGAACCAAGAGTATTGTCCATCCTCTTCAATGCCTAGCGCCTTTAAGTCAAGGTTTTCATGGTACCTGTATTGCGCATCTGCTAGCATGAGAAAAAATCCACAGGTTGCTTTACTTTCTACGGCCTGGCGTAGCTTCACAATGTCTTCTCTTGCTTCTTCAATCTTTGGAAAACGCTTAAATTCAACCGCCACGAACCTTGCATCTTCAAGCCAACCGACCGCGAGATCAGCCCTCTTTCCTTCCAAGAGCTCTTTATCTTCGACGAAGATTTCATAGGGTTTGTCGTATCCCCTCTTGCGCATTAGATCTAGGCATTCTGAGAATATGAAGCATCTCATCTCGTGCTCGTTAAAAGGGATGTGATATTCTCCCCCTTTGAGCTTCGCTAGATATTTATTCCAAGCCTCAGGCACTATTCGGTAATACTTTCTAAGAGAGGCAAGTATCTTGCGCTCCTCCCTAGATAGCTTTATCTGGACTTCCGGCTTTCTTTCCAAGCAACTCATTTCCTTACGCTCTCTTGTTATCCTTAACCCCAACTATTTCTAGTCGGCTTATATTAGTATGAGGAATAACAGGGTAGAGCTAGCTGAGGGGATTATCAGGTGTCTGGATTTCTGCGTAGCGCGTCTTATAGCAGTTGTGAATGAACTTACTGAGGTGGAGAGCTTTACAGCTTGTATGAGAACGCTGTATCCAGATACCTTACAATGATGAACACGCTCCTGAGTGAACCAAAGCATCGTTTCTCTCAAGCCTCTGGAAATGTTCCTAGAGAACCATCGAGAAGGCTTGGACCAACGACCGATATTGCTTTTTCAACTCTATTTAATGAAGTTTTGAAGGATCTTTCGACTACAGTTTGTACGTCTTTCCGTATTGTATCATCTGAACTTTTTTGGAGAATTTTTTGAATAAAAGTTGATTTTCAGTGTGTATTGGAAAAACTTTCTTCGGGTTTATATCATTGATGAAAGATGAAATTTGTTCTCTGTTGAGATGACCGGACGAGTGTAGTTGGTGAAACTCGATTTTGAAGTGGTTGAGCCAGTTATGCATCACCTCAAACTCTAGGTCTTCCTCACTGAATGGTTCACTCATGCTATAAACGAAGTGGCTGCCAGGTGATGGCCTTATGTCCACGAGTTCTGTTAGGTTTTGGAAATCCAGGGTCATAATTAGTCTTCTCTGGTTCTTGGCTACAAACTCGTAGTTTACCATCTTGTCCATGAACTCTCTTTCCCAAGCGTGATAATCTGCCTCGTCAAATGTTCCGGATCGTTTCTTCCGGTAGTAGACTAGAATATCCTCGTCTTTGATCGGATCTGGAAGATTCAGACGTTCGTCATTGAGTAATCCGTGGAGCAGATAAGCTGTCTTTGGCGAGATTACGAGTTTCCTGCAACTCTTCTTAGCAACCTGATAGAAGGTTCTGAGTCGATCTATATCGCGACTGTAATGCGTTGCGAACACGATTCTGTTTGTTCCAGAAACCAAATCATACGCATGTTTCTTTACTTCTTCTTCTGAGTAGTTTATTCTTCTATCGTCCTCAACCACCCTCGTCCCTTCTGAGATCAACGCGATCGGCTCGGAATCAGATGCTTTCTCCAAGAAATCCTCTGTCATATCGCTTCTGGGACCATGCCGCCGCAGATCTCCCGTGTACGCAACTGCGCCTTCCGACGTATGGATGATGAAGCCGTAGGCCGCTGGGATCGAATGGTCGACATGGACTGGTTCGACGACTAGGCTACCTACTTTATCCTGTCTCCAGTTCGAAACGTTCGGTACCGATGAATCCCGTAATCACAGTAGGCGCTTGTTCTCTCCATAGCCTCCAAGAACAGTTTAGCGCCCGCACCAAGATAGACGGAGATCTTCGGGTCCAAGAACCGAATGTGG
>Ga0315312_1002258_pt1 | contig 13540 bp, 11 predicted proteins | sample TDP7_MG_FD_203629 | JGI IMG/M metagenome (GOLD analysis project Ga0315312, IMG submission 203629) | Freshwater sediment microbial communities from Lake Towuti, South Sulawesi, Indonesia - TDP7 | ecosystem: Environmental > Aquatic > Freshwater > Lake > Sediment | place: Indonesia: South Sulawesi... | reverse complement strand
GGAAACAAGCCGGATTCGCAATGTGGGAATCACCGTAGAAACGCGCCCCGATTGGGCTAGGGACAGGCACGTGGACCACATGTTGTCGATGGGCGTAACCCGCGTGGAACTGGGCGTCCAAAACATCCACGACGATATTTATGAGCTGGTCGACCGGGGGCACACCGTTCAAGACGTAGTCGAGGCCACCCGCGTGTTGAAGGATGCTGGACTAAAGGTGACGTATCACCTCATGCCGGGTCTGCCAGGCTCCAGCTTTGAGCGAGACTTGAAGGCGTTTCAAACCATCTTCACCGATCCCAGCTTCAAACCGGATATGATCAAGATTTATCCCTGCCTCGTTCTGAAGGGAACAAAGGCTTATGAGTGGTGGAAGAGCGGAAGATATCGACCGTACACCACAGAGGAGGCGGCTCAGCTCATTGTGGAGGCAAAGAGGATGATTCCTCCGTGGGTTCGAGTCATGCGGGTTCAAAGGGACATCCCCGCCTACCTCATCGAGGCTGGGGTCAACCAAAGCAACCTTCGACAGCTGGTTTTGCAAAGGCTGAGGGAGCAGAGGATGAGGTGCCGTTGCATTCGGTGTCGTGAGGTGGGGCATCGATGGTTGAGGGACAAGATAAAGCCCGACCCAGAAAACGTTCGGATACTCACCATTAGGGAAAAGGCTTCGGAGGGGGAAGAGGTCTTCCTTTCAGCCGAAGACCCTGTCAATGATGTTCTCATTGGTTATCTTAAGCTGCGCATCCCCTCTGATAAGGCGCACAGACCAGAGATTCTCCCCGAGACAACCTCCATAGTTCGGGAGCTCCACGTTTATGGTCCCTTGGTTCCTGTGGGGAGGCGCATGGCGAGGGCTTGGCAACATAAGGGTTACGGTGAAATTCTTCTATCTGAGGCTGAACGGGTTTCTCGGGAGGACTATGATCGGAGGAAGGTGGCGGTGATGAGTGGGCTTGGGGCGAAGCAGTACTTTGGACGATTTGGTTATGATTACGATGGACCTTACGTTTCTAAGATGTTGGAGGAATAAGCTGTTACGCTATTTTTCGTTATTCTTTCAGTAAACAAGGTTTTACCCTTCATAATCTTACCACTAGAGAGCCCTCAATTCTCCGATTAATCAGTCAGATAAGTTCCTTTGAACATTATTACTTTATAGTTTTATCGATCGTGCGTTAACCATAATTAAAGCCTTTCCTTGGAACGTTATCGCTTTCGATCGATCTTTTCAATTGTATTTCTTGAATCAGAGAATGCTTAATAAAAACGTTGTCCACCTCGTTCTAATGAAGGTGATTACATTCACTCCAGATAAAGAGAGTCTATTTAAGATTATGAATGAAAAGGAGAATGTGGAAGAGTGACTAACGTGAAACGTCTGTTAAGCATGATCGCAAGAATGAAAATCTGGGAGGCTTAAACAACTTGTTAAATAACACTGAAATTCGTTATCTCGGGTCCTATAAGGAGTTAGACACTAAGGCTTGTCTTGACAACAAGTTGAACACGTTGGTTGAAGACGAGTTTGGATTATCCAGGCCCCTCTCCGTTTCTCTGGTGATACCTACGAAAATAGATATCACTAGAGAAACGAGAGATATAGAGTTGAACGTTATGAGGCTAGTGCTGTCAGAGTGTAGTAAGCTGGTAGACCTAGGGTATCTTGACGAAATTGTTGTAATTGATGGGTCGCTTGATGAGAAGGGTGACGCCGATTTCAATGTGTTGGAAAGAGTGGTTGAAACAGCTTTTGATGAATTAGACCTCTTTAAAAGACAGGTGAAGTTGATAAACGAAAATAAAGCTCAAGCCCTGATGGCGAGGCGGGGGTTTTTTGATTTCATAGTAAAAACCGTTCATCAATCCGACCCTAACATGTTTTACGCGTTTAAAAAATGTGGACTAAATGATACTATAGGGTTGCCGCGAATTCCGATGGGCAAAGGTGCGGCTCTATGGCTTTCGGTCCCATTAACAGCGGGAGATGTGGTATGTTTCACAGATTCTGATATAATGAACTTCACTAAGGAATTTGTGATGGCACTCTGCCACCCCGTCATCAGTAGTTGGCATGACCCGGCGTCACGAATCAAGATGATTAAGGCTTGCTACAAAAGACTAACTGTACGCTTTGAACCCCTTGGCCGCAGACACTTCTTTGGAGGTCGTGTTACAAGGCTCCTCGCAATCCCAATATTGAGGGTGTTATCCAAGGAGTATCCAAACATTTTCAGCGGCCTAAATTCCCTGAATTATCCTTTATCAGGGGAGTTTGCGATGCGAAGGGAACTGCTTCAGGAGATAAGCTTTCCCAACGATTATAGCATCGAGATTGCGATACTTAGACAGGTTGTGAAGCTGGCTGGTTTCTCCCAAATAGCTCAAATGGACCTCAATTTCTTCCATCATATAGGTCAATCAACGGTGGGTCTTACAAAAATGGTTGCCCAAATCATTAGCTATATTATTAATATTCTTGAAGAGGAGGGTGTTGAGTTCCCGGAACCCGCTCGGAAAAGGATTTTGATGGAATATAAGAATGAAGTTGAGAGATCACTTATTAAATATGAGGAGATCTTTAATGAGCTAAGCAAAAGTATAGCTCAAGATCCTAAAGTCAAGCCATCGTATTCAAAAAATAAAGATATCGAAACATTCCGAGGATTCTTAGAGCTTCTCGGCAAAGCGTTGACAGAAACTTCGCGTAATGAGCGGATTGTTCTTCCGTCTTGGGTGAAGTTAGGTGAAAAGGCAAACTATTTCCTGGTAAGCACATTATTGAGGAGGAGGGGAAATCAAAGCACCTTCAACAGATTAAAAGACATCGGCCTCTTCTATGGCTTATAATTAAAGCACATTCTTTTCCACCAGGTTCAGCGTTTTAAAACTAGCTCCTCAACATAGAGAATAGTAGGAAAACGATGGCCTAAAGGCCATATTTTCACAGATTAGTTTTCAAGGATGCTTTTAATAGTATGAAAGACTCTATTGTTTGAGGGTAAAGATGAAGATTTCGAAGATTCAAATCAAGAATTTCAAAAGCTTAAAAGACGTGGCTTTGAATGATTTAGGAAATATGGTTGTTTTAATCGGGAAAAACAGCTCAGGGAAATCAAACATACTAGAGGCACTTTACATGTTCTTTAATGACTTCAATCTAATTGAGCCTAGTCCTGTTGGCTCCGTTACCGTGTTTGACAATTACCTCTGGTATAATGTAGAAACCAAAAGACCCATTGAGATTACCATACGGGTTGAATTTGACGCGAAGGAATGTGAGGAAATCTTCCCTTCCGAGGCTTTAAATATATTAAGAGAAAGGTTCCCCGAATCGTACAATCAGGTCTCATTTTGCAGACGAATCGTTGATGTTGAAGCAGGTTGGGATACAGAATACGTTAAGTGGGCGGATATACCGCTTGTGCGGGATAACAAATTAGTTCCCCCCGAGGAGCTTTGTAAATCGTTGATTGTTCCTCCTCCTAAGGAAACGACCACGCGGCCGCTTCCTGAATCCGCGGCCGCGAAAATAATAGGTAAGGTCGCTCCAAGCCTGCAGGAGAGGATTAAGGGAAAATTTAGGCTGGCTAGGGTAACAAGGGACTCGGTCGAGAGGCCATCTGACCTTGTAATGCGGGCTCCCATCATGGATTCTGAGACGTGCGAAATGCTTCGTTTCCTTAAGCAAAGTCGCACGCCTGAGGACATAAGGCGGTGGATTGATGTTGAAAAAATGTTTGAGGATGCCTCATCTATGAGACTTGACATCAGAGAAGGTGATATATTTGCGAGAAAACGAGAACTATGCTTACCAATCCATTTGATTGGCGGAGGAGACCAAGAGGCTCTGATATTGAAACGTTTCCTGACGCATGAAGATTCGGTAATAGCCATTGAGGAACCCGAGATGCATTTGCATCCCCGGCTAATCATGCGCGTATTAGAACTGATAAAAGCGATTTCAGCCAGTTCTCAGATTCTCTTGGCAACTCATTCTCCCATAATCGTTGATCGGGTTGATATCCAGAACGTTTGGATTGCTAGAATGGAGGGGGAAGAAACAAAATTCCTCGGGTTCGGTGATGCTGAGAAGATGAGAAACATGCTTATGGAGCATGATACACCGCTCAGCAATATTCTTTTTGCAGAAAAGATTCTCCTCGTAGAGGGACTGCTGGAAAAGGTTATGTTGCCAATCTTTGCAAAGAATATGGGAATAGATCCGGATGGTCTCGCCATCATACCAATAAAACCAAAACTTGAGGGGCAGAATAGATCTTTTACACTTTTTAGACGAGAACCTTTAGCAGAATACGGTTTAAGAATTTGGAGTGAAGTTTCAAGAAAGACTGGCGTTCCATTGTTCCTACTGTTGAGTAAAGCAGCAAAAAATGAAGTGGAAGCGTTAATACAGGAAGGCTTCCTATCACGTCGGAATTGCGCTGTACTTCCAACAGGAATCGAAAATTATATTCCGGTAGAAACATTGGCAAGCGTTTTAAACGAGAACTACCGCATGCGCCTAACTGCTAAAGACATTGATGCTAAGAGACCGAGGACGGTTGAAATTAAGCGCATTCTCACCGAGCGGAAAAGGCTACATCTTGGCTGGAAAACCTTCATCGCAAAGAAGGTGGCGGAGAAGATGCCGAAGGAAACGATCCCAGATGAAATCAAAACGCTCTTTGAAAGCATAATGAGTGTATCATTAGGTCAATAGCCTTAACAAGCGTGTGTGGCGTTCTAACAGTTATAACAGGAACATGTTGCTTCTCGAGCACCGTTAACACATATGAACTTAAATTATCCTGAATCAGCTTTCTCCTTCAATGAGTGCTGGTTTCAACTCATTTATTGCATGAGTGCAAGCTCAATATTTGGAGTAGTACTGTAACAGAAATAGTGTTTAGGTCTTCTTACTCCTTTTCGCTTTCTTTTCTTCGGTACCAGCTCCAAAAGTCTTCAGCCCTTTTGACTGCTGACTGGGCTGTTTCAATCCATCTTTCAGCGTTCCTTGCGACTACGTCCTTGAAGCCTAAGCCCAAAGCAATGCTCAATCCAACGCAGAGACCAATAGCGATTCCCCATGCAAGAGCATTTGCAAATACGTAAAGGATAGATACATCAATCTTCATTGTTGTCAACGCGATAACAATAACAATGAAGTACAGAAAGAGTTTTAGTCCATTAGCAAATAAGCCGGAATATTCAATCTTCATTTCTTCGCCAAAGGCTTTCATAACATCCCCAATAAAATCGCTTACGATAAAGCCAATGATGATTATGAGAAATCCAGCGATAAGGTTTGGTAGGTATGCGACAGTTGTACGCATTAACGTGCTGAGTTCGCTTATGCCCAGTATGTCAGCGGCTATAAGAATGGCAATCAAATACGCAAACCATCTTATTACTAGATCGAAGAGATGTACACCTGTAATTCCTGAACGTTCCAGTGCTTTTCCAATCACCGTCTTTTGTAAAGCCTCATCCAATTTGGCCTTGGCCAAGATCTTTGAAATTCCCTTTCCAAGAACTCTTCCTACAGCCCAACCGATTACCAAAACAATTGCTGCTCCACCAATTTTTGGAAGCAAAGCTATAAGGGTTTGTAATAAAGCATTTAAATATGTCTCAATTTCCATTCTTTCCACGCTTAAATAGGATCTGCACTGTTTTCTTATTTTACGTTGGGTGTCTATGTCGCTTATGTGTTTTATGCTCTTTAAATTCATAATATAGGTGAAATCCCTGAGAATAGTTTATTTTCTTGATGTAAAAACCTATAACTTAGTGGCTTCCTTTAAGGATTACGAAGGGTTTAAGCATGACCAAAATAGGAATCATACATTATACAGCGCCCCCTAAAGCGATAGGCGGAGTTGAAATTGTTATAGAACGCCACGCTAAGTACTTGAGTGAGGCTGGGTATGAGGTTTATTCAATTTACGGGGATGGAGGAGGTCTAAACTATAACGGTGTTGTTGAGCATAAGATCCCGCTGCTTTCTCCGCACAATTCAGAAATTAGAGATATCCAGAAAGATACAATAGAGCAAGGAAAAGAGGACTCAAAATTTAGTGCTGTGAGAAACCGTATCAAAGAAGAACTGATTGAAGCCCTCTCTAACATTGATACGTGCATCGTCCACAACATTCCCTCTATGCCCTTCAATTTCGCAGCCACAGCAGCCATCAATGAACTTGTAGATAAGTCGAGTGCAAAAATGATCTTTTGGCTTCATGATAGTATTCTTTTGAGGGATGAAGGGAAAAGTCAGATTGGAAAGTTCCCTTTCACACTACTCCACTATAAGAACCCCAAAATAATCTATGTCACACCAACAAATTTTAGAGCGAAACAATTTTCCCAATTACCAGAACCATATAACCTCGATAAAATGGTTGTTATTCCAAACGGTGTTGATGTCGAGGAATACATAAAAATCGATGAAACCACCAAGCTCTTACTGAAAAAGCTTGGATTATCCTTCGAAGATTATATTATCGTAGTACCTGTTCGCGTAACACCTCGAAAAAACATCGAACTCGCGTTTTTCGTTGTTGACGAATTAAAACACCTTATGAGTGCAGTAGGAAGAATTAGAGTTCTTGTAACTGGACCACCTGAACATCAAGTAACTAAAATGGGTGCGCTCTACTCTGAGTATCTACATGAACTGATTGAAAGAAGAAACCTACGTGAAAATGTCATATTTTGTCATGAGTACATCTCTGAGAACAGGGAGTATAAGGATGGCGAAATTAAGAAGTGGAGTGTAGCCGACGTTTACAACATCTCCGACCTCGTCTTCATCCCAAGCAAAGAAGAGGGCTTTGGATTGCCCGTAATCGAAGCGGGCGCCGCAAGAAGACCACTTTTCTGTTCAAGGATACCTCCATTTCAAGAGCTTATAAGAGATGATCTAGAAGGTTTCATGTTTGATCTGTCAGAAAGTCCCAAAAGCATAGCCTTTAGAATCTATAGACAATTTCTTGAAGACAGGGTCCTAAATAACTTTGAAAACGTGATTAAAAGATTTGACTGGAAATCCATAATTGCCTATAAAATAATACCGCTGCTTTAGAGGTATCTAACATGAGGGCTTTGGAAAAGTCGGCTCTGCCCCAAAAGGCTTGGAGAGAGCTGGAGACAATAGGCAATGCGGATATCGTGGTTGGAGTACCGTCCTACAACTCCGCCCAGACCATCAACTACGTCGTGTATCAAGCCGCAAGAGGCTTAGAAGAACACTTCTCAAATCTGAAGACCCTTATCCTTGTTTCGGACGGAAACTCAACCGATGGAACCCTAAAAGTCGTGAAGGCCATGAGAACCCCTGGGCAAGCTAAAATCGTTGCCACTAGATATGTAGGTGTTTCTGGCAAGGGAACCGCGCTTAGGGCTATTTTTGAGGCTGCAAGTTTTTTGGGTGCCGATGGAATCGCAGTAGTCGACTCAGACCTGCGAAGCATAACCCCTGAATGGATGCGGCTTCTCATTTCGCCGGCGCTTAAAGGAAGAATTGGACTCGTGGCCCCATTGTACTTAAGACACAAGTATGATGGCACTATCACCAATTTTGTGTGCTATCCCTTCACGTGCAGCCTTTACGGCAAGAGGGTTAGACAGCCCATAGGTGGAGACTTCGGCCTCTCCAAGGAGTTAGTGGAAACGCTTTTAATGTCCCCATTATGGAGCACAACGTATGTGCCAGGCTTCGGGATAGACATTTTCGAGACCCATCATGCGCTGGCTCGGAGCTTCGTGGTTAAGCAGGCTTTTTTGGGGTCAAAGATTCATGAGACTAAGGATCCATCAAGGCAACTAGCCTCCATGTTTATGAGTGTAGTGGGTTCAATGTTTTGCTGCATGGATTTATTTGAGGATGCATGGAAGCCCATCCGGGGAAGCCAGCCTGTGGAGGTAATCCGTGGGGAAATAGAGCTAGGAAGCCCTGAGCCGGTTCGAGTGTCTCCTCATGACCTCATAAAAGCGCACAAGGCTGGATTCCATGTTAACAGAAACATATACAGTAAGGTCTTGAGCGGGGAGTTGCTCCGAGAGATCAAAAACCTCCAGAAAGCGAGCGCAAGCCAATTCGTGTTCCCAAGCGAGGCTTGGGCAAAGATAATGTACTCCTTTGCCGAGGCCTTCAAAAGGGAGAAAGACGGAGAAGCAAGAAGGATTCTGTTAGACGCTCTTAGGGTTCTTTGGATAGGGAGAGTCGCCAGCTTCATACTAGAAACAATGGAGTTAAGCGGTGAAGAAGCGGAGGAAAAAATCCAAAGGGAAGCCAGAGTTTTTGAAGACCTTAAGCCATACCTTTTAGATGTTTATCAAGCGAAACGGCTTTCGGAATGAGACGCCTTCCACGGCCAGCTTATTTTAAAATGTTTTCGAGAAGTACACATATAACTTTACTGGCAAAACTGTTGAGATTATCCCGTAGGTTAGTTAAAACAAATAATTATTAACAGCGTTTCTTCTACTTGAGAGTGTGATGTGAAACCCAGAATCGTTCAGTGAGGCGAGGTTCTTGCGAATTGCGATGGTGCGTTCTTCATTTCATAAAGGATCTGGCCAAGCCGTCCACATAACCGAGATCGCCAAGAGACTGGTGCGGCTGAGGCATCACGTCATCATTATCTCTCGGGAGATCGAGCTAAAACCTAAGGAAGTTTCGATAGGTGATTTCAATTTCGTTGGTGACCGTGTTCCGTTCCTAAGAAACTTTGTTTTCCCTTTCAGATCCATCTCTTTTTTGAGAGATTTTGATATTGTTCATACTCACTATCATCCTTGTGTTTTTGTGGGCAACCTCGCTAACAAGGTGCTGGGAAAGCCCCACGTGTTTACTTATCACGGATTTGCTCCTGTCCGCATGTGGAGGGATCCTAAACAACGGTTAAAGATGATTGATCATAGGATTGGAACCTTCTTTGCACTTCGCCTCGGGGTGGGTCGTGTTGTTGCAGTTAGTCATTATCTCAAAAACGAGTTGACAAAGAACTACAAGATTGATGAAAGTCTCGTCGAGGTGATCTATAACGGCATAGATGTGGAACGCTTTAACCCAAACGTTAGAGGGAACGAAATTAGGCAGAGATACGGACTGGAGGACAAGCCCGTCGTCTTGTACCTAGGTAGGCTTGTCCCCTACAAGGGTGTGCAGTTCTTGATAAGGGCGGTTCCCTTAATCTTACGAGAAGTTCCAAATGCAAAGTTTCTTATCGCAGGCTCTATGCGCTACGACATGTTAAACCTCCATGGGATAACCAAAAGTTTAGGTATAGAAGGCTCTGTTATTTTTACCGGATTCGTTCCGAGCGGGCTCGTTCCAAAGCTGTATGCGTGTTGCGACGTTTTCTGCTACCCCAGTTTATGGGAGGGATTTGGGTTGACGCCTGGAGAGGCTGAGGCTAGCGGGAAACCAGTGGTAGCGTTTGATACGTGCGCTATTCCAGAGGTAGTTGAGAACGGATGTACGGGCATACTCGTTGAGCCCAGAAACTGCGTACAGCTTGCGAGCGCCATAGTTTCCTTGTTGAAAGACGTGGATCTACGTAATAAGATGGGTCTTGAGGCTAGGAGGAGGGTGTTGCGCTTATTTTCTTGGGACAACGCTGTGAATCGAACGCTTAAGCTCTACAAGGAGGTTTTATCATGAGAAGGTTGGCAGTCATGGACATGGATGGAACGTTGTTAGAAGTCCGTACAGTTGATGCCCTTTGTGAGGAGTTCGGTCTAATGGATGAGCTGAAGGCCATAGATAACCAATCCGGGTGTTTAGAGTCCTATGAGATAAGCGGAGCTATAGCTCGTCTATTCTCAGGCTTAAGGGCTTCGGACCTAGGAAAAGTCTTCGACGGTATAGCGGTAGTCGACGGCGCAAAGGAGTTCATCCATTTTCTAGGTTTCAACGGTTTCATAACTGCTATCATCACGGATTCATATGTTTTCTTGGCGTCAAGGCTGGCTGAGAGGTTAGGCGTCAAGAGGGTTTGGGGTAACGAGTTGGAAATCGTTGATGGAATCGTTACGGGGCGGGTAAGGATGCCTCTTGGATGGGCGAAGCAAAGAAACTGTCAGAGAAAGTCAGTCTGCAAGCTTCATGCGATGCATGAGTTGGCCAAGGAATACTCCGTTGGGAAGAAGAAAACCTTAGCTGTTGGGGATTCTAAGAGCGACTTATGCGTGATTGAAAATGCAGCCATCGGAGTTGCCTTCCGACCCAAGGACCCAGAAATCATCAAGGTGGCGGACCTCATCGTGTATACGGATTTCTTTGAACTTATAGAAAAGTTGAAACCCTTTTTAGAGGGCTTTGACCCATAGGGTGGATGAAAATTGACCCTATAGAGTTAATTAAAGTTAACAAAGGAGCGGGCGGATAAAAGCCGAAAAGATCCAATATAGAACCATAAGAAGTCTACTCCTTGAGCTAACGACCCGAGAAGAAGTCATTAATTGCCCGTAAGTCGGTAATTACCCCTCGAAAAGTGTTGTATACGTCTTCTATGTGTAGGGTGGATTGTCTCATTTTGGTCTGGATGATCCCCACGGATAACACCACGGCGCCTAGGATTTCACTTATTGGGGTCGGTTCTGGAAAGGCGATGAGAGTTAAGCCGAGTTTGATAAGCTTCGATTTATCGTCTTTCCTCCACAAAAGGCTCGCAGAGCGCAGTTCCTTAGCAACCCCGCTCATAGCGTCAAGGCTCTCCTCATAACTTAACCCTAGCTCACACAATGAGTCAACCACGTTCTTCAACTCTTCCATTTTCATGGTCGAATTCCTTTCGCACATACACCCATCCGTCACCGCTCTATTGTCCTCCATTTTTTACCTGCTTCAGGTATATCCATTTTTGTCTCCCGAAAGTGGAGGCTAAGGTCAAATGTTGTTTAGTAAAAGAACAAAATAACCGTTTATTAATATCGAGGTATATCGGAGACTATTGCAATTAGGTTCTTTTTGCTTTTGTTCAAGGATCGCCTTTAAATTTTTATGAATTAATGGAATGTAAATCTTCAGAATTTAGACATGCTGAGTGCAATTTTGTTCCTAAGGATTTATTCAGTATTTCCATGCTAAGTGCGTTTAATCAAATGTCACAATATTACTCTTTCTAGACCACCATTTAGTCTTCTCTCGTAGGGGTGCGGAGTTGTTGAGGTGGAGTGGCTTGGCTTTTTGTGAGGGATATGATCGTGATTTTAGGGATCCGTCTTAGCCCGGTCGTTTTTCTAATCCTTGACGGCTTTATGAAAAGGGAGAGATTCGAAGGAAAACCATCACTACAGATTATATCGTTGGATGACGGAAAGCTCCTTCGCACGCTATGTTTGGATAGCGAGTTCTTCTACTCTCTTACGGGATAGGGCGAGCACCCCAACGGCGCAGATGACCGCCGTGGTTATAATGATGACGAGGGTTAGGTTTAGGTAAAGATCTGAGTATAAGAGGCCGTATTGCATGGGTAGGGTGGAGAGAACCGCCGCTGACAAACCTCTTGTTAGCACCATGCTCATAATATCACGCTCATCGCGCGTGAATGGGCCACGGACGGTTGCCAACCGCACCGCTGCGTACCTTACGAAAAGAAGCAGGAACGACAAGATTATGCCTAAGATAAGTAGGTTAATGTTGGTGACGACGGCGATCAAGCCTAGGTAAACGAAGAAGAAAGTCTTTATCAGGAACGCTATCTCTGACTCAAATCGTTTCATTCCCTCGTCGATGACGGTGGCCCTTGTTCTTTCACGCCTAAAAACCTTGTATATTTCCTTCTCGTTGCCCAGCATCACGCCAAAAAGCAGCGAGGATAGGGCGCCACCACCGCCCAGGTATTCTGAAACACAGTAAGCCAGAAGCACGATAGCTAAGGTAAGCATGTACGCATAGGGCACCTTTGCCACCCTCTCTAGGATGCTTAACCAGAACACTCCAAAAAGCACTCCAACTACAGCTCCGGTTGAAAACTGGGTTGTAATTTCCCTACCAACGGTGACATAATCTGCTTGACCGGTCAAGATGATTCCAATAACAGACAACGAAACAACGACGCACAGGATGTCCGTAATCGCGGACTCCAAGGTTATTGTGGTTGCACAACTGTCACTCACCTTGATTCTTCTGGCAAGAGAAACCACAACTACGGAACTGCTTCCACCGCAAATGCTCCCAAACAAAACTCCATACAACAGCGGAACACCCATCAAGAAATGCGTAAACAGGGTTATCGTGATAACACTTAACACAAAGCCTATTATGGCGAGCAACTCCGCTCTTGGGGTTTCGGAGAAGATTTGATAGATGTTCATTCTCAGTCCTCCATCAAATAAAATGAAAACTAAGGCTAAAGCCGCAATGTATGGAGCCAAACCTGTAATGCTGGTGGGGTCAAAAAAGCGCAATATCGGCCCAAAAATTACTCCTAAAACTATCAGAAAGAGCATGTCAGGCAGACCTGTTCGATCAAACAGGTAGCTGCCAAGGAAACCTATCACGATGATTACACTAGCTGTGATTAAGGCTAGCATGACTGTGTCATTCAAGGCTAAACCTCAAACACTTTTTCATGAGGCTCGATGAAGATGCAAACGGCACTTTCCCATTTCTCTCCTATAAGTTTTGCGTTTGCCGCAGAATAAGCTTTATGACCTTAGCCTACGGACACAACATCCATGATAGCAATTAACATATGTAAACCCCAGCGCCTCAATAGGGCAACAGCAGATACTTTATGAACAAGGTTGCGAAAAGTACCGAGATAATGCTCATAAGTTTCATTAATATATCTAGTGATGGTCCAGCGGTATCCTTAAATGGGTCCCCTATAGTGTCTCCAACAACAGCTGCAGCGTGTGTTGGGGTCCCCTTACCACCAAAATGGCCAGCCTCAATGAACTTCTTGGCGTTGTCCCAAGCGGTACCTGCGTGAGCCATGAGGAGGGCGAGGACAAATGCACTTACGATACTGCCTGCTAATAAGCCCGCTACGGCTTTCGCTCCAAGTGTGAAGCCGATGGCTATAGGCGTGATTATTGCCCAAAGCCCCGGTGCCATCAGGCTTTTCAAAGCTCTACGCGTGCTTATGTCTACGCATCGTGCGTAATCCGGCTTGGCTCCACCCTCCATCAAGTTTGGAATCTCTCTAAATTGCCTCCGCACTTCTTCAACCATTTGAAAGGCTCCTATTCCCACAGCTTCTAGGCAATATGCGCTAAAAAGAAAAACTATGGCTCCTCCAATGAACAGTCCAATAAGGAAACGGGTATCTGTTATGCTGATGACTTCAAGATTTGCGGCGGATCTAAACGCTGAAAATAGGGCCATGGCCGCGAGTCCCGCTGAGCCTATAGCGAAACCTTTGCAGATTGCCTTCGTGGTGTTTCCCACAGAGTCAAGGGCGTCTGTAATCTCTCTCACCTTCGGACCTAAACCAGACATCTCCACGATTCCTCCAGCATTATCCACAATGGAACCAAAGGAGTCCACTGTAACGATCATGCCAGTTACAGAAAGCATGCCCAT
>Ga0315312_1002257_pt1 | contig 13542 bp, 12 predicted proteins | sample TDP7_MG_FD_203629 | JGI IMG/M metagenome (GOLD analysis project Ga0315312, IMG submission 203629) | Freshwater sediment microbial communities from Lake Towuti, South Sulawesi, Indonesia - TDP7 | ecosystem: Environmental > Aquatic > Freshwater > Lake > Sediment | place: Indonesia: South Sulawesi... | reverse complement strand
AAGAGCTTCTCGGCCCTCGCCTTCAGGGATTTGACTTCCTTGCTGTCGGGCACCGTCTTGAGCAGCTCGAGCGCCTTCTTGGTGAAATACTCCAGGCGGTCCGGGCGGTCCAGGTGTTCGTTGGTGAACAGCTCCGCCTGGTCGCAGAGGCTGTAAGCGAGAGCTGCGGCGAAGGCCGGCCATTCGATCTGAAGAGGTTCGCTCTTGAAAACCTGTTGGGCCTTGGCGACGTCATCGGGAGCTCCCACGGCCCGGCAGGCCTCCAGCAAGACCGCTCTCTCGATGACCCGCGTCTGGAGCGTTTCAGCCTCGGCCTCCGGGATCAGTATGCCGCTCGAAACCCGCTTCAGTTCTGGGGTCTCGGCCGCACTTCCGGTGGGGAAGGGCATTGCCAGAGTCACCTTCTGTCCCTTGTTGGCGGCCTCGAACTTCTGAAGCGTTTCGGCAAACTGCAAAGCCAGTTGGCCGCCTAGCTTCCGGTACATGTTCGACTGCGTACGGAAAGGCATGGGGTTGGCGCGATTGGCGCCGGCGCCCCGCTCCCAGGCATCGGCCAGTTCCGAGTTCCCTTTGGTCATGCCGGCGAGCAGCACCAGTCGCCACGGTATAGCGCGGGCGGTGTATTCGTTGTCGGTTCTGATGATGTCGCCCAGGTTGTTGTTGGCCTTGTTGTAATCGCCCCCGGCGAAGGTCTGCTTGGCGGCGTTCCAGTGGAAGAGGGGTGTGCCGACCTTGGGCTGCTCCGGTCCGGCGCATGATACTGCCATGAGAGTGAGCGTAACGATCAAGCAAAGCAAGAACTGCCGTCTGCCTGTGGCCCTCATCACTTGCCTCCCAGCGCCGTGTGTATCACACTTCAATGGTTGCTTTCAAGAGGGTGGAGCAACCGGGTGCCGAGGCGGCTATTCCAGGCGCAGGGAGACCGCGATCAGTCCGCGCTCGCGTTGGTCGGTTTCGTCCGGTGGCAAAGCCTTGTCGAGTTCGAACTCCGCGACCACGGCGCCTACTGGCAACTCGGCGATGGGCAGCTCTCGCCGGTAGACCCATTCGCCTGCCCGGTGGTAGGTCTCGGGCAGCAACTGCCGGCCTCCCAGGCGGGCCGACACCGTCAAGGAACCCAGGCGCTCCAGCACTGGCTCGGGCAGCACGAACTTCAGCGTGAGTGCCGCCGTGCCCGATCGCCGGGGCACCGGCAGTGCCGCGGAGAACTTCCGCTCCGTCCACCGCCAGGTCCATTCCTCCAGATTGTGCCAGCCACACAGCAGCCGGGTTGTGGATCCCGGGTCCGCTACCTGGCTGCGGAGCAGGCAGAAGGCGCGTTCCCGTTTCTCCCAGAAGGTCGCCCGGCGGCCCACTTTCGGCTGAACCACCAGCCAGTCGCACACCTCCCATCGGGTCCGCGCCAGCAACCGCCGCAGACCGACCTCCGTGAATACCCAGTAGTTGGAGGGATCGTTGTTGGCCTCTTGCTCATCGAGCAGGTAGGCCACGGGCAGCTCTTTGAGGCTTGCCCGCCCATCCGGCGTCGCCGCGGTGATCATCGTGCTTAGCAGACAATAGCGGGTTGTGGTGGCCAGGGTCTCAAGCACGTAGAACGGGTTCTTCAAGTGATAGAGCACGCCCAGCAGCAAGATCAGCCCGTAGTGCACCGGCGGGGGCGCGAAATGCGCGTCCAGGTCCACCTCCCAGATCTGCACGGAAGATTCGAGCGCCGCCTGGAGCAGGCGGACACCCCGCATCCTGTTCAGGTTCGTCCGAGCAAGATCCAGGGCGTGCACCTGGCAGCCCAGGGATTCCAGCCAGAACGCGAGGTCGCCGTCGCCGCAGCCCACATCCAGCACCGGCTCATCGCCGATTAGCTCCAGCAGGCGCCGGTGTTCCCCCGTCAGCAGATGGTCCAGATGCACCAGGTTGCCGAAAGTCCCGTACGGGTACCAGTCAAACTCGGTTGGGCGAAGTTCCGTCTTGAGGCGCTCCAGTCTGGCGCGGAAATCCTCCGGCGCCCGCACCAGCTCGGCGATGTCCATTTGGCGGGATGTCAGGGCAGCCACGGGTCCTCCTCGACTGGGTGCTCAACGCTGGGGCTTGGTGGGCCGGATTTCGACGCGGCTGATCAGGGTGCGGGCCGGCATCCGGAGCACGGTGAGCACGACCTCGGCGATGTCCTCGGGCGCAATCCTCCAGTCCGTGCCCGGGGTGCGCTGGCTGAACTCGGTATCGACGCTGCCGGGCATGATGTAACAAACGCGGACGTCCTCGTAACGGTGGTCGAGCATCATGGCCTCGCTCAGGCCGGTCAGCCCGAACTTCGAGGCGTTGTAGGCCGCGCCGCCGGCGATGGCGTTCTTTCCGGCTAGGCTGCTGATATTGATGACGAACCCGCCGCCCCGCGCGCGGAACCGCGACAGGGCCTCCCGGCTACAGTAGAACGTCCCGCTCAGGTTGGTGTCGAGAGTGCGCCGCCACTCCTCCACGGTCAGGTCCGCCAGCGGGCGGAAAACGCCGATTCCCGCGTTGTTGACCAGGATGTCCAGGCCCCCCAGGGCCTGATCCACGAAGCGGAAAAACTCCACCACCTGCTCGGGACTTCCCACGTCGGCGGCCCTGCCCGCCACCTTTCCTCCGGCGGCGCGCGCCAGCTCCTCCACCGCCCGTTCCACCGCCTCTTCGGTGCGTCCGCAGATGGCCACGTGCGCCCCTTCCCGCAACAGCGTCTCCGCGATGGCTCGCCCAATGCCCCGCGTGGCGCCCGTGACCACCGCCGCTCGACCGTCCAAGAACTTGCCCATGCACCCAGGATAGGTGATACTCGGAGGAGCGTGTGACCTCCATCCGGGCTTACGACAGGCACGTGGAACAGATCTTTGAGGTGGTCGAGCGGTTGGCGCGCTCTCTCTCGGCGGCCGGCATCCCCTACCGGGTCGTGGGTGGTTTTGCGGTGTTTCTGCATGTGAGCGAGCGGGATCCCTTGGCGGCGCGCATGACGCGTGACATTGACATTATGGTGGACCGCCGCGATCTGGCCCGCCTCCGGGAGGTTGTTCAACCGCTGGGCTTCGCATTTCGACATGCTGCCGGAGTAGACATGCTGGTGGACGCCGCCCGGCCGAGTGCCCGCAGCGCCGTTCACCTTGTCTTTGTGCGCGAGAAGGTGCGCGCCGGCTACCCCGAAGCGGCGCCGGATTTCTCGGCTCCGGTGGAGACCCCCGAAGGCGTTTTGCTGGCGCCCGTGGCAGACCTGGTTCGGATGAAGCTGACAAGCTACCGGCTGAAGGACAAGGTGCATCTCCAGGATCTGGATGCCGTGGGCTTGATCACGCCGGAGATCGAAGCCCAGTTGTCCGAGTTGCTCCTGGAACGGCTGCGGGAATTGAGGAGCACGCGGGAGGAGTAGCGCCGGCGGGAGGGCGGGACACCCGCGGCCCGGGGGTTCGCCTCACGTTATACTGAGAATTCAACCTCTCCGGAACAGCGAATTCATGCCTGGGATGAACGTGCTGTGGCTGCGTGTGGCGGCCGCGCTGTACCTGCTCGGTCTGGTGGACGCCCTAGTAGGGGTGGTGCGCGGCCGCAGCGGCATGTTCCGCCTGGCGCTGGGGATGTTCTACACCGGCGCCGTCCTGCAAATGGTTTCCATCCTTCAAGACGGCCTCACCACGGGGCGCTTCCCGGCCAACGATTTCTACCAGTCCGCCTCCCTGTGCGCTTTCCTCATCGCGGTGCTGTTCCTGATCCTGTACTGGCGCACTCGCTGGGAGAGCTTGAGCATCTTCGTTTTTCCCTTGGTGTTCCTGCTGACGCTGCTGGGCAGTCTGCGCGGCCCCGGCGTGGGGTGGGCCAGCGCGGAGGTGCGGGGCGTCTGGCTGCTGGTGCACGTCGTGCTGGTGCTGGTCGGCTACGCGGCGCTGCTGTTCACCGGCGTAGCCTCGGTCTTCTACCTGGTGCGGGAGCGGCAACTGAAACGCAAGACCTCCCGCGGCCCCTTCGACCGGCTGCCGCCTCTGGGCATGCTCGACGAGCTCACCTGGAAGACCATGGCGCTGGGCTTCGTCTTCATCACCCTGGCGGTGATCGCCGGCTGCACCTGGGCCTTTGTGGAATGGAAGAGGCGCTGGCTCAGCGATCCGCGCATCGTCATTTCGCTGGTTACCTGGCTCCTCTATTTGGTGATGGTGTTCTTGCGCGTGACCGCCGGATGGCGGGGCCGCAAAGCCGCCCTGATGGTCATTGCTCTAGGGGGTTGCTCGGCCCTGACGTGGGCCGCGCATACGGGATTGCGCCACTGGCTCGCGCGATGAAGCTGTTCCTGACCGGCCTCAACCACAAGACTGCCCCCGTAGAGTTGCGGGAGCGCCTGGCCTTCAGGCAGGACGCCCTGGCTGCCGCGCTCAGCGAGCTACTGGCGCGACCGGGTCTCGAAGAGGGACTCATCCTGTCCACCTGCAACCGAGTGGAGGTGGCCGCTACCGCAGAGGAGGAGGTGGATGTCCGGGGCCTGCTCGAGCGCTTCCTGGCAGAAGCCAGTGGCGTGCCCCTCGAGACGTTCGGCCCGTTCCTCTACCATTACCAGGATCGGGAGGCCATCCGGCACCTGTTCCGCGTGGCGGCCAGCCTGGATTCGATGATCGTGGGTGAGCCGCAGATCTTGGGGCAGCTTAAGGCCGCCTACGCGGTGGCCAAGGCCCAGGGTGCGGTGGACAGCCTGCTGGAGAGCGTGCTGACGCGGGCTTTCAGCGTGGCCAAGCGGGTGCGCGCTGAGACCGGCATCGGCGAGAGCGGCGTCTCAGTGAGCTGGGCGGCAGTCGAACTAGCCCGCGACATCTTCGGTTCGCTGGAGGGCCGCCGGGTCCTGCTGCTGGGCGCCGGGAAGGTAGCCCAACTGGCCGCGCGCCGCCTGCACCGCAGCGGTGTTCGGCAGATCTTCGTGGCCAACCGGACTTACGAGCGGGCGCGCGAGATGGCGGCGGAGTTTCAGGGCGCGGTGGTCGAATACGCGCGGTTTCTGCCGGCGCTGCCCGAAATGGACATCCTGATCACCTCGACCAGCGCAACGGACTACCTCCTGTGCAAGAGCGACATGCGCAAAGTGATGGAAGCGCGCCGCAACCGCCCCGTGTTCTTGATTGACATCGCCGTGCCGCGCAATGTCGAGCCTGCGGTCAACGAACTGGACGGCGTCTTTCTCTACGACATCGACGACCTCGAACAGGTCGTCCAGGCCAGCCTGGGCGAGCGCCGCAAGCGCGCCGAACTGGCCGAGCAGATCGTGGCGGAGGAAGTCGAGCGCATGGTCTCACGCCTGCGTGCCCGCGAGGTGGTCCCCACGATTGTGAGCCTCCAGGTGCAGCTCGAACAGATCCGGGCCGCCGAAATGGAGCGCGTGCGCGGCAAGCTGGGTGCGCTCACGCCCCAGCAGGAAGAGGCGCTGGAATCTTTGACCCGCGGCCTTGTCAACAAGATTGCCCACGGACCCATCTCCGAGCTGCGCCGGCAGGCCGGGCACCCCGACGGGCTGTCCATCATCGACGCCCTGCGCAAGGCGTTCCGCCTGGAGAGCTGAAATGCTGCGGATCGGCTCGCGCGGCTCGCCACTGGCCCTCTGCCAGACGCGATGGGTCGAGCGGCGACTTGAAGCGCTCGGTTACGCCGCCCGCATCGAAATCATAAGGACGACCGGCGACAAGCTCATCGACACGCCGCTGGCGAAGCTGGGCGGCAAGGGGCTCTTCACCAAGGAGATCGAAGAGGCGCTGCTGGCGGGCCAGGTGGAGTTGGCCGTTCACAGCCTGAAGGACTTGGCTACCGCGGTGCCGGAGGGGTTGTGCCTGGCGGCGGTGCCGGAGCGCGAGGACCCGCGCGACGCCGTGGTGGGGCGGCGCCTGGCGGAGTTGCCCGCCGGCGCCCGCGTGGGCACCGGTTCCCTGCGGCGGGCCGCCCAGTTGCGCGCCCTGCGCCCGGACTTGGTGATCGAGCCGGTGCGCGGCAACCTCGACACCCGGCTGCGCAAGCTTCGAGAGGGGCAGTACGAGGCCCTGGTGCTGGCTGCGGCAGGCCTCAAGCGCATGGGCTGGCAGGATCAGGTGGCGGAGTACCTCCCCGTTGAGGTCATGTGCCCGGCGGTGGGGCAGGGCGCGCTGGGGATTGAAACCCGCGCGGACGGCGGTGAGGCGCAACAAGTGTGCGCCCAGCTCGACCACCCTCAAACCCGCGCTTGCGTTACCGCGGAACGCGCCCTTTTGGCTGCGCTGGGCGGCGGCTGCCAGGTGCCCATTGCGGGTCACGCCTTCATCGACGCCGGCCGCCTCCGCCTGCTCGGCGTGGTGGCATCTCCAGACGGAGGCCGCCTCGTGCGCCGCGAGCTTTCGGGCTCCCCTGCGGAAGCCCGCGCGTTGGGCGAGGCGCTCGCCGCTGAGCTGCTCGCTTCCGGCGCCAGAGAAATCCTGACCACCGCCCACAAGCTCTTCGGCAAGCGCATTGTGGTTACCCGCGCGCGCGAGCAAGCCTCCGAGCTGTCCCAGAAGCTGCGTGCCCTGGGCGCCGAGGTCATCGAGTTTCCCACGATCGAGATTCGGCTTCCTTCCGACCCTGGCCCGCTGGAGGCTGCATTAAACCAGCTCGAACGCTATGACTGGGTGATCTTTACCAGCGCCAATGCCGTGCGCAGGCTGGGGGACAGGCTACGTATTCCCCAGTTCCGGGCGCGCATCTGTGCCATCGGCCCCGCCACCCGCCGCGCCCTCGAGGCACTGGGCCTGACCGTGCACTTGATGCCGGAGCAGTACGTCGCGGAGAGCCTGGTCGAGGCCTTTGCCGGCGAGGACCTCACCGGCAAGCGCATCCTGCTGCCGCGCGCGGCCGTGGCGCGCGACCTTGTGCCCGTGGAACTCGCCCGCCGCGGCGCGCAGGTCGATGTGGTCGAGGCCTACCGCACCGAGATTCCCGAGGGCGTGCCCGCTCGCGCCGCCCAGGTCTTTTCCGCACGGCGCAAGCCAGACTGGATCACCTTCACCAGCTCCTCGACGGTGGTCAACTTGGTGCGCGCCGCCGGGGTGGCCGTGCTCGAAGGTGTACGCGTGGCCTCCATCGGTCCCGTGACCAGCGCCGCCGCGCGCCAACGCGGCCTCGCGGTGACCGTCGAGGCCGACCCCTTCACCCTGGACGGCCTGGTGGCGGCCATTTTGAGGGCCGAGGGGGTATCATAAGGACATGGCTACGGCCACGGTCACGCCACTGGAGGAATACCTCACGACCGTCTACCGGCCCGACCGGGAGTACCTCGACGGCGTCATTGTGGAGCGCAACTTGGGAGAGAGAGATCACAGCACGTTGCAAACGGAGGTGGCGGTCATCCTGAGCCACCTGCGTAAGGCCCTTGGCATCAATGTCTATGTCGAACAGCGTGTCCAGGTCACCCCCACACGCTTTCGGGTACCCGATATTTGCGTCACGGTGGGACCCAAGCCGGTGGAGCAGATCCTCACCCGGCCGCCCTTCTTGTGCGTCGAGGTGCTTTCGCTGGACGACCGCGCCGGCGATATCCAGGAGCGCATTGAAGACTACCTGGCGTTCGGGGTGAGCTATGTTTGGGTGATTAACCCGCGCTCGCGCCGGGCGTACATCCACACCGCCGAAGGCAGCCGCGACGCCAAGGACGGCGTGCTCAGAACGGAGAACCCGGACATCGCCGTTCCGTTGGCGGAGATCTTCGCCGAGCTGTAGCCTCTACCCCTGAGCCGCGCCGCCCGGCTCCAGCCGTGCCCGGGCAGCGTCGCGGCCCACGAAAGCGGTGATGCCGGTTACGAGCAGCACGCCCGCTGCGAGGTAGACCACGGCGGCCAGCGAGATGGCCGTCCCCAGGCTGTACCGCTCGGCCAGGTAGCCGACGGTCACCGGGGCGAAACCGCCACCGGTCCAGCCGACCCAGTTCATGAATCCGGCCGCGGTCCCGCGCGCCTCCGGACGAATCACGTCGTACACCGAGGCGAAGATGTTGGCGTCGTAGAACCCTTTGCACAGGCCCCAGGCGATGAGCGCCGCGATCGTCAGCGGGAGCCACTCCGAGCGCCCGCACAGAAACACGAACGGCGCTCCGCAGAGAACACCGAGGGCCTGCACCAACATGCGGCCTCCGACCAGGCGCCGCCGCAGCGTGTCCGCCAGCCACCCGCCCAGGGGCGAGCCGGCCATGCTGGCCACCTGCACAAAGATCGTCGCAAACAGTCCCGCCTGCGCCAGACTCAAGTGGAACCGGTCATAGAGGAACTTCGGCATCCAGCTCAGCAGCACCACGGCGACGAAGTTCGCGCACATGAACGCGCTCATCAGCACCAGCACGCTGGGCGTGCCCAAGATTACTTTCGGAAATTGCTGGAGGGGCATTCGCGCAGCCACCTGGGCACCCTCCTCGGCCGCGCCCCGTTGGGGCTCGTAGAGGTACTTCTTCAGCGCGATGCCCAGCAGGATGCCCAGCCCGCCGAACACCACGAATGACCATCTCCAGCCATAGTGTTGCCCGATCAGCCCGGCAAAGAACCCTCCGCCGATGGTCCCGAAGTATACGCTGGTCTGATGTATCCCCATGGCCCGCGAGCGTGTGCGCTTGTCGTGGTAATCACTGATCAGCGACATGGAGGCGGGGTAGTAGAAGGTCTCGCCCAACCCCTCCGCCGCGCGGAAGAAGAACAGGTGGCGGAAATTGCGCGAAGCGGCCGTGGCCATGCAGATGAGGCTCCACCCGTACAGGCCCCACAGAATGGCTGCCGTGCGGCGCACGCGGTCCACGATGTTGCCCGCCAGCGGGGCGCACAGCCCGTAGACCCAAGCGAAGGACGAACCCAGCAGTCCCAGCTCCACCGGCGTAAGCTGCATCTCCTTTTCGAGCAGGGGGAACACCGAGAAGATGGCCTGCCGGTCGGCGTAGTTGAAGAACGAGATCCACCACAGCATCCCGACTACGTACCATTTGTAGCGGGAATTGGAGGGATTGAGAACCGGCATGGTCGTGTTCCCGGATTATAACCCGCTGCTGCGGAAGGTTTGCTGACGGTAAGCGCCTGGCGCTGGGCGAACCTAGAAGGGTGGTGGCCAGGGACGGAATCGAACCGCCGACGCCGGCCTTTTCAGGGCCGCGCTCTACCAACTGAGCTACCTGGCCGTAGCTACCATATTTTACCAAAGAAATCGCCGGGGGGAAGGCCCTCAGCCCGCCAGGAGTGCGAGCACCTCGCCGGTGGCCTGCTCGAGATCGGCGTGCAGTGAGTTGCCGTGAGCGTCCATGGTGACGATGGCGTAAAAATTCCTCACCCGGAGGTGCCACATGGCTTCGGGGACGCCGAACTCGGCCAGCAAGTACACCCCCAGCACTTTGGTAATAGCCTGGGCGTAGAACTGCGCTGCGCCGCCGATGGCGTGCAGGTAGACCGCGCCGTACTCCTTAAGCGCCGCGGATGTCTTGGCACCCATGCCGCCCTTGCCGACGACACCGCGCAGCCCGTACCGGCGGATCACCTCGCCCTGATAGGGTTCCTCACGGCTGCTGGTGGTGGGGCCGGCGGCCTTGGTGATCCACTCCTCGCCCTGCTTAAGCATGACCGGGCCGCAGTGGTAGATGATGGCGCCGTTCATATCCACGGGCGGCGGATTCTTCATCAGATAAGCGTGCACCATGTCGCGGCCGGTGAACATCTCGCCGTTGATGAGGACTACGTCGCCGACCTGGAGCGCGCGCACCGCTGCCTCGGTGAGCGGCGTGGTGAGGACGATCTCGCGGCCGCTGAGCGGGAACCCCGCCTCCTTGGCCAGACGCTCGACCGGACGCTCCGGGTCGCGGTAGAGCCAGCGCGTAATGGCGCCGCTCGCAGGGTCCAGACGCATTGCCAAGCGGCGGAAGGCCCAGCAGTCGTACGCCACCGAGACGAAGAAGCTGGCCGGCAGGCGGTTGGCGGCGGTGATCTTGCAGCCGATCAAGGAGACCTTGCCGCCGAAGCCCATCGGTCCGACGCCCAGACGGTTGGCTTCCTCCATGATGCGGGCTTCCAGCTTGGCCAGTTCCGGGTTGGGATTGACGTCGTCGAGGGGACGGAACAATTGCTCCTTGGCCAGTTCGTAGCCGTGCGCGCGGTCGCTGCCGATGCACACGCCCAGCGCGCCCGGTGCGCAGCCTTGCCCTTGGGCCTGCCATACCGCGTGCAGAATCGACTTGCGCACGCCTTCCAGGTTGCGATCGCAGCGGCCCAGGTGGGGCAGCTCGCAGGGGAGCGAGTACTGAGCGTTCATGTTCTCGCAGCCGCCGCCTTTAAGAATCAAGCGCACCTCGATCTCCTGCTCCTCCCACTGGGTGAAGTGGAACACGGGGGTTCCCTCGCCCAGGTTGTTGCCGGTGTTCTTCCCGGTGATCGAGTCCACTGAGTTCGGGCGGAGCTTGCCCAGGCGGGTGGCCTCGGCAACTGCCTGACAAGCAGCCTTTTCGATCTCCATTTGGCTCACGCCGGGCGGGGTACGGATCAGGAACGTAGGCATTCCAGTGTCCTGGCAGATGGGACCTTCGTCCTGATAGGCGGAGTCCACATTGCCGGCGATGATCTGGAAGGCCTGGGCCGCCTTGCTACCCGGGGTTTCCATCCCCGAGGCAGCGCTCATTGCGGCGCGCACGTCCGGGGGCAAGTTGGTCGAAGTCTGGGTAACGAGTTCGAGCAGGCTGTTGACGAGGAATTGCATGACCGCCTCTTCAGGGGTGAGTGGTTGGTGGTGGGTAGTGAGTGGTGTGTGGTGTCCGACGCAGCAACCACCGACTACCCACTACCCGCTACCAACTACCAACCACAACCCGCTATCTTAGCTTGATTCTGACCTGGGCGGTGAGGCCGGGACGAACGGCGGGACTGGGGCTGGTGAACTCGATGACCACCTCATCGGCCGCGACCATCCGGACGAAGCCGGGGAGACCCTCGCCAGGCGCCTCGGCCAGCACCACGAGCGCTTCCTGCCCGAGGCGCAGGCGCCTGAGCAGGGCAGGCTCAGGGACGACCACGGCTTCCAGCAGCGAAAGATCCACGGCGATCTGAAACAAGTCTTTGAGATCCCGGGTTACTTCCTCCCCCGCATGTTTGGCGCTTTTCACCAGGATGCCGTTAGCGGGAGAACGGATCTCGGCGGCGGCCAGCTCCTGGCTGGCATCCTCGAGCTCCCGGTGCTTGTCTTCGAGCAGGCGGCGGGCGTTGTCGCGTTCCTTGCGCAGGGAGTCCACGCGCGGCTCAGACTGGCGGGCCAGCTCGTCCAGGGCGCGGAACTGCCCCGCGGCCAGCTCAAACTCCTTCTGAGCTTTCTCGAATTCCAGGCGGCGTGCGGCGCCCTCCTTCTGGAGCATCTGCTGCCGTCTGAAAGCCTTCTCGGTGCGCTCGAGCTCGCTCTGGGCGCGGGCGGCGTCGGCGCGAGCGCGCGAGATTTCGAGCTGAGCGGCAATCAGGGCGCTATTAAGGGAGTCCACGCGGGTTTGGGCGCGCTCGACCTGGGCCTTGGCCAACTGCTGGCTGGCTTCGAGGCCCTGGTTGCTGACGCGTGCCAGCAGCTCGCCCTCGTAGACCTCCTGACCGGGCTGCGGTCCGATGAACTCGATGGTCCCATCCACGGGGACGCCCACCGGAACCACATGCCGTGCGCGGATCTGGCCGGGGAGAGTGATTTCCGCCGCGGTGAGGGCAGGCGGCGCCGGCGGAGGCGCCGTGGCGGGCTTTGCCGAGCCGCGCCGCCACAGCCACAGCGCGGCAGCAGCAATGGCCACCAGCAGGAGCGACCCGACGGCGAGCAGCCACTTCCCCCGCATAGAAAGATCATACCCCGGCCTGTTGACTGCGTGCCGTTCTGGTATACTTCAGCAGCGGAGACCCCGATGCCGGACCTGCGCTTGGGTGATGAGATTGACGATTATTGCTCGCGCTGCCACCTGGTCACCAACCATTCCATTGTCTCGATCGTGGCAGGCGGGCCGGCCAAGGTGCGCTGCCGGACCTGTTACCATGAGCACGACTATAAGCATGCGCAGGTCCCTGCCAAGAGAGACCCAAAGAAAGCGACTCTGTTCAAAGAAGTGCTCTCCAGCATCGCTCCCTCAGCGGTGGAGCAAGAGGCTCCGGCTTCGCCCAAGAGGCGCCGCAACAAGCCCGCGGAGTAGAGGCCCGGTGCGCCCGCTCAGCGCACTACGGGGAGCACGCTCTTGGGTACCTTCAGCGCCATCGAGCCGGCCACCGTGACCACCTGGTAACGGCCCCGGAGCCCGATCAGCAGGTGGGCCGCCCAGGGCTCCAGTTGATAGTCGCGCACCAGCCAGCGCCACATGTCGGTGGTGGCCATCTGAAGGGCCCGATCCAGCGCGCTGGCGAACTCCGGCTGGCTGCCCACGCTGATGAGGTACTCGGCATTCTCCAGGCGCGGGCCGGCGGGCGCCGCTTTCTTGCGGAGCTGGACGGTGAAGGTGATCTCCGAGGAGGTCTCGATGCCGGTTCCCAAAGGCTCGCCGTCGGCCTGGAGGGCGTGGGCGTCACTGAGGTATAGCAGGGCGCCGGGATGATAAACCGGCAGGATGATGGTGGCGCCTTCAACCACTTCGTTGTAGTCGAGGTTCCCGCCGTACGGCCCGGAGATGGCGGAGGTGGGGGCGAACTGGCCCGGGGCCGCCACGCCGATGCAGCCCAGCATGAGCTGGATGGGAAACTCGAACTTGACGCGGGTGCTCGAAGGTTCACGCAGGCGCACCGTGTTGCGCTCCAAGTCGATGTCCCAGGGGACCAGGTTGGCGCGGCCGGGGCGGATCAGGTCGGGCTTATAGCGGTCCGAGTAAATGCCTTCCACAGAATCATTGGTGAGGGCGGTGAGCAGGAGCCGGAAGTTGGTCCAGCCCCAGTTGCGGTTCAGACGCAGACGGTCGAGGCGGACCAGCAGAGCATCACCCGGCTCGGCGCCTTCCACATAGAACGGCCCGGTCAGCGGGTTGCCGGGCTCGGCCAGGCGCGCGCCGTTCTCGTCCTGTCCGCCCGCATCGAGCGCCTTGGTGACGACCGTGTCGCCGGGGCGCACGCGCGCCGCGGGCGCATGGGCGGCCGAGAAGGTGTGGCGGTACGCCGTGGGAATCACCTTGTGGGTTTCGGCAACTGCCAGCAACGGCAGCATCAGGCAATAGCAAATATGGCGCATGTGACACCCCCACGGGGTCATCCCGCAGTATATACTGTGTGCGATAGGCGGTGATCATGCGCAAGCTTGGTGCAGCAGTTTTGATCACGGTAGGCCTGGCGGCGGGCGCCCTGCTGGCGGCCGACTTCTGGCAGACCAAGAAATTCACAGAATGGACCGACAAAGAGGTCCAGAAGATCTTGAAAGACTCGCCCTGGGCGCGGCCAGTGGAGGTGCGACTGGAAGGCGGCGGAGGCATGGGGATGGGCGGCGGAGGCGGTCGCGGCGGGCGTGGCAGGGGCGGCGGCGGAGGCGGAGCAATGGGCATCCCGAGCGCGGCCTCGGGTGGGGGCGGTGGTTTTGAGGAAGGCGGCA
>Ga0315312_1002256_pt1 | contig 13543 bp, 12 predicted proteins | sample TDP7_MG_FD_203629 | JGI IMG/M metagenome (GOLD analysis project Ga0315312, IMG submission 203629) | Freshwater sediment microbial communities from Lake Towuti, South Sulawesi, Indonesia - TDP7 | ecosystem: Environmental > Aquatic > Freshwater > Lake > Sediment | place: Indonesia: South Sulawesi... | reverse complement strand
TCTTTGGGGGGCTGGGAGTTATTTTTGGTTTCCTCATGCGGGGGCCGGGAGCTTTCTTCATATTTACCAGCCAAACCATGGGCACAATGGACAGCTGGCTTCTTGTCGCCATCGCTATGTTTATTTTTATGGCAAATCTCCTTGTCGAATCGGGTATTGCTGACTCCCTCTTTGCCTCCCTCCGCTACCTAATGGGGCCTTTGAAAGGGGGAGTGGCAATAGCAGTGGTATTGGTATGTACAGTTCTTGCCGCCTGCACGGGGGTTGTGGGCGCCTCTGTAGTATCTATGGGACTTGCTGCTTTGCCAGTTATGCTCAAATATGGATATGACAAGGGTTTAGCGGCGGGAACTATTTGTGCGGGCGGTACACTGGGTATCCTTATCCCGCCAAGCATAATGATGGTCGCCCTGGCAGACTTGACAGGACTCTCAACCGGGAAGTTGCTCATTGGTGGTGTTTTACCAGGGCTCATACTTTCAGCGCTTTACGTTGGATATATCGCCATAACCTGCCACAAGCGACCGGAAATGGGGCCCGCCCTATCTTTGGAGGAGAGGGCAGCTGTACCAGTAAAGCAGAGAATAATTAGAGCAGCTGAATCGCTATTACCACCCGGTGTGCTTATCCTTGGCGTCCTGGGTATTATCTTCACTGGGATAGCAACCCCTACCGAAGCTTCTGGTATCGGAGCCTTCATAGCATTCCTGATGACTTTAGTTTACCGCCGGTTTGGTTGGAGAATGTTGAGAAACGTCGTCCTGGCTACAGCGAAGACCGTATCTATGGTGATGATCATTATAGTGGCAACGAACTGTTACACCGCGGTGTTTCTTGACCTCGGCGGCGGTAAGGTAGTGAAGGATTTCATGTTGGGGTTAGGGTTGGGCAGGTGGGGTGTCTTTTTCATTATGATGCTCATAATTTTCATCTTAGGCATGCCCATTGAGTGGGTGGGCATAATTTATCTTGTCATGCCCGTTTTTCTACCGTTAGCTACTGAACTCGGCTTTGACCCTGTCTGGTTTACGATATGCGTTGCCGTTAACTTACAAAATGCCTTCATATCACCACCCGCTGGCGCTTCCATGTTCTATCTTCAAGGAATCGCTAAAGGGAGTTTGACCATGGCGGAGATTTTCAGGGGTATGTGGCCCTTTGTGATACTCCAGCTCATTGGCTTAGCCATTTGTATCGCCTTCCCATCGATGATACTATACCTCCCCAATTTGATTAAATGAATCCCAAATTGAGCGATTTTTTGTTGCTGCATTCATGTGATTAAGTCGGTCTCTCCAATCATCGTAGGTCTGCTTCTTTCTTATTTAACCGAGGAAGAAATGGAAAAGTTGAAGAAGGAAAAACAAGAAAAGCTCATCCAGCGGATTCAGGATCGATTGCGGGAATTCTCCAAAGTAGAACTCAAGGATGATCCGGAGGCATTGAAGCGGGTGGCCTCAATTACCGTAATTTTCGGCGACCCGACAGACGTAATCCTTCAAAAGGTGGATGAGTTGAACTGCGATATCGTCATCATGGGAACTCACGGCAAAGGATTGATCAGCCACACCTTCCTGGGAAGCGTTTCCGAAAGGGTATTACACCGTATCCACAAGCCCGTCTTCATCATCCCTCTACCGAAAGGGGAGAGCGACATCACCCTGGAGGAGATTTAAAGAAAATTCGGAATTCCCCTCACCCTACCCTCTCCCGCGAGGGGAGAGGGCAAACATTTTGAAATTAAAAAGAAATTTCCTCCCCCTTGATGGGGGAGGGGAGGGTGGGGGTGAGGGTGAAAAATTTCCCTTCCCCTATTTCCCAGCCCTCTCTTCCGCATCCCGCCGAATGGACCGGTGGAGCCGGTCGAGTTTAAAGATCGTCTCCATATCTTGAAGATTATCGATCCCGCCTGCCCCTGTGCGAATCAGGTTGACGATGGAGTCACCCTTGGTCCATCCTACAAGATGGGCTGGATCCTCAACCACGAGGTTCAGGTCCGGGCGGGCAACTTTCTCTTTTACTACTTTGATCCTCTGTTTATCTAAGATCAGGCCGAATCTTCCACCGCCGGTCTTCACTTGGATCTTTCGCGTCCAGTTCATAAGATCTCTCTGAGCACGAGGGCTCTTGGGAATCGCCTGAACAAATTTACTCACTGCCTGAAGCATTTTGGGGAACTGTTTCTTGTAAACATCGGTTACTTTCGGTTCAGAAATTTCCAGGCTCTTCCACTTGAGAGCCGTCTCCTCGACTCCATTTTTATCCCGCTGTTTTTCCGGCACTTCCTCCAGAGGAACGGCGAAGTAATCCGTCGAAAACCCCATCCTGGATTTCCGAAAGATGATTTTCACTTTCGTTCCCCGCTGGAAAATTCCCGGCTTCAAGAATCCGGTTGTAGTAAAAACCTGTATCGGCAAGGCGGATTGAGATTCTCCGAGGATGACCCGCCCCCGGCCAAAGGGGGCATACCTGGCGAATCGGGCGTTGGCAAAGACCGTGATCGGCGGGGTGGCTATGGCCGTGGTAGTGGTTTGCACCGTTTTTGCCGCCTGTACTGGAGTGATCGGGGCCTCTGTGGCTACGATGGGACTTCTGGCCATGCCGACCATGCTCAAGTATGGATATGATAAAAGTTTAACCTCCGGGACAATTTGCGCCGGTGGAACTCTGGGCATTCTCATTCCTCCAAGTATCATGCTGATTGTAATGGCTGACCAGAAGGGCGAAACCGATATCTCCATCGGGGAATTCTGAAAACCCCGCCATATCGAGCCGGAGGAAGATCATAAGGGGTGGTGGCTACATCCCCTCATGGCCGTCTCGTCTAAAGCCAGCACAGTACAGGAATTCCAGATAGTTGGAGGCTTTGATCCTCTAACCTCTGGAAAGTTATCTGCTTGGCTTAAAATATTTGACGTCCAAAATACTCCCCTCTCGCTCTCCCTCTGATTTAAAGACCGCCTCCACAGGCATCCCGATATAAACCTCTTTAAATTCCACTTCTCCCAGCCAATGAACCAGTCCCCCGTCAGTTCCATCGATCCGAATTATGGCTACAATCGACGGGGTCTCCCTCCGGGTTCCATCAAAGGATTGGTAACACAGGGTAAAGGTATGAACCTGACCCTTGGTTCCCACCTCGACATAACGGTCTTCCAGCCGGGCAAAGCATTTCTCGCAATAGGTCCGTGGCGGGACATAGGTGATTTCACAAGAGTCGCAGCGGGCGCCGAGAATTCTCCCGTTCATGATCTCTCGGAAGAACTTTTCTCCTGCCCTTCCGGCGGTATAGATATAACTCATTGGGATTTGACCCGGCCAGTATGAGATATCCGTCGTCTTCTGATATCGTTCGATCAAGGCCATAGACTCACCTTCCTACTCCATTGGTTTAAAATATTTGATATCCGTTATGGCACCGATTCTCTCTTCCGCCGGCTTCCAAACAGCTCTGACTTTCATGCCCCGGTAGATTTTCCATGGGTCCACCTCATCCAAGTGGTGGAGGATGCCCATTCCCTTCGAAGCTCCGTCAATCTCGATTACGGCAGGGGTGATGGGTCTCACTCCCCTTTGGATGTCGAGGCGTGTGGCCTTCCAATCAACATAACTGACCACCCAGGTGTTCACTATGCCCGTGTCCTGGACGAAAACCCATTCTCCCGTTGGCCGCCAGCAGAGTTCACAGAACATTCTGGGCGGGATCATGATCCGATGGCATTTATCGCATTTTTTGGCGATAATTTTTCCGTTTTTCAATTCCGCCAAATATCGTCCGAGCGCTGGCCCGTTATCCCAGGCATATTTCAATTTGGGTTCCCATTTCACGGAAAGGACCTTTTTCCCGAGAATGTCATTAATGCTTAACTTGGTGGCTGTCTCCGCTACATGCTTTTCCGTGATTTCCATGTCTTCACCCCCCTCTCCTCAATTTCTCAATACCACGACGGTTCCTACCTGCATAAGGTCTCCCCAAGCCTGCGCCACACCGCATGTGGGCTTGCCTGGGACCTGCCTCTTCCCGGCCTCAGTCCTGAGTTGCAGGAAGATTTCGATGACCTTCATCAAGCCTGCCGCCGCAATGGGGTTGCCAACCCCTAAAAGTCCACCCGAAGGAGAAGTGGGCAAATTCCCATCTCTGTTAAAGACCCCGTCCACCAGCATCTGGACAGATTTTCCTCTGGGAGCAAGCATTAATCCTTCGATATGATGGAGTTCTTTGTAAGTGAAAGGATCATAAGGCTCGGCCACATGGATCTCCTTGGAAGGCTCTTTGATCCCGGCCATCTTGTAGGCCTGCCGGGCGGCCACCTCCAGATAATCGGGGTAGTACAAGTCTCGGGTACACCAATAAGCCGTGTCTAAAGCCCATCCCACTCCATCAATCCAAATCGGTTTCTCCGTAACCCTTCGCGCCACATGCTCAGCCGCCAGCACAATGGCCGCTGCACCATCACTCGTTGGACTAATGTCGAGACGATTCACGGGCCAGGCCATGATCTCAGAATTCAGAACATCCTGGACTGTAATTTCTCCCGGTAATTGAGCCGATGGGTGGTCCATGGCGTTCTTCTTGTTCTTTACGGCCACCAGGGCAATGTCCTCTTTCCGGTACCCGTGGGTGGTCATGAACCGGTTCATCTCGATGGCAAAGATCCAGATGAGGGTTGGGTAAAGGGGTTGCTCGGTGGTATGGTCGAAGATGGTAAGGAAGGCACCGGCCGGGTGAGGATAAGCACAGGACATCTTTTCTTCCGCTACCACCAGGCAGGTGTCAAACAATCCCGACGCCACATGGAACCAGCCATGGATGGGCGAGAGCACTCCGCTTCCACCCCCCACAAAGTGCCTCATATAGGGTTTCCGGTAACCCCCTGAAGCATCGGAGAGATATTCTCCTTTCATATGAACACCATCGAAGGCATCCGGCGCGGTGCCGTGGACAACGCAGTCGATGTCCGAAAGCTTCATCTCACAGGAGTCTAAGGCCATCTTGGCGGCTTCATAAGCCAACTCCTTGGGGGTCTCCTGAACATTCCGGTAGAATTTAGTCAAGCCTGCTCCCACAATGGCCACTCTTCTCATTGTTCTCACCTCCTCCTTAGTTGCTCAAGATCACCACCGTTCCCGTGGTCGTAGGGATCCCCCTCCAACTCTGGGCCAGTCCTGTGGTCACGCTTCTCAATTGATTTTTTCCCGCTTCACCTCTCAATTGTCTGACAACCTCGAGGACTTTATGTCCTCCGTTGAGTTCAAAGAGGTTCCCCACTCCGAGACAACCCCCAGAAGGGTTGACGGGAAACTCTCCTTTGATTTCCGTTCCACCCATTTCAGTAAGAGGTCCGGCTTCTCCTTTTTTACAGATTTTCATCGCCTCCAGATGCTGGAGTTCTTTATAAGAGAACTCATCATTAATTTCGGCAAAGTCAATCTCTTTTCGGGGATAACGAATCCCGGCCATTTTGTAGGCCATTTCGGCCGCCATCTGAGCGTAGACGGCCTCTCCCCAGTTCCGGGTTTCGAGGCCCGGGGTATCCGTGCTCCATCCAATTCCCCTGATCCATATGGGTTTTTCGGAAAGGCGTTTGGCTGTATTTTCCTCAGCTAACACCATTACCACAGCACCATCAGAGTGAGGGCTAATGTCCATTTGGGTCAATGGAAAAGAGATCACCTGGGAATTTAACACGTATTCACAATCGATTAAGGCTCCATGGCCTGCAAAGGAATTGTTTAAGGCATTCCTCTTATTCTTCACCACCACTTGGGCACATTGCTTCCGAGTAGCCCCGGTCTCGTACAGAAAGCGGGCCATTTCCATTCCGGCCACTGCATGAGGGCTCTCTTTTAACGGTCGGTTATAAATGGGGTCCATGGCAAAAGAGACCATTTCGTCGAGGGTCAACATGTTTGAGGCCTTTGACATACCTTGAACAACCATGATGTTCCCTATCCCTGACAGAATCATCATGTAAGCAGAGGCCAAAGAGTGAATGAAGTCCCCTGGAATGGTATAAATAGGTCTAAGCACCGCCCCTAACTGATCAGGGGAATATTCATCAGAAATGCTATAACCCTCAAGGAAATCTTCAGAGGTAGCCACGAACGCATCCACCTCTTTGGGCCCAATGCCTGCCTCAAAATAGGCTTTGGTTGCCGCTTCATAGGTCAACTCGCGGTAAGAGACATCAGGAGTTGTGGCGCGAAAACCGGTCGTACCTGCTCCTACAATGGCAACTCTCTTACACATCTTTAAACTTCCCCCCTTTCTTGAAATTTAAAGATCGCACTTTGCAGATTCCTATCTTCAGCCTTTCACCCCCATCTTTTTAGCCTTCCCAATCTTCTCCCATTGTGTACCTCCCTTCTTCAAGACTCTTCTCTTTCTTTGGGCTTTATCAAACTCGATCTATCCTTTCTAGTTGAGCAGGCCGTTTGAGAAATTAGCATTTATGAAAAATGAATGTCAATCCCCAAAAAAACATTTGCGGGGGTACCAGAGTCTATGATTGGAAGATTTAGGTATACGCTGTTTCGAAAAGAAGCGAAGGGACTTTATTTCCCTCCTTTTGGCCTTAGCCGCCGGCAAGAGTTATAAAGGGCAAGGGGATCCGCAAATTCGTTAGCTGCGGACGTTTGGAAAAAACAGGGGATGAAGGCTAAGAAAAGAGGTAGATGAATAGGGTTAATCAATCCTTCTTTTAGAGCTTGATTCCTTTTAGGGCGGCGTAAGACTGGACGGTCGTGACGGCTTGATTGAGGCGGCGGATTTTCACATTTTTATCTTTAACGGCTTCTATATCTTCCAGAGGAACCTGGGAACCTCGTACCTCCCGGAGAACGAGATTCAGGTTGAAGAGGATAACTTTTAAGTCTTCCATAGTGTATGGACGCAGGGTAGCATGAGTGAACTGCTGGTATCCTTGAGCGACATCATAGGCCAATTTTTTCGGGTTTCCAGCGATGGGCATGTTTTTCCTCCCTTAAGGCTCTTCCAATCCTCTCAGGAAAGAAAGAACCGCCTCGTTGAAGGCTTCCGGGTTCTCCAGATTGCTGAGGTGACCCGCACGGGGAATGGTTTCCCTCTTACAGTTCGGCATCCTCTGAACATAGAGATCAAGGTAGGGCAGGTAAGCCTCATCTTCTACTCCAGCCAAGACAAGAGTCGGTGCCTTGATGGAAGTAAGATGATCGGTCAACGGATCCATATGGGCGATGGCGAGGCAAGAACGCCCAAGTCCTATCGGCGAAGCTTTTGCCAAGCGCACCTTCTCTTTCTGAAATCTCTCTGCTTTTCTTTTCGCCAGCGTCTGCAAAAGCGGCCAGGAGAAAAAGGCTTCGGCAGCCTTCTCTATTCCTTCTTGGCGGGCAATTTCAGCCAAATTTTCTAATCTCTGGACACTCTCGGGCGGGGTATCACTCTGGGCATCCGCCAGGATCAAGGCCCGCGTTTCCTCCGGATATTTCAGAGCAAATCTGAGGAGGATTCGGCCCCCCAGGGAAAGGCCAAGCAGGGCTGATGTTCGCAGGCCCAAATGGCGTAAAAGATGGTGGAGATCATCGGCAAAGAGCTCGATGGAATAAGCATGGTCGGGGCTTTCGGATCGGCCGTGTCCCCTGAGATCGTATACGATTAGCTGATAATTTTGGGAGAAGTCTGGAACCTGTAGATCCCACATGGACTGATCCATGCCCAACCCATGGACTAAAATAATCGGAACACCACTGCCATAGAGGTTGTAATGGAGGTTGATTCCGTTGATAAATGTTTCCGGCACCGCCGTTTACCTCCATCGTCTCATGACTTCCTCTGCTTCCCGAATGGTCTGCTCCAAGATTTCTCCTGCCCTGCGCACCTCGTTGATCATCCCGCAGATCTGGCCGCAGGGCATGCATTCCCGGGTTGTATCCTGTACCTCTCCAGTAGTAACAAAGGAGAGGACTTTGTTCCCGAGGGATATCGCAGCCTGTAAGGGGAAGGGCTTGATTTGACCGGCCTTCTTCTCCCACTCTTCCGTGTAAGAGTTCCGGATTGCCCGCAGAGTCTTTCCTGTGTAACACTTTGTGACCGTGGTATCTTCATCCCTGGCTCGCAAAATTTGCTTTTGATATGTCTCTGTGGCCCGGGCCTCCCGAGAAGTCACGAATCGGGTGCCCATGACAACGCCTTTGGCTCCCAGTGCCAAGGCTGCGGCCAGTCCCCTGCCGTCCGCGATTCCCCCCGCAGCCAAGACAGGGATCTTCACGGCATCAACGACCTGGGGCACTAAAGCGAACGTCCCGATCTTTCCCGTATGTCCCCCGGCTTCTGTCCCCTGAGCGACGATCATGTCAACGCCAGCAGCCTCGGCCCGCAGAGCATGGGCCACCTTGCCGACCATAGAAATAACTTTCATCCCTTCTTTTTTTGCCCGTCCGATCAACCCCTCAGGAACGGCCAGGCCGGAGACGAAAACGGGAATGCTCTCCTCAAAAATGACCTCTACCTGCTCCTGAACCATTTCTGGAACCGCCATCAGTAGGTCCACGCCAAATGGCCTGCAGGTTAAGGATTTGGTCTTGCGGATCTCCAGCCGAAGGGCGCCGGGATCGAGGTTTGCACCCCCCAGGATTCCCATGCCCCCTGCTTCCGAGACCGCTGCTGTCAGTTCCGCGAAAGAAACCCCGGCCATACCCGCCAGGAGGATAGGATACCGAATTCCCAGAAGGTCGCATATTTCGGTGCGAATCATATCTTCATTCTTCTCCCTCATCTCCCTTGCTTTCCTCTCTGGCTTTGCTCTCTTCCTCCATAGCTTGATCGACCATAGAGTCGAAATCCTCTCCCAAATCCTCCCCCAACTCTTTGCCCATGCGTTTCATCCACCGGGCCATGCTGGCTGGGTCCTTCTCATCGATTTCCCCCAGCTTGCTCGGATCTGCCAGGGATTCGAGGCGGCCTTCTTCAGAACGTACCCGAGCCACTCGCGAGATGAGTTTGGCCATCTTCCCGCTCTGGCATCGCTGGCATTTTGGATGAAAAGCTTCGCGAATGCTCAGGACAAGGTAGCTGGAGACCTTTCCACAATCCTGACAGAGGTATTCATAGATGGGCATGAAATTTAAGACCTCCCCTGAGAGGACCTCTTTTCTACTCTTCCCGCTCTGAACGGGGGTCGCGGGACATTAGCTCAGCTACAGCTTCGCGCGGGGCTTTGCCTTCATAAAGAATCTCGTAAACTTTCTCTGTAATGGGCATCTCCACTTTTAGCTCCCGAGCTAATTCTCTAAGCGCTTTAGTCGTCCGGATGCCCTCCGCAACCATCTTCATCCCTGCCAGAATAGACTCAAGTGTCCGGCCTTTTCCCAGTTCTAAGCCCACGGTGCGATTTCTGCTTAAGTCCCCGGTGCAGGTGAGAACCAAATCTCCGAGCCCTGCCAGACCAAAAAAGGTCCGGGCATCTGCCCCCATCTTCACACCCAAGCGAGTCATCTCGGCCAAACCCCGCGTAATCAGGGCCGCACGGGAGCTGTGTCCGAAGCCCAAACCATCTGAGGCCCCGGCGCCGATGGCCATGACGTTCTTGCTGGCTCCCCCTAACTCCACGCCCATCAGGTCGGGGTTCGTGTAGACGCGGAAGTAAGGGCGCGCAAAAAGATGCTGGACTTTCTGCACAGCCTCGGCACTTGCCCCTGCCGCGGCGACAGCCGTAGGAAATTTGCGGGAGACTTCCTTGGCGAAACTGGGGCCAGACAGACAGGTGATCTCAACTTGGTGACTTTGGCCTAAAACCGCCCGCAGAACCTGGGATATGGTCTGATGGGTTCCATCCTCCAGTCCCTTGGTGGCGCTAACAATCAGCGCGCCATCCTGAATGTATGGTCGGCCCTGCTTAAAAATTTCCCGCACAGTGTGAGACGGCAGGGCACAAACCAGAACCGATTTTTCCGCAAAGGCTTCTTCCAATGAGTGGGTCAGCCGAATGTGCTCAGAAAGAGGGATTCCCGGAAGGAACAGAACATTCTCTCGCTTTCGTTCCATGACCTGGAAGAGGTCCTCTTCGAAAACCCATAAATATATCCGCCAGCCTCTTTCTGCCAGAAGATTGGCCAGAGTCGTTCCCCAGCTTCCAGCACCAATGACGCCGATTCGGCCTTCCGGGATGCCGGTGGCAGGCATAATTTAAGGGTTCCCTTCTTCCTGGAGTTCCTCTTCGGGCCTCTCCTCTATGCCCTGGTCGCCCTGCTCTTCCTCTCGCTCTGCCAGCCGGGCTACGGCCATCACCCTTTCTCCGGATTCCAGCTCGATGAGCTTCACCCCCTGAGTGTTCCTGCCGATCACCGAGATCTCCGCTCCCCGCAGGCGAATGATCTTTCCCCTGTCGGTGATCAGCATGACATCTTCTTGCTCAGTGATCTGCTGCGTTCCTACCAATTGGCCGTTGCGCGAGGTGGTTTTGATGGTAATCACGCCTTTTCCGCCCCGGCTTTGCAGGGGATACTCTTCGACTGGACTGCGCTTGCCAAAGCCTTTTTCCGTTACGGATAGAATGGAAGCCCCGAGGGTGCCGGGGGTAATGATGTCCATAGAGACGAGGAAATCATCCTTGCTCAGAGTAATCCCTTTAACACCCCTGCTTGTACGTCCGATGGCCCGTAGTTCTTCTTCAGAAAAACGAATGGCCTTACCTCCTCGGGAACTCAAAAGGATCTGCTTAGTTCTGTCTGTGAGGCAGGCTGAAATTAACTCATCCCCGGCATCAAGGTTCAGGGCGATGATTCCCCCGGTACGAGGATGGCTGTAAGACATCAAGTCGGTCTTCTTGACTACACCCTTCTTGGTGGTCATAATCACGTAATTTCCCTCTGCGAAGGCGCGCACGGGAAGGATGGCGGTAATCTTTTCTTCCCCAGAAATGTTCAGCAGGTTAACAATGGCTTTCCCCCGGGTCATACGGCCCCCTGGGGGGATCTCATGGACTTTCAGCCAGAAGACTTTTCCAGCGTCCGTAAAGAAGAGAATATAGCTATGCGTGGAGGCGATGAACAGATGCTCGACGAAATCCTCCTCCTTGGTGGTCATGCCCATCTTGCCTCGCCCCCCCCGCCTCTGGCTACGGTAGAGGCTGATGGCATTGCGCTTGATGTACCCGGAATGACTGATGGTCACGACCATGTCTTCTTCCACGATCAGATCCTCAAGGTTAATCTCTTGAGCCTCTTCGATAATCTGCGTGCGCCTTTCGTCCCCGTACCGCTCCTTGACCTCCTGGAGCTCTTCGATAACCAGGTTCAGCAGGAGTCGCTCGTTGCTCAGTATTTCCCGCAGGCGGGCGATGAGCTTGATGATTTCTTTGTATTCCTCGTTAATCTTTTCCCGCTCTAAGTTCGTCAGACGTTGCAAGCGCATATCCAGGATCGCTTGGGCTTGCACTTCGGAGAGCGAGAACTTCCCCATCAGGCCTTCTCTGGCATCCTTAGGCGTCTTAGAAGAACGGATCAGGGAGATGACCCGGTCGAGGTTTTCCAGGGCGACCTTTAGTCCTTCCAGGATGTGCGCATTGGCCTCCGCTTTCCGCAGATCAAACTGGCTGCGCCGCGTAACCACTTCCTTGCGGTAGTTGATGAAATGCTGGATCAGGTCCTTGATGTTGAGTATCAGCGGCTGACCGTGGACAATGGCTAGGAGAATAATGCCAAAGTTGACTTGCATCTGGGTGTGCTTGAAGAGCTGATTCAGGACCACCTGGGCCACGGCGTCCCGCTTGAGTTCAATGACAATCCGCAACCCTTCACGGTCAGACTCATCCCTCAGCTCCGAGATGCCTTCAACTCTTTTATCCTGGACGAGCTCGGCGATTTTTTCCAGGAGCTTTGCTTTATTTACCTGGTAGGGAATCTCCGTAACCACTATGGACTCCCGCTCGGTCCTTTTCTGGCGTTCAATCAAAGCCCTGGCTCGGAGCTGAATCATTCCCTTTCCCGTTAGGTAGGCTTCCCGAATCCCGGCGCGTCCCAGGATAAATCCGGCCGTGGGGAAGTCCGGGCCGGGGAGGATTTCGATCATTTCTTCCAGAGAGATCTCGGGGTTTTTAATAGCCGCGATCAAGGCATCGATTACTTCCCGCAGGTTGTGGGGCGGAATGTTCGTGGCCATCCCCACGGCAATCCCCGATGACCCATTCACCAATAGATTGGGGAAGCGCGCGGGGAGGATGGAAGGCTCCAGCAAAGACCCATCATAATTAGGCAGGAAATCCACGGTCTCCTTCTCGATGTTCGCCAAGAGCTCTCCAGCTAAGCGAGCCATGCGCACCTCGGTATACCGCATGGCTGCCGGGGGGTCTCCATCCAGTGAGCCAAAGTTCCCCTGCCCATCAATTAGGGGGTATCGCAGGGAAAAATCTTGAGCCATGCGTACCAGGGAATCATAAACGGCCATGTCTCCATGGGGATGGTATTTACCAATAACATCCCCGACGATTCTGGCAGATTTTTTGTAGGGCTTGTTCCAGTCGTTGGAGAGGTCGTACATGGCATATAGCACCCGCCTGTGGACGGGTTTCAGCCCATCTCGAACATCCGGCAGGGCTCGTCCGATAATGACAGACATGGCATAGTCCATGTAGGACTTCTGCATCTCCTCTTCGAGCCTTACGGGAATTCGGTTCTGAACAGTCTGCAGTTGCATAGAGGGCTCCCTTAAAAAATCAAAGCTTAAAATTGCCTTTGAAAATAAAACCAGGTGCGCAAAAAGGCGTCACGCCTGCGGCATGATTCCGTTACTCAGGATTTTTGGGAACGATTTTTGATCGTATCGGAAATTATAAAAATCTTTCACCGCAGAGCACGCAAAGAACGTCCCGCTCCGAGCGGGATCAAATCATGCAAAAGACAAAATTCCAAAAAATCAGATCTATCTTGGGTCTTTCCTTTTTAATTATTCTCTGCGTCCTCCGCGCTCTCGGCGGTTAATCTTTTATTTTTTATTGGGCATTTCGATTTTTATTTTGGGGATTTAACTAGATGTCCAGGTTCGTAACGCTCAAGGCATTCCGCTGGATGAATTCGCGCCGCGGCTCAACTTGATCCCCCATTAGGACTGTGAAGATCTCGTCGGCCTTGATGGCATCTTCCACGCGAACCTGCAACAGAGTGCGGGTCTCCGGGTTCATGGTCGTCTCCCAGAGCTGTTCCGGATTCATTTCTCCCAGACCCTTGTAACGCTGGACCTCCGCGCCTTTCTTCCCGAAGGTGAAGATCTCTCGCACCAGCTGAGAGAAACCCATAACTTCCTGCGAGTCTTCCCCGGCTTTTAAAATAAAGGGGGCGGGCCCCAGGGCTTTGAGCTGCTGGGATATCTTGCGCAGTTCTTCAAATTGGGCCGAGCTGACTAAGTCTAAATTCAGCAGGGTCTCCAGGCGGGCCCCGTTGCTGCTGGAAAGGCAGCGCAGATTGTAACTTCCATGTTCCGGGTCTTTCTCTACCCGAAACTCTATCTCGCCTTTCTGCTTCTGGGCTTTTTTCAGGGTGCTCTTGACTTCCTCGATCATTCGATTCACTT
>Ga0315312_1002254_pt1 | contig 13561 bp, 13 predicted proteins | sample TDP7_MG_FD_203629 | JGI IMG/M metagenome (GOLD analysis project Ga0315312, IMG submission 203629) | Freshwater sediment microbial communities from Lake Towuti, South Sulawesi, Indonesia - TDP7 | ecosystem: Environmental > Aquatic > Freshwater > Lake > Sediment | place: Indonesia: South Sulawesi... | reverse complement strand
GAATATCATACTATTTGAAAATTGTTTAATAATTGATTAAGATGCAGGTATGCGGGGAATTGGAATCAGAAAATGGAAAATGAAGAAGTTTCGATGACGTAATAATGGAGCTCATTGAGTTTTGGCGTGAAAAAACACAAAGAACCCTGAGTCCTATCTGACACACTTCTTCCTTTCGTTAAATTTTAACCCCAAACCCAAACTTTTTCGTTTACAGCTTCTCATATTTATAAGCATAATATAGTATAATTGAAAGTGACAAGGTTTTGGGAGGGTGAATGAGATATCCGAGGAAAAGACAGAGCATATTATACGTGATTTTGTCGGAGGGGGTCACAATGAGTGAACCCCGGTATTTTGCGTCTGACGAGAAATATGAGGTGGAGCTTAATCGCCTCAGGTCATTAGAAGGAGTGTATGACCCTACTACAATCCGTCATCTTGAAATGATAAGAGTTTCCGAAGGCTGGAATTGCCTTGAGGTTGGTGCTGGAGCAGGGTCAGTGGCGCAATGGCTCTCTATCCATGTTGGACCTACAGGGAAGGTAGTGGCTACGGATATCGACCCGAGATTCCTTCGACGGTTAAGCGTTCCCAACCTTGAAATTCGTCAGCACGACATCCTCAAAGACGACCTGGAAACAGGGTGGTACGACCTCGTTTACTGCCGTGGTGTACTCATGCACCTCTCTGAACCTGAAAAAGGGCTAAAGCGAATGGCAGATGCAGTACGTCCGGGCGGCTGGCTGTTGATTGAGGAATTCGACTATGGTTCTTCGTTGTCTACGGATGTCACGAATCCTTCCGCCGTCCTTTTCACATCAACGCTTAGAGCCTTGTTTGATTTCCATCGGAAGAGAGGTATTGTGGACCCGTATTTTGGCCGTCGGGTGCGCAGTCTTGTAGAACAGCTTGGATTCGTCGATGTGGGTCAAGAGGGATGGACCCGCATGTTTCGTGGAGGCGAGCCGATGGCACGCTTAAGCGCGATGACTTTGCAGGCGGCAGCGAAACCTATGATTGCTGCTGGATTGCTTACACAGGAGCAGCATGACAGTGTTCAGCGTCTGTATTTAGACCCGGCTTTCTATTATCTCGGACTTACAATGTTTGCTGCCTGGGGCAGGCGGCCAGCCAATTAGCGACGGACAGACACATAGAGGTTATTAGGGAAGTAAGGACTTGAACCCTTTTAGGTATGGGTTTTTGGATGGGCCCGCCACTTTCTGGGTGCAGGTGCATGCGTAAACAGGCTACGCTATCGTAGCTTGACAAATCTCTTAAGGAGATGACAACTTTATTAAGTAATACCGTGGGAACACGTATGAAGATCGTGGATGTAAGATCGTTTAGACTTAGGGGGCCTCCTCCCGCCGAAAAGGGGTTCTGGGAGGAACGTCTCGTAATGCCCTTAGATATCTATCCGAAGTACAGGGAAGAGATGACTTGGACGACCGGCACCGAGAGTCCGTTCGAACAGGTTTTCATAGAGGTTATTACTGATGATGGGGCGACTGGAATCTACGGACCTATAAATTCAGATCAGGCTTCGTTCATTGAAAAAGCTCTAAAACCCCTACTCATTGGGGAAGATCCATTCAGGGTGGAAAAACTCTGGGATCTAATGTACCGATCCCAAGTGCACGGCCGTAAGGGGCAGACGATGATGGCAATAAGCGCTGTTGACTGCGCTCTATGGGATCTCATCGGCAAAGCTAAGAATGAACCTGTAGTCAGGCTCCTTGGAGGTCCCACCAGAGGGAGGGTGCCAGCCTACGCCAGCACCTTAGGATTGTCGTTGAAGCCCAAGGATGTAATCGAGAGGTGCCAAGACTATGTGGAGGAGGGATACGGGGCAATGAAGTGGTTCTTCCGCCACGGACCCGGGAGCGGCCTCTCCGGAATGAAGAAGAATATAGAGTTGGTCAAGACCATCCGCGACGCGGTTGGTTATGATGTGGAATTGATGCTCGACTGCTGGATGAGCTGGACAGTACCTTACACCCTCAAGATGGCAAAGAAACTGGAGAGATACGAGCCCCGATGGCTTGAGGAACCCCTTATGCCGGATGACATAGACGGCTACGCGGAACTGGCGAGAAGATTGGAGATACCCATCGCCGGTGGAGAACATGAGTACACCCGGTGGGGGATCCGGGAGCTGATTAAGCGCAAGGCGGTGGATGTGCTTCAACCTGACGTCACCTGGGCTGGGGGCATAACGGAGATGAGGAAGATCTGCGCCCTCGCCTCCGCCGAGGGCATACCCGTAATACCCCATGCTGGCTGGACGGAACCGTCCCAATGCATCATTTTCTCCCAGACAGAGCCGGTGTGCCCGATAATAGAGTATCTTGTCAAGTGGTCCGTCATCCAGCAGGCTTTCAACAAGGAAAAGCTCCGCCCAGAAAAAGGATTCTTCAAGGCACCGGAAAAGATCGGTCTAGGCTTCGAACCGGACATGGACAAACTACTGAAGGAATAATCAAATCTTCGAAGAAAAGCGCTCGTAAAAACCAATTATTGTAGCTTAACATGGGTCGAAGAAGAAAGCCATCGCTGAAATCCACAGCAAGAAAGGGGGTATTCACAAAATTTAAGATGTTGGGGAAAGAGCCGATATCAGGAGGCTGGTGGACTGGCTTGAAGTTCAAGGCTTAGTTTCATATTTTAAGGTTTGTCTCTTCTTCTTTCTTGCAGTGCCCTGTGGAGCCTCTCTATTGTTTTTTGGTCAATGTAGCCTCTGTGGGGGCGAAAGCCGCCTGTAAATCCCTTTGGGATGTGTAGGAGTTCATGAATCAGCGTTTTCTCCCTCTCCATTTCACTTAGTTTGTCGTAACGCTCAGAAATGACCTCAATCACATACGCGGGTGGTAAACTCAAAGCTTCTTGCCAAATTTTGCCCAAGCCGTGAATGCGGGCAATAGTACGCTTGGATTCGGAGCCCTTGCTTCGAAAACAGAACACGAACTGGGGAACAATGTGAAAGAAGTCTAGGCTGTCCGCGATTTCATCTACCAGCCTCTTTACATCTGGGGCCTCAACGTACTCTAATACCAACGTTTATCGTTACCTCCAAATGACCATGCCATAATTTTCATAGACTTATTTGCCTTTAGTAAATGCGCCTTCCCTGCGTTACGTTACACTTCTATAACTTTGAGGGCTTCAATGGATCTCTCCACCATTTCACCAATGTTTAGCGACTTTTCGGCTTCGGCTACCTCTTGGGGGTCAGCGGATGTTGCGGGCTTATTTGGAGCCGCGGTGCATCCCTTAGCCCTTTGAATCGATAAATTGTAGGTTCCAATTTTTCTGGCTATGCGTTCCGTTTCCGCTTTGTCAAAGCCCAGGAGGGGGCGGTGGATGGGATACTTCTCCGCGGCGGTGGTCAACACCCGAAGGTTTCGGAGGGTTTGGCTTGCCTGCTCCCCGATGGCTTCGCCTGTGACGATTCCCTCAGCCCTTTCCATGTCGGCTATTCGCTCAGCTATACGGTACATCATTCGTTTACAGAGGATGCAGGTTAGGCGCTTGGGGCCTTTTTCCCCAAATTCCGTGAGGTTTTGACCGTGGGGAACCACACACATTCTCCTCGGGAAGCCTATGGACCACTCAAACAAGGCCTTAGCAACAGTTATGGCTCGGCTGGTAGTGGTTTCATCCGTGAAGGGGGCGTTATCAAAGTACACGGGAACCATGGGGCAACCCCTCTTCATGGTCAACCAACAAGCCACGGGGGAGTCTATACCCCCGCTCAGCAGGCAAACCACCTTAGGCTGGGTGCCTAAGGGTAAGCCGCCGGCACCCTCCATTACAGACGTGTAAATGAAGGCCATGTCCTCTCGGATTTCAATTCCCAACTCCACATCCGGATTTTCTAGCTCGACCCTCAAGTTCCTTTCATGAAATTTTTCCAATATCTGACGCCCCACTTCCCTACAGACCTCTAAGCTGGTGTAAGGGTGGTCCCCCTTCCTCCTGCACCTCACCGCGAAACTATTCCCCTGGCGAAGGGCTGAGCCTGCCAAAAGGAGGCTCTTGTCAACAACGTCGCTAAGGATTGAGGTGGTTTCTAAGGCGGGGGAGAAGGAGGATATCCCGAAAACCTTGGAGAGCCTAAGGCAGGCTTCTTCAACCGAGGAAGTTTTCAGATAGAGCCTACCGTACTTTCGCACTATCTCATCGCATGGAATTTGATAATATTTTAATGCATTTTTCATGTTCCTTAATAGGCGGCGTTCGTAGAGCCGTCTGGTCCAGGCGCCCTTGATACCCATTTCTCCTCCATATCGGATGATGATGGAGTCAAAATCCATGGGCTCCGATACTTCGGGACTGATAAGGCTTTTTGCATTTCGAGTAGGCCGCACAGGAAACCACTTTCCAGGAAATGAATAGTGTATATTAGCCAAAGGTGGATTTAACTATCTCTAGCTTATTCGTTAAAGAGTAACGCTTTTCTTAAGAACCTATTCTAATGAAGAGCGAAGGCGAAAACCCCTTTGAAGTACACCCACTGGATTTACATAGGGATTCTGACGATAATAATAGCCAGCCTGTTCACATTTGCCACAGTGGACTTAAACTCCTCCATGCATGTCTGGATCTACGGCTGGGCCATACTATGTGTACTCTACCCCATTGCCCATTGGCTAGGAAAAAGGAAGAAAAAGCCCTCGGAAAAACCAGAAACCCGTGTGATAAGAACAAAAACTAAAAAACGAAGAAAAAGTTGTTCTTAACCAGCCTATATACCTTTACTTACTTTTCAGGGTATGGTGGAGCCGGCGATAGGATTTGAACCCTACTGAGCCTGGCGATCTCTCCAGCAAAATCCCCCTTTTTAGACAGGTTTGCTCAGGGCTTTTCTGTTTCAAAGCTTGTTTTCTTAAATAGAAAGAGTTTTATACCAAGTATTTCACTGCGAACCATACTTCGGGAAACGAGTATCAACTCATTATGGGTTGAGGGAAAAATATGCCTAGAAAAAGGCTTAAGAAAAAGCTTTACAATACAAAAATGAAAAATAGGAAAAAGGGAGGAAGAAAGTATTGAAAAGATTCTTGACGTTACTGAGTGTATCAATAGTAGCTCTTTCTTTGATTTCATTCAACCCTTTGGTTGAGGGAAGTCCAGGATATACTAAGGTTGCAGGGGTGTTTCAACCAGTGCAGGTTGTGTGGCAAGATGACCCGCTGTATCCAGATGCTGCTCTCCCCATGGTTTGCAACAAAAACACGTTCTTATTCGGAACCCTGCAAGATTATGATGGTGATAGATTCACAATAGATATATATGTTCAGGATATGGATGAACCCCCTGGTGTCGACTATTTCGCAATTGAGATATCGGTTTCACCCCCGCGTCCAGGCATTGTAATATACGTGTCGCCTCGCTTCGAAGTTCCCAAGGGCGGTTCCAAAATCGTTTATTTGCCTGCACCACTTCCAATCCAGCCCTTCCAATTTATAGCTGGTCCGGGTTCATATGTAATAAGTTTGAGGACTATTGAAACATTTTCAATCAATGCGATAACTGTTCCTGTGAAGGTGGTGGATACTAAGCCCCTCAGATTGCTATATTATCCTTTGGCTTTCCTAGGAGATACCGAGGAGCCGGACGTGACACTACCCGTTCCCCCGCCGAACCAGGCTGTCGGGGCGCCTCCTCTCGACAACATGGTTAAGGAGTCAAACGCATTTGCGCTAGGTGTGTATCCAATCAAAGAACCTGAATGGGGAGGTCTCTTATACGAAAAATTTCCAATGCTATGGCTTCGACCGAATCCGCCAGCGTTCAGTGATGAGAAGGTAGCTGTAACGCATTTCCTTGATACAATGAAATTTTTTGACCAGCTTGGCGCACTTTTACAGGGTAGGTTTGCCCAACCGACTCAAGCTGTGGTTGTGGTCCCAGACTACTTTTACCACGCTGATCGAGTTTGGGCCAAGAGGTGGCGTTACAGTATAGCATTGGGGCCTTCCCCTGGAGGGGCGTTGAGCCCTTGCGGTATGCCAAACGTGGTCTACGTTGAATTGGGGTATTGGCAAACGGTGACTCATGAAATTACTCATAACATACTTAATGTTAAGGAGAACAGGGGGCACAGCGACAATAAGGCCAACGGTTATTGGGTCAATAGAAAGATCCCTCAAGTTAACAAACTCGACATCATGAAGGCACTACCATTCCCCGATGTTTTAGTATTTCACGAGGATAATGACCTTCGCTGGATCAAGAAGAGGGCCGCAGACAGCGATCCTACGACGGTGCAAGACATTCCTTCGTCTTATGAGAACTTATTAAACTTTTTCAGGGTAGGCCCAGATCCAGAAGTGCTTATGGTCAGCGGCCAAATTTTTAGAAACGGAACTGTAGCATTAGATGACTGGTATAGGTTTCCCGAGGGCTTGCCAAACCTCGAACTTGGAACCACAGGAAACTATTCAGTTGTGATGTTAAACCCCATTGGCCAAGAGCTTGGTCGAGCTGGATTCAACGCAACCTTCATCTTTGAGGCATCGGATTTGGAACCACCGAAACTTGTAGAAGTGGATGTTAATCCCTTCATCTTCATCATTCCATGGATTTCTGGAACCAGCGTAGTTCAAATACGCAATGCAACGGAACACATTGTAGCCAGTAGATATGTTAGCGCTAACCCACCGTCAGTAACCATGACATTTCCCAACGGCGGCGAAATTTTCACTACCGGAACCTATAACTTAACGTGGACGGCCGAAGATTTAGACGGCGACCCGTTGACGTACGCCTTATTGCTTAGTGACGACAACGGCACTAATTGGCTTCCCTTCGCCATAGGCCTCGAGGGGACCAGCTACGCATTGAACGTCACCGGGTTTCCTTCTGGAAGCAACTATCTCGTGAAGGTAATAGCAACGGACGGCGTTAACACTCGCGAAGACACTTCGGACAGCGCGTTTGTCATTTCAGCTGGCATACATGACGTATCCATACTTGATGTCACCCCCTCTAGAACCGTTGTGGGGCAAGGGTTCAATTTGCCCATAAATGTTACTGTTCAAAACCAAGGCGACTACATTGAAAACTTCAACGTCACACTCTATGCCAACACAACCGTCATCCAAACACAAACTGTCAGTCTTACAAGCGGAGGCTCCATAACTATTATCTTTACATGGAACACAACTGGCTTTGCCAAAGGCAACTATACCATAAGTGCATACGCCATACCAGTTTTAGGCGAAACAGACACAACAGACAATACATACGTTGACGGAATAGTGCAAATTACGGTAGATAGCACCCCGCCAACAACTACGATTAGTCTAAGCGGTGTGCTGGGCAACAACGGCTGGTTCACATCCGTAGTCGCAGTCACCCTGTCCGCAACAGACGACATCGCTGGAGTTAACAAAACACGATACAGCTTCGACAACATTACTTGGACCAACTACGCCATGCCCTTCACGATCACCAACGAAGGAAACACGGTTATATATTACAAATCAACGGACAAAGCTGGCAACGTAGAAGCAACAAAGACCAAAACAATTAAAATCGACAAAACCGCTCCGTTGGGGTCTATTGATATCAACAATCGCGATGTTTACACAACTTCAACCTCCGTAACATTGGCTCTAACCGCAACCGATGTCACATCTGGTGTCGCTTACATGCGTTTCAGCCACGACAATACTTCATGGACACCTTGGGAGTCATATTTCACCTCTAAGTCCTGGGCCCTCACAACAGGCGATGAAACAAAAACCGTATACGTACAGTTTAAAGACAATGCTGGCCTCATCTCACTGTCCTACTTTGACGCTATTGTATTAGACACGACCGCCCCAACCATTCGGATAACTTCTCCAAGCCCCGGGCATGAAATAAGGTCGTCCACTGTAACCGTTACATGGACAGGCTCAGATGAGACTTCGGGCATAAGCCACTACGAAATTAGGCTGGACGGCGACTCATGGACTAAAGTAGGAGCAGACATAGCCCGCACCTTCACCGGACTAGGTGATGGAAGCCACACAATCGACATTAAAGCCACCGACAAAGCCGGAAACACAAAACAAGACACAGTCAACTTCACCGTAAATACAAGCCCCCTCTTCGGACCAGGCTACATGGAAGAAGCAGCCATCCTCGCAACAATAATCATAGCCCTCGGAACCGCCGTTTACCTCCTCAAAATCAGAAAACGCAGCTAAACGCCGTAACTTTTAACTCGACATCCAAAATAGGTAGGCCCCGGATTTGTCCGTGGAGCCGGGGATGGGATTTGAACCCATGTACAGCGAGTCTGCAGCCCGCCGCCTATGCCACTCGGCCACCCCGGCAAAACCTGACTTAAGGATTATTTTTTAGGCACATGTTGCAGTTTTCTGGTAGGGAAACCGTGTCCTTATGTAGCTCGCATATAGCGTTTTTTGTTCTCAGCTCCACGCATAGCCTGCAGACCATGATCATGGCGTCTAGGGCGGAGAGCTTTCCGTTGGCTATGCCTCGGGCCACTTTGCTGGCGGTGGGTTGAACGGCGGATTCAAACTCCTGCATCCTTTTTTCTCCCCGTTTTGAGTAGACATAGTGGCTTATGGCAGCCTGGGTGGTGCCGAGCTTTTCCGCCGCGGCCACCTGGGAGAGTTCGTATTTTTCTACGAGTTCCTTGGCCACTAGGGATCGAAAGGTTGGGAGCACATACCGCACGACGAGTTCGCAGGGGGGTCGCATTTCAACTCATCTTCTATATAACAAAGTTATAGCTTATAAACTACTCTATTCTGAAGCATCATATAAGCCTTCTCCATAGGGGTCTGGTTTTAGAGAATCCATCCGCGGTTTAACGTGTTATTATAAAGCACGGAGGGCCTACCCTCGTGTTCGCCCGTCCAATTTTTTACAATAATTCCCTTCGATTTCTTTTTGTGGGATAAGGTTATTGTGTCTCCCGGAGAAACCTTCACGTCTATAAAGGTTGCAAAACTGACGGTTAATTCCCCCTCTTCAGTAATGACCTTCAGGTCCCATATTTTTGGGCCACTTTCACCCTCGAATAGGCCGCGTTGTTCCACGCTTTCCACCTTGGCCAGGAACGCAATGAATTCCCCCCTATGCCACTTCCTGCCTTTACAAATTGGGCATGTTACCTCATTGTACGTTTCCTTCAAGGATTCTGCGAAGGTGCTTCCACAGTAGGGGCACCTTAGACTATAGGTATCCATTGGAGGAGGCTCATATCCGCTCATTTGCTTTCACTAAGATAGGAGTGGCGAGCCCTTATAAAAGCTCTTAGGAAAGTTTATTTATGACGTCCCTGAAGCTGTCGATAACGTAGCCTAGTTGTTCCCTAGTAAGCCCGTAGGTGGACAAGTCAAAGCTTTTGGTTTTCCCGACTTTAATGCCCACGATACTTCTTTTCAAAAGTTCTTCGTAGAGGAAGTAGCCCCTCCTCTTGTGCTTCTGGGCTATTCTGTTAAACACTGGTGTTTCAAAGCGTATCAGATCGTGATTGTGGGGTTTATCTCCGAGTTGCCGAATATCGCCCAAGGATTCCATCTGTCCGCTAAACCATCGAGCCTTTTCCAGTTCTTCATCCCAATGTTTAACCCTTTCTTTAACGTAAGGGAAGGATGACATCAAGACGAGGGCGCTGGTTCCCCTCGCGGAGCAGCCGAGGATCTCGATGGGCTTTACCTTGTATCTTTGGGAGGGCTTGAAGACTTTATCCTTCCATTCGTCGCGTAGGGCAAGGATTCCCACGACGCCAGCTCCAGCAGCCCAGCTTTTGTGTCCTGAGCAGGTTATGAAGTCGGCTAAAAGTTGCTTTCCGTTTATGGGCATTCTGCCAGAAGAATAGGCTGTGTTTAATAGAAAGGGCACACCGTATTCCTGGCAGATTTTTCCAACCCTTTCGGCGTCAACCAAATTGCCATAGGTCCAGTCAACGTGGGTCAACAAGACGAGGGCGGGCAGCTCTCCGTTTTCTTTCCTCGCTTTCTCGATGGCGCTTACATACTCTTCCGGGTTAACCTTAAACTCAGGATAACCTGTGCTTGGAACTTCGTAGGTTTTTAGTCCAGCCCTTTCTGCGGCCACGTAACTGGTGTAATGCCTGTTTTCATCCATTACCATGGCTTGTCCAGGCTTAGTTATGGCGTGCATTATGGCAAACTTTGCCTCCCTGCAACCGTGGGTTATGATGGCATTATCCATCCCTAGGAAATCGGCAACTTCCGTGAGAAAGTCGCAGATGGGCGGCTTCTTCAGGATGTGAAGGGTTCCGAGGCAGTAGTCGCATGTGGAGTAGCCGTCAATGTAGGAGAGGGCAACCTTTCTGGATTCGGCTGGCACCACCCCACCTCGCTGAAGGGGTTCCAGATTTATGAAGAGTTCTTCTCGGGCCCTCAACTCCAACTTAATGCCTTGGTTCATTTTATCTCCCCTTCAATCTCGTCCAAGGCCCTTCGGGCCCTGTTGAGGATGGCCTTCACCCCTTCCTTCTGTTCCTCTGTTAGGTTGTGGAAAGGTGCCGTCCTCCTCCAAACTTCCCTCAAATCTTCCAAGGCGAACAGAGCCTCAAAGGTTTTTTCCACCACCTTCGTTGTCATAGCCGTCAACCCCCAAACTTGGTGTTCTCTTCTGCTCAATACGATTAAAAGTATAACTATAAAAATCATTTATGATATGACCCCATAATTTTGAAGGCGGATCCTGTTCCATTTCCATGATATTCGGCTCCTTCACTGCACTACTAATTCAATGCGCCTATCCAGCACTTTTATCGTTCCTTGCGATACATGCCGTGTGAAATAGGTCTCTCTAAGGGCGTTTCCGAATATTCATCATCAATGAAGAACATGACAGGCCTGTAGGTTTTGTCAGAGGGACCGGAAGAACTTATAAACGGCTCTCGTTATCTTCTCCTTCACCCTCCAGCGATGATCCTATCCAAATCCTTACTTATCTTTCGAACAGTTCCCTCAGGGTCATCTCGGTTTATCGGGAGCTCAGCAGTGAGGTAGTCATCGTATCCAACATCTTCAAAGGCTTTCTTGACCGCTTTCCAGTCTATGGTTCCCTCATAGAGATAGGTAAAAATCCTCTTGTTGGCATCGAACCCTTTAACATGGACTTTTTTAATCCGTTTACCCAGGGTCCGGATCCAATGCTGAGGGTATCCGTAGAACACGATGTTGCCGACGTCGAAATACGCCACAACATAGTCACTTTCAAACTCATCGATGTACCTTGCAAACTCAATCGGGCTGAGCAGGAACTTGTTCCATACGTTCTCAATGGCGATGAAGATGCGTTTCTCCTCAGCGACCTTTGCAAGCTCCTGTATCTCAGCTTGTGACCGCCCATAAGCCTCCTCGTAGGTAACCCGCTCGTTGACAACAGCCGGGACAAGCAACACGGTGTCTGCACCAACGACCACTGCAGTCTCTATCGAATCGATAACGCCTTGAACGGACTCACGCCGGACCTCAGGGTCGGGGTCGGAGAGAGGTTTCGCCCAATGCCTCGAGTTCATAATGCTCGGTATCTCGATGCCGACCAAATTGGCTATCTCCTTATAGCGCCGTCTCTCTTCAGGCGTAGAGAGCGTATTTATCTCCACCCCGTCAAAACCGGCTTCTTTAGCGAGCTTGAATTTAGCTTCAGGCGTCTCCCCCGGAACTGAGCCGAGACATATACCTTTCTTCATTTCTGCCCTCCATTTTGATTTTTATACAATGTTATGTTTTGTTGCTTTATTAAAGGATTCTAGCGCGCGCTGCCTATCTTGGTGTATTCGCCTCGAATACTCACCTTAGCCTAGTCCCGATCCAGTTTCAGGTCTTCAAAGGTGAGATGCAAGTCTTCCCCTTTCAAGGACAAGATTAGACGGTACTTTTGTTACCCAACAAAGGGCCTCGTATGCCTGGAATCCCCCATTCACCCATTTTGGAACAGTCTGTTTCAGCTTCCTTTTCAAAAATGGGGGCTGGGAAAGGGCTTAGTCCACGTATGGGGAGGTCTTCTAAAGTTGAAGGAAGATGAAAAAAGTATGCCTTTGACGGAGAATGTCGAGTTTTGGCAAAGCGCCAGGCTGAGGACCGCATCCAAATCCGTGGAGGTCCGATGGCGTCACAAACTGGATTCTGGAGAAATCCTAACTGTCAGAGTCGTAAGACACCGTTAAAGTTAAAAATGTCCGTTAGAGTTATATGAAGGTAGCCCTATTCAGAGTTCTGAGCATCGTTACAAGGTTCGTGGATGGGTTGGAATGAAAAGGCCAGATTTTCTTGAACTGGAGCTGGAGAAGGCGAAGAGGCAGAAGCGGGCTTTAAGGGACCTGCTGGAGGCAGGCAAAATATCTCAGGTAACCTATGACCACGTTATTGGAGGGGTGGAGGAAGAAATAACTGAAATTGAAAGGAGGAGGACCCTTCTTGCCGATGAAACAGCCCTGAAAATGGATGAGGTAAAGGGCTTAGTTGAATCCTTGGAGCGCCACTTTGCCAACCTTCAGATCAGTTATTCCTCGGGAGAAATGGAAGAAGATCGCTTCCAACGTGAAAAAGAAATATATACTTCGGGAATCAAATCCCTAAGGATGAAATTGGTAAATCTTGGAAACACCTTAAAGGAGCTTAGGAGAAAGGTGGTTGAGCCTGATAGGGGCTTTCACTTCTATGAGGATGTTGACAAGTCCTTAGGTCAAGTGGCCTTAAGCCTGGAGGATTTTGTAGAGAAGGTTGGGAGGGTTCCCCTCGCCTCCATCGAGTTCCACCAGCAACGGGGGGACTTCGCCAAATGGATACGAGACGTTTTAATGGACCATCCCCTAGCCGACGCCATAGAAGGGCTCAAAGAACACGGGGAAGAACTCAGAAGAAAAATCGTGGAAACAATTAAAGGGCCAGAAAAACCCGCTCAAGCCCAATGCCCGGCATGCGGAACTGACGTGAGCCCGACAAAAACCTGGAAAATGGTTGGCAAACCCAGCAGGACGGGGGAAAAACTGCAGCTAACCATAGGACACTATAAATGCCCCAACTGCAACAAAGGCTTTCGACAGGTCCTAGCCAAGGAGAAGATTTAAGCTACTCAACTCACCCTTCCGCGCCCCTATTTCCCGTCGAAAGGGAAGACTGCCCCTTCAGAGGAAGTTTAACTAGCTACTCTACTGTCTCATGAAGGTGGAGCTTTCAAGGCTTTTTAAGTCTTTTCTTAGGTAGGGAGACGGCGCGCTCGTACTCGTAAATCATCCTAGAAGTTACGGTCCACGCTTCAAGGGTTTCTGGGTCTATGCAAACCGCCTCATTTGCCATGTTAATTGTTTCCTCGGAAAAGTGTCCACGGGGGAAGGCTCCGATGATCACGGCCGGTTTTTCTTCCCCTGAAAGCCTTGAGACCGCCTCCTCCAGGGTTTTGGGGGAACCCTTTCTAGTAAGGGCCGTAATGTACGTGGGTTTTGTTTCGCGAATCAGCTGAGGGAAGGTTTTTTGCTCCAATTTGAGGAGGGGGGTTTCCTTTGGCGGAACCCTTCCCGTCTCAAAGAGTTGTTCCATTAAGCCGACAA
>Ga0315312_1002253_pt1 | contig 13561 bp, 14 predicted proteins | sample TDP7_MG_FD_203629 | JGI IMG/M metagenome (GOLD analysis project Ga0315312, IMG submission 203629) | Freshwater sediment microbial communities from Lake Towuti, South Sulawesi, Indonesia - TDP7 | ecosystem: Environmental > Aquatic > Freshwater > Lake > Sediment | place: Indonesia: South Sulawesi... | reverse complement strand
GAAAATCTTATCAGTAATAATCGGCGATCATCGTCTCAGCATCTTTATGGAGAAAAACGTTGATCACAACACGATATATGAGGACTTAAACCTAACATAAAAGATCTCCTTTTCTTATACAAGTGATCATCACATAGAAACCGAGTGGCTGTGTTTAAAATCCTTAAAACTCAGCCATAATGCTTTCCTTTTGCTCTTTCTAACAACTTCCGATGGTTGTATGGGTCAGAGCGCCTCCTCCACATCCATTTCGATTTTCTTTCCTAATGCTTTGCCACCTCTTTACTGTTAGCCAAGGAGCTTGATTTGACTATTCCCGTCAAGCGTATAAATGACACCGGTTTAATGACTATTTGCTCTCTTTGACTGCCAAATTGTTTGACCCCTCCCTGATCGAGGTTTCAACTATTCAGCTTTCTATAACATTTAAAACATAGCACAACCAAGTTTCGGTGCGTGCGAATTTATCATGGATCTTTATAAAATTGGTTTCCCTTGATTGTTAGCGTTCTTCTTCATCGATCCTTTGGATCTTCTTGAGGAAGTTGAGTGCTGATCGGGTAAGTTTGGCTTTTTGACGTTCCTTGTCAAGTTGGATGAAGTCATATTCTGCTAAGAAGTCTGTGATTGTTTCTGCTTTGGATTTGCACAATCGGGATTTTTCCATGATCTCGTTTAGTCCATGCCATTTTCCGTCTTCGAGCAGCTCTAATAGTTCGTCTATTGATGGCACGCCCGCTTCTTCCCTCTAGAAGCAACAATTAATCTCGTGTAGAGGTTATATAACTTATGATGCTTCTTTTTATACAATTATTCTAGAAAAAATAGGATTTTGTTCCAGAAAACGTAAGAGATCAACTGGAAACTCGTTTTAGAAATCCGTTTCTTATGTTTTTAAATACAAAATAACGACAAAACCCTTACCTTAACGGAGCCAAGGTGATTGTCAAAGAGTCGGGTTCACAGAAAAGAAGTCGTACTTGTGGAATTTAAGGCTCCTAAGGAGCTTGTGGAGGCTTTTGACTCCAAGTTGAAGCCCCGTTTCTCCAGTAGAAGCGAAGCCATCCGGTATCTAATGAGGATGTTTTTGGAGAATCCTGAGAGGGGTTGATATGTGAGGGCGGTTGAATTGGGGCTCCAAATCCTCATCCGCTCCTGTCAAGGGGGGATTGGATAGTGCAGACGCTAGAAGAATGGAGAAACTTCGTGGAGGATTTGAAGAACGAGTGGAAGGTCTTGTGGCGGGATCGGATCGACGACAAGGTGAGGGCCGAGGGCATCGCCAACAAAGACTACTCAAGGCTGTTTATAGACCGCGGCACAATCATCATCGCCACCAGAAACTACAAACCCCCAGACTTCATAGAAATTCTGGAGCAACACAAGCCTCCGGATGCGGAGAGACTGCTCCCCCCCAACCCCTCAGCAGGCGGATGGAGAAAGTTCATTAGGAGCGCGCTAAGCAAGCAGAAGCGCTTCACCACGCGAAGGTGGTCAACTCCCGCAGAGCCGAATCGGAGGAAAGGTCAGCAACCGAAGAAGGGTGGGAGGGGCTGGCTCCACTTTAAGTGGCAAAAGTAGCTCCCAACTGCCTTTTTTGAACAGTTTAGCCGTTTCTTTTCTGTGTTTTCTTGTTGCGTGTTACTTTATTCGAAAGTTTAAGGGAACGAGAATGGGAAAGTATAGGAGTAAGCTGCAGATCATAGCGGACATACTGCTAGTAGCTAGCAAGGCTGCTAAGAAGACGTGGATTATGTATCAAGCCAACCTGAGCTACGCGCTTCTGAATCGATACTTGGCTGAGGTTACGGACGCAGGCTTAGTTTCCTTTGTGGGCAGCGGTGATTGTTACAAGATTACGCGAAAGGGTCGAGAATTTCTCGACAAGTTCAGTGAATACTTTGAGCGTCGAAGGCAACTCGAAGAGCAGATCAATGGTATGAACAGTGAAAAGATGGACTTAGAGAAAATGGTCCATAGCAGAATTACCGAGTAGTTGAAACCACCAAAGCGCTCACTTCACGGCCGATAAGATAAATCGAGTGACGTTCATTGCCTACCTATAGAAGTTTCCTTATCTTTACGGTTCTTTTTGCTTTAGCACTTTCTGTCTTTCCGTTCGAGGCTTGTGCGGCAGATGCTGAGGAGGCCGCGTTGGCTATTGAGCGGGCTGAGGGCATCATGTTTTCTTGTTATCAAGTTGTTTTAGAGACCGAGAGTGCTGGGGAAGAGGTTTCAGTTTTGTTGGCACGATTAAATGAGGCTGGAGTGCTCTTGGCTCAGGCACGTGTTTCATACGGCGTTGGAGATTTTAATGGGGCGGCTCGTTTTGCTGATCTTTGTTACGAGACTGGGGTAGAGGTGAGGCATGAGGCTTATGACCTAAGACATTTGGCTGTGGAAGAGGCTACTCAACGTTTTCGGTGGACGTTAATTGGATCGATTGTCGGTGTGACCATCATCGTTTGTGCGAGTTTTGTTAGTTGGCTTACTTTTAAACGCTACTACTATCGGCGAATTCTAGCGATGAAGCCAGAGGTGGTTTCAGGTGAATCTTGAGGAGTACCGCACCGTATTTGCGGTTACAAGTTTGTTATTGACATTGATCGTTGCGGCTCCCATAATACGCATGCTTATACCCATTCCAACGCAGACGGAACAGTTTTCTGAGCTTTGGATCTTGGGCCCAGACCACACGGCTAGGGATCATCCCTTTAATGTGCGAGTTAACGAAACACATAGGATTTTTGTTGGTGTCGGTAATCATATGGGGTATCCTGCATATTACATGGTGCTTGTGAAGTTTCGCAATCGAACCCAGCCTCTGCCGGACTCGTTGAGTTCTATGCCCAGTCCCTTGCCTCCAATTTATGAGTTTCGTGCCTTTATTTCGGATGGTGCAACGTGGGAGGCGCCGTTGAATTTCGCTTTTTTGGAGGTTTCTCGCTTGGGAGACTCCTTTCTCGTGAGGCAAATGTCGATTAATGACGTGGTTTTCTCGGTGAATTGCACTTCAGATTGGGATTCCGAGATTAGTGGGTTTTATTATCAGTTGTTTTTGGAGCTTTATCTCTACGATACCTTGTTGCATGAATTCCGGTACGAAAACCGTTTTGTCGGGATCTGGCTAAATGCAACGACTTAAAGGATATCGGGATGTAAATCATGGTTGAGGCTATACTTTTGATTTGGTCGTATGGCCACTTAGACCTAGGAAGGTTTACCGTGGGGCTCTTGAATCCACAGTGAAGAAGAATCGAGAATTCAGTAACAGGTCGTAGCTGGGCGTCCCATGAAGGGTATAATTTTAGCTGCAGGTGAAGGAACGAGAATAAGAAAAGTTACTTACGGGGCGTTTCCCAAGGAGCTTCTTCCCATAGGCAACATTCCGACGATTCGTTTCCCAATAGAGGCAATTAAGCTTGCTGGTATAAGAGATATTTTGGTAGTGATAGCCCCGCAGACAAAGCATGGGATCATAGACGGCCTGCAAAGCGGAGAAAGGTTCGGTGTGAACATTTGCTATGTTGTTCAAGAAAAAGAGGAAGGGCGTCCGAGCGGCATAGGTCCAGCCATACTATCAGCAAGGGGCTGGATAGGAAAGGGTAAAGATTTCGTTGTTGCTCTCGGAGACTCCATCCTCTGCGATTTTTCATCCAAAAATCCGTTAGACTGCCTTAAGCCGTTGTTAAAGGTTCATACGTCAATGAGTGCTGTGGCTACGATTCTCGTGTATCCCATAAATTCGGATCCTACGAGGTTTGGTGTGGTGAGGTTTAGGGACCTGCGCGAGGATAATGGAATTTTGTTTGGGGAGCTGGGGAATTTGGTTGAAAAGCCGAGTTTGGAGGTTGCTGAGGTCTACAGGGCTAATAAATTTAACTATATCGCGGCGGGTTACTACGTTTTTAAGCCCAAGATTTTTTCGTACATCGAGAAAACGAAGCCGGGGTTTAAGAATGAGGTGCAAATCACGGACGCGATAGCCTTGGCTTTAGAGAATGGGGAGCGGGTTTGTGCAGTCGTTCATGGTAAAAACAGAGGTAACGAGCTCTTTCCCTGCGATTACTGGGATGTCGGGATCCCTGAAGACTATAGGGAGGCAAACAAGCGCCTCTTGAGTGCTGGTCTGGAAAGGATAATGCGAAGTCCAGAGTAATGACGTGAGCAATGGGAATTTCGTATAGTTTCCTTCTATGCAAGTAATTATAGGTTTCTAGAAGCAGCTTTCACAGGTTGTTAAATCTTCTCTTAGAATTAGAGACCAAAGAAGTGTTTTAAAGTCTGGATAAAGGTTTTGAAAGTGAACATTCCGTTAGCAAAGCCTAATTTCGATAAAGAGATGGAAAATGCGGCAGTGTATGCCTTACAGAATGAAAATTTCGTGATGGGAGAAAGTGTTTTCAAATTTGAGGAGGAGTTCGCCAAGTATTGCGGAGCTAAATACGCTGTTTCAACGAATTCTGGGACCTCCGCATTGCATTTGGCCCTTCTTGCGTTAGGTATTAAACAAGGGGATCACGTTATCACCACGCCGGCGTCATTCGTTGCAACCGCGAACGCCGTTTTACATGTAAATGCTACCCTCGTATTCGCGGATATAGATATCTGGAACTGCAACATTGATCCAAGGCTTGTGAAAACAAAGGTAAACGAGAAGACAAGGGTGGTGATTCCGGTTCACCTCTATGGCTTTCCAGCGGATATGGATTCAATAATGGAAATCTCTCGAAATCACGGGTTTGCGGTGGTGGAAGATGCATGTCAAGCCCACGGTGCAGAGGTTATTGGGCATAAGGTGGGAACACTCGGAGACGTTGGCTGCTTTTCCTTTTACCCCTCGAAAAATATGACGGTTTGTGGTGACGGCGGCATGGTTGTCACAAATGATGAAGCAATTGCGAGAAAGGTTGCGAAGCTGAGGGATTGTGGAAGAGCATCGTATTATGAACATGATATGGCGGGGTTCACAGCTAGGCTTAACACGGTTAACGCGGCGATAGGGCGAGTGCAGCTTAGAAGACTCGATGAGTGGAATGAAAGAAGGCGACACCACGCGAAAATGTATAACGATTTACTTTCTGACCTAGATAACATTGTATTACCCCCTAATGGATGGGCCGACATCAAACCTGTGTATCATCTTTACGTGATTAGGACTAGTCTAAGGGACGAACTAAAAGCTTGGCTTAAAGAAAATGGGATTCAGTGTGGGATTCATTACCCGTTGCCGATCCACCTACAGCCTATATATAAGACGCTTTTCAGATACAAGGAAGGAAGCTTCCCAAAGAGCGAGTTCCTCTCTAAGACAACACTGAGTCTGCCGATGTTCGCCGACCTCAAGAAACAGGAGATTGAATACGTTTGCGAGAAGATTCACGAGTTTTTTGATAAATGACTTTCCTTAGGGGGGCCGGAAATGCAAGAGGTAAACGTGGCTGTCATAGGGGCAGGGTATTGGGGCAAAAAAGTGCTATACGAGTACGTTCAATTGGCCCGAAAACGTCCAGACGTCAAATTGTTAGCAGTTTGTGATTTGCTAGATGAAAACCTTGAGTATTGCCAAAAGCATTTTGGCTTACCTTACATGACGAAGGATTACAAAGAAGTTTTACTGAATCATGAGGTTAATGCTGTTAACATCTGTACGCCAAACGAGACGCACTTCGAGATATGTAAGGCAGCGCTTGAGGCAGGTAAGCATGTGTTACTTGAAAAACCAATGACTCTTGACTCCAAGCAAGCGTATGAGCTTGTTGATCTAGCTCGCTCCAAGAATCTAGTTCTTTCAGTCGGTCACATATATCGGTTCAATAGTGCACTTAAGAAAATTCGAAGCCTTATCCGGCAAAAATTCTTTGGAGACATCTTCCATCTTAGACTTCAATGGACCACCTTTGCCACCTTCGAGAATAGAGACGTATTGACAGACTTGATGCCGCATCCATTTGATGTTCTAAACTTTCTCTTGGATTCATGGCCGTCGAGGGTAACGTGTAGAGCAAAAGCCTATCGTAGGAAAGAGCTGGAAGAAATGGCGTACGTATTGGCTGAGTTTGAAAACGATGTAATGGGTCATATCGAAATCAGCTGGTTGTTGCCCGGCAAGGTAAGAGAAGTTTCCGTTATGGGGTCAGAGAAATTTGCGAGAATCGATTGTTCGAATCAGAGCATAAGCGTATACGACAATGATAATGGCAACTTTTTTGACCTCGAAGTGAAAGCGAATAATACGATTGAGTCAGAGCTGATTCACTTCATGGATTGTATTCAAGATGGGCTTGATCCTATCAACGGATGCGAAAAAGGAGCGAAGGTGGTTGAAATGCTTGAGTTTGCTAGGAGGTCGTTGGAGGAAGGACGGACTGTTGAAACGAATGCCTGCGACATGTACAGCATTAAGAATCCGGTGAAGGGGGCTGCGTATTCGGTTATAAATAACGTGGAGATTGAAGAAGGAACCACGGTTCAAGACCAAGTAAACCTCTACAAGTGTAAGATTGGGAAAAACTGCAAGATTGACGCTTATGTCTACATAGAGGAGGGCGTGACTATTGGAGACAACTGCAAAGTTAAGCCATTTGTCTACATACCAACAGGTGTAACTATAGAGGACAATGTTTTCATTGGACCGAACGTAACCTTCACCAACGATAAGTACCCAAGAGTGAACGGAGACTGGAAATTATTGCCCACCAAAGTTAGGAAGGGCGCGTCAATAGGGGCGAACACCATTATTTTGCCAGGACTAGTGATTGGAAAAAACGCTTTAGTTGGAGCGGGCTCGGTGGTGACAAGCGATGTTCCAGACAACGCTATAGTGGTTGGAAACCCTGCTCGTGTGATAGGGTTTACGGGGATGTGTGTAAAAGAGTCACGGTCCTCCGAATCCTAGAATCATCTGGATAAGGCGTAGAGACTTTACTGAGATTACTAGGCGTCCTTGAACAAGTAGCCAGAGCATATCAAGCTTTCTAAAAAAGTATGGAAAAATCAAAGTGAGTGAGGAAATCTGTAACTTTTCAGTGCGAGAACCCAGATGAGCGATGCAAGTAGCCTCCGCAAGATTGCCGTGATTCCGGTGTATGATGAGGTTGGCAAAATAGGGAAGGTTCTGGCTAGATTTACAAACTCTGCAGTCGATGAAATATGCCTAGTCGTAGACCGTCCGAGCAAAACAATTTTACATGAAATCAGAGCGGCTGCCAAGAAAATCGGGGTTCCAGTTCACATCATCAGAAACGCTCAACGAAAAGGAATAGGATATGCTATAAAAGAGGGAATACAATACGCACTACACGAAGGATACGACATTATTGTTGTGATGGCAGGTAACAATAAAGATGATCCACGAGAAATACCAAGGCTTTTGATTCCAATATTGAAGGATGGCTACGATTATGTGCAAGGCTCAAGGTTTTTGTCGGGCGGGAAACACGTAAAAATGCCTATATTACGAGGAATATTTAACCGGTTGTACCCCTTTATCTGGTCTATTTTGACTAATACTCGATGTACCGATGTTACGAACGGATTTCGGGCCTATAAGGCCAGCATATTTGAGGATGAGCGCATAAATATGTGGCAGAGCTGGCTAAACAGATACGAACTTGAGTATTACTTACATTACAAAGTCTTAACACTGGGCTACAAAACAAAGGAGGTGCCTGTGTCCAAAACATATCCGTACCGGCACAAAGGCGGATATTCCAAGATTCTTCCACTGCGAGATTGGTGGCAAATAGTGGGGCCCCTCCTATACTTAAAACTGGGCATCAAAAGGTAGCTTTGCAGATTTTTGGAAACGAACTGAAGGAGAGAAGCAGCGACCGGACTGTGTGGGCACCTCTATTTCCTTTGATGAGCCTAGTTGATATACAACCAAGTGGGTTAGAAAGTAGCCTCCTAATTGTGCTTGGCATGCCGCTTTAAGTGTATTTTCAATGAAAGTAGTTAAGCAAAGAAGAAATTCTTACCAAGAAAACGTTCCATTGATATCCATAATAATTCCTAGCTTCAACTCTATGAGTGGAAATAAGCGAATTGACAGGCTTTTATCCTCGATCTTTAATCAAACGTATAATAACTTTGAAGTCATAGTCGTTGATAATTTCAGTAAAGATAAAACAAGGGAAGCTTGTACAAAATTTCCGATAGTTTTCATTCAAGAGAAATGCACCATCTCAAAAGCTAACAACGTTGCTTTACAAATAGCTAAAGGCAAGTACATTATTTTCCTTGATTCAGACATGGAGCTACCTGCATCCTTTTTAGAAGAGTGTGCAAGAATAATAGAGTCGAAACACGTCGATTGCGTTAAGATGGAATTTACCTGTGTTGAAAGTCGAAAACCGCCTTTCTTAAATTGCGTGAAGCTTCGCAACTTAGAATTGGAATTAGGTGCGGCGCCTTTAAACATCTATTGTTATTCAGCTGAAATCATAGGAAATACGAAGTTTCCAGAGAGCGAAAATCCGATTGTCGGGGAAGAATACATTTTTCGAAATTACCTCTTAAGGAAGAAGCTGAAGGTAGGTCTAGCGAAAACAAAGATTCTTCACTACTATGATCCAAGCGTAACATGGCTCATCAGAAGATGTCTAAAGTATGGCAGATGGTTTGTTGAAACACAAAAACATTTAACGTTAAGCGAAGAACTAAAGTTCATCCAATATAACACTGTCATCAAGAAACATTCTTTATGTACGCTTAAACGGGTAATTAAGAGTAAACCTAGCTTGCTCTTTCCATTTATGCTGTACATTTACATGAAATACTTAGCATTTTTCTTAGGTTACTTAACCAAGAAGGTGTTCACCTAGAAGAGGAGCACACCTTAAAGGTCCCTTTTGATTGTGAAGGTTGAACTGGCAGATATGGTTAGTTCTAAGACTACCTGCTTATTGAATGGGAATCGAGGGCATCGTATTCTGTGGAAAGCAAGATGAAAAGTGAGCCAAATGAAGGAGTCTAACTTGGTCGTCGTATCCGCGAGAGCGCCGTGGTGTGGGGGCGGGGTTGAACGAACGGTTGGGGAGGTTGCAAAGCGGCTTAAAAAGGATTTTGATATCGCAATTTACTGTACTAACCATAAACCTGGTCTATATAGCTGGGAAGATATACCAGTTTACGTTTTCAAGGGGTATATAGACGCGTATCGTTTTTCTTTGCCCATGTACAAGGCATTAAAAAAAGGCGATTTTGATCTGGTTCATGCTCATTGCTTTACAACCTTCATGCCCTTAGTTGCATCTCGAATTACCAAGAAAAGTTTTGTTTTTAATCCACATTTTCATCAAATAGGCTCAACGCTACTATATAAAACGTTAAGAAAAATATACGATCCGTTTGCTGGGTACTATTTATTCAAAAATGCCAGCTTGATAGTATGTAATTCTGTCACGGAAAAGAATTTAATCTTAGATCGTTTTCAAACATCGAGAACGATCGAGGTAATCTATAACGGCGTGGATACCCATAGAATTAAAAATGCACAGCCTTATGATATCGACGGCAAGTTAATTTTGTATGTAGGACGACTTGAGAAGTATAAAAATGTTCAGGTGGCCATCCAAGCCTTAAGTTTTCTTCCAAAAGAATACCATCTATGCATAATTGGAAAGGGTAGCTATGAAGCAAGTTTGAAAAGACTGACTGATGAATTAGGGTTGAATGACAGAGTAAGGTTCCTCGGATACTTAACGGATGAAGCGGTGTATCGATGGTTAAAGACCTGTTCAGTTTTCATTAATCTGTCCGAAATAGAATCTTTTGGTATGACATGCATAGAGGCTTTGGCTGCTGGGAAACCCGTCATCGCGAACGATGACCATTTTGGTCTGAAGGAGACCGCAGACCTATTTACAGGAAATATTTTTACTGTTAATGCAAAAGAGACTTCGCCTCAAGAATTGTCAAACTTAATTGAAGACACCATTGAAGTCCGAGTGAATGTCAATCTTCACGATTTCGACTGGAATACTATTGCTGAAAGATTTAAGGAAGCATACGTTCGGGTATTGCAAAATTCCTAAAAAAAGAACTTTATCAAAGGATTTTGGTCGAAGAAAAGAGAAGACGTTCATGCGGTTGCATAAGCTGTTAGAAAAAAGAAGTTTCACACGTTGACATTGCGGCACTCGGTGTGGATTTTGGCACCTGATTGAAAAGTCAGGGGAAGAACAAGTTGCGTGTATATTGGACGTATCCCGATTTTGGAAGGGAAGAGAGGGAAGCTGTGCAAAAGGTTATGGAAAGTGGTAGATTATCGCAGGGCGAAGTGACACTTCAATTTGAAAAGGATCTGGCAACGTATCTAGGGTGCAAATATGTGACTGTTGTCAACAACGGAACAAGCGCACTTATCGTGGCTCTTTTGGCACATAACTTATCTCAAGGGGATGCTGTGATTGTACCGACATACACCTTTGCTGCACCAATTGAAGTAGTATTGGCAGTTGGCGCTTTTCCAACCCTTGTGGACTGTGATCGACGCACTTTCAACATGAACGTTGATGCAATAAAGAGCACTAAAACAGAGTTAAGCGCTGTCGTATGTGTAGACGTTGGCGGAATGCCTTGCGACCTAGATTTACTGGAAGATTTGTGTGAGGATCGCAACTTGGTTTTGATCGAAGATGCAGCAGAAGCATTTGGTGCAGAATATAGACATCGAAGGGTTGGAAGTTTTGATCACACCACGGTTTTCAGCTTTCATGTAGCTAAAACAATTTCAACAATAGAGGGCGGATGCATAGCAACAAACAATGAAGAAATAGACGCTAGGTGCAAATCAATAAGGTCTCACGGGATGTTGTCAAAACAAAGGGGGGAATACAATCACGCATTGTTTGGTCTCAATTTTCGAACCACCGATGTGCAGTCGGCAATCGGACTGGCCCAATTGAAGAAGGTTAAGAAATACCTAGAACATCGAAACAGGATTGCTTCTTTCTATAAAGATACTCTTCCGCATGCTGACTTTGACTGGCAATTTGTGCCGTCGCATGTAACTTTGCATCCTTACATGTTGTTCCAACTGTTGACTCGACGAGAAAGAATGACCACAAAACTAGTAGAGCACCTAGAAAACAAAGGAGTTGAGATACGAAGGTGTTGGAAGCCAATTCATATGCAACCAGCTTATCAAGGAAGATTTTCGAAAGTAGCCGATCTCTCTAACAGCGAGTGGGTATACGAGCATGCCGTGGCTTTGCCCATAGGGAATGTGATGCCTACAGAATTGGTCGAGTATGTGATAAAGTGCATTTTGGAGGTTTTTGAATGAAAGTTTTTGTGACTGGCAACTCGGGGTTCATAGGAAAACATCTGTGTAGGCACTTGACAAATTGTGGTTTTGAAGTGATAGGATTCGATAGGAAACAGGGGAGAGATGTTTTAAAGCCCGAAGCCATGTGGAAAGCTTTAAAGCATTACAGACCTTCCACGGTCGTGCATTTGGCAGGAAACTCGAGTGTTGGATGGAGCAAAGGAAACGTTGGGGAAGACTTGTTAATAAATGGACTTGGCACGATAAATGTATTGAAAGCAAGCGTGCTGTGTGAGGTCAAAAGGCTTGTGTTTGCCTCCTCTGCCCAAGTTTACGGAGGAAATTGTGTTTTGCCAGTGTTGGAAAGTAGCTTGGAAAATCCTGAAACCCCTTATGCAATTTCTAAACTTACAGCGGAACAATATTGCAAGTGGTTTAGCAAACAATTCGGTTTGAAAGTTGTTGTGTTACGATTGTTTAATGTGTATGGGAGTGGACAACATCATGGCTTTGTAATTCCTGACTTCATTGCCATGGCGAAGCAAAAAGGACTGATAGAAATTAAGGGCAATTGTGAAGATGCAAGAGACTTTGTACACGTCAGTGATGTTGTCGAAGCAATAAGGTTGGCACTATCAAGCGACAAAGAATTTGTTGTATACAACGTTTGCACAGGAAAACCCACAACAATCAAAGATCTCGCCCATGAAATATCGTGCTTGTTTGGCAACACTCCCATGGACGCCGAAAATACAAAAACAAATCCCTTCATGTTATATGGGAGTTTTGAAAAAATTCGAAGGGAATTGGGATGGATTCCTAAAGTGAATTTGAGGAAAGGACTGAAAGAAGTTTTGTTTTAATGAAAATTAGGCTTGTATTGCGAATGGATAGAAAAACTTAGGGCAATGGAAGATGCGATGACTCGAGGAATTTTAACGTGTTGATCACATGTAGGAACTACGAACCACACTACCTACCCTTACACTGCTCGAGTAGAAGAGCGTAGAAACGGCCGTCGCTGCAACATGCAATCCTTGAAAAGGTGACGTGTCCCGGCTATAATAAAGCCAAGATGATCTTGGGTCTGAGCGGAGACAAGGTTTTGAGTTGAGGGCAAGAACTCGAGAATAAGGGAAAATGATGTCTTGAGAGTCGATTTTCATGTTCATTCAAGATATTCTTTTGACTCGTTTATGAAAGTCGAAAAAATAGTCAAGGTAGCAAAGAAAAAGGGTCTAAGTGCAGTAGCTATAGTAGACCACAATTCCCTTATAGATGAGTTCAACCCCTCTGAGAACTTTCTGGTTGTACGGGGAAGTGAGATAGCTTCCGACAAGGGAGATATAATGGGCTTATTTCTGAGTGAACGCGTCAAGTCACGGCGAGCCCTAGAGGTGATCGATGAGATTAGAAATCAAGGAGGGGTCTCTATAATCGCTCATCCATATAAAGGACACTCAAAAATAGATGAGGAACTGCTTACAAAGGTTGATGGAATTGAAGGATTTAACGCTAGATCCTCCGCTCGTGTAAATAGGTTAGCACAAGAAGTCGCGTCTAGGTATGGATTGCCGGTGACCGCTGGAAGCGACGCGCATTTCTATTTTGAGATTGGACGAGGCTTATGTATAATCAATAATAGCGTTTCCAGTCAAGAGGACTTAAGAAAGTTAGTCCTTAGAGGCGAGATGAAGGTGGTTGGAAATGAAACGGCCCGTTATGCTGAAGCCTTAAGTCAGATGGTTAGGATGGTTAAAAATAGAGAATTGAAAGTGCTTCGAAACGTAACCTCAGGTGTTGCCCACGCTATGTCCGTAAGGTTGAAAGAGAAGTTATGAATGCCCTTGTTACGGATGCCCACTTAAGGCGGAGCTTGATTGTAACACGGTCACTCGCAAAAAAAAGAATTGATATTACAGCTGCTGGAGAGAGACAATATCTCAACTCAACATTTTACTCCAGATATTGCAGAAAATCCATATTATACCCTTCACCAAGCGTGCACGAGACCGCCTTTCTAGAGGCTATTTCAAAAATCGCTAAGGAACATGATGTTCTAATACCCTTACATGAGAGAACTATAGTACCGATATCCAAGCATTTAGATGAATTAAGAGAGATAATAAAAGTCCCGATACCGGACTATGAAACTTTGCTCCTGGCTATTGACAAAGGTAAGACGATACAAGTAGCCCAAAAGTTGGGTATACCTACCCCTTGTACACACTTCGTTAATGATGTGAGGGAACTAGTATCGCTTTCAAGGAGCCTTCAATACCCTGTGGT
>Ga0315312_1002251_pt1 | contig 13572 bp, 9 predicted proteins | sample TDP7_MG_FD_203629 | JGI IMG/M metagenome (GOLD analysis project Ga0315312, IMG submission 203629) | Freshwater sediment microbial communities from Lake Towuti, South Sulawesi, Indonesia - TDP7 | ecosystem: Environmental > Aquatic > Freshwater > Lake > Sediment | place: Indonesia: South Sulawesi... | reverse complement strand
CATCGACGAGGCGCTTCAGTTCTTCGCCGACGTGCCCCGGCTGGCCGCGCGCTTGCGGGTGCCGGCGCAGGTGGGGCTGGGCTACCTGCGGTTGGGGCAGTCGGCCACCACGCTGTCGGGCGGCGAGGCCCAGCGGGTGAAGCTGGCGGCGCATCTGATCCAGGCTTCGTGCGAGGGGACCCTCTACCTGTTCGACGAGCCCACCACCGGGCTGCACTTCGACGACATTGCGAAGTTGCTCGAGGCCTTCCAGCGCCTGATCGACAACGGCGGCAGCGTGCTGATCATCGAGCACAACCTGGAGGTCATCCGCGCGGCGGACTGGGTGATCGACCTGGGACCGGAAGGCGGCGATGCAGGGGGCCGCATCGTGGCCCAGGGCCCGCCCGAGCAGATCGCAGCCGCGCCAGGATCCTACACGGGGCAGTTTTTGGGGCGGGTGCTGGGGGGCTGAAGCTACTTCACCAACGGCGTGAGGGCGATCTGGCGAAACTCGACCAGGCCGTGGTCGCCTTGGAGGGTGAGGGGGCCGGGCTCGGCTTCGTTGGGGTCGGTGGCGATGGCGGTGAGGCCCTCGATCTCTCCCTTGTCGATGATCTTGACGCCGTTCAAGATCACGGTGACCTGGCGCCCCACGAGGCGGATGTCGTAGGTCTGCCACTCTCCCGGCGGCTTGGTGGCGTTGACCCTGGGAATGATGCGGCTGTAAATGGAGCCGTTGCTATGGGTGCTCAGCGGGCGGCTGTAGTCTTCCATGATCTGCACTTCGTAACGGCCGCGCAAACCGAGACCGCTGTTCGAGCCCTTATGGATGCGGAATTCCACGTGCAGCGCGAAGTTCCAGAACTTCTGTTCGGAGGCCAGGTTGTTGGCCCCGCCCGGGGTGGTCAGGATGCCGTCCTTGACCTCCCAGCCGAGTTCGCGGCCGGGCACGACAGGACGCCAGCCGCTCAGGTCCTTGCCGTTGAACAAGGCTAGAGGCTTGCCCTCGCGCCAAGTGCCGTCGTCTTTCTCGGTGATGACGGGAGCGCGCTTGCCGAACCACTTAATGGGTGCCTGGCCCTCGAGGGTGAAAAGGCCTTCGAGCTCATCGTTGATCAGGCGGGCGGTGTACAAGCCGCGCTGCGGGGGCTGGTTGGGGTCGCGGCCGCGAAAACGGCGCAGGAAGCTGAAACGCAACTCGCCGTTCTGGATGGCGAGGTCTTCGATGACGTCCATCTGCCCGCCGGGTGCGCCGACGAACTTGCCTTTGAGGTCGGCGGCGCCAGCGCCGCTGACTTCCAGCCACCAGGCGCGGGCGCGCTGTTCGCCGGGGACGGTGATGTTCCAGCGTCCGTTGAACCGCGAGTCGGCGGGCGCGGTCAGCAAGAGGAAGAGGGCAAGCGTCTGCATAGTGCGAATGTAGCACAAGGGGTGTGGTGGAAGGCTGGCAGTTAGAGGTTAAGGGTGGACAGCTCGACCGGAGTGCGGGAGCCCTCGACGACGACCACGCCGCTCTCGGTGACATGGTAGAGGCGGCGGTCGGCCTCCAGGTCGTAGCCGATCAGGGCGCGCTCGGGCACGCGCACGTTCCTGTCCAGGATGGCGCGCCGGATGCGCGCGCGGCGGCCGATGTCGCAGTTGTCGAAAACGACCGAGTCTTCCACCACAGCTCCGGAATGCACGCGCACATAGCGCCCGATCACTGAATTCCGCACCATGCCGCCGGAGAGGATGGCGCCCGCCGAGACCACTGAGTCGATGGCCTGCCCGCGGCGCCCCTCCTCGTCGAAGACGAACTTGGCGGGCGGGTCGGCGTAGCCGGCGGTCATCAGGGGCCACTGGCGGTTGTAGAGGTTCAAGGCCGGATCCACTGCGCGGAGGTCCATGGTGGCCTCGTAGTAGGCGTCGATGGTTCCCACGTCGCGCCAGTAGGCCGGCTTGCCGGCCGGCTCGCCGGGGATGGTGTTGGTCTGAAAATCGTAGGCGTACAGGGGCGAGCGGCCGGCCAGGGCGGGCAGGATGTCGCGGCCGAAATCGTGGGAGCTCTCCTCACGGGCGGCGTCTTTCTTCAGCTCGCGGAGGAGCGCCGGCGTGGAGAAGATGTAGTTGCCCATGGAAGCGAAGACGCGCGCGGGGTCGCCGGGCATCGAGGGAGCGTCGGCGTGTTTCTCGTGAAAGGCCACGATGCGGCCGTCAGGCTCCGCCTCGATGACCCCGAATTCCGCGGCCTCGTGGCGGGGCACCGGGATGGCGGCCACGGTGACTTCGGCGCGCCGCTCCTGGTGGAAAGCGATCATCTCACGAACGTTCATCCGGTAGATGTGGTCGGCGCCGAAGATAAGCACCAGGTGAGGGTCGGACTGCTCGATGAGGTTGAGGTTCTGGTAGATGGCGTCGGCTGTGCCCAGATACCAGGACTCGTCGGGCGAGCGCATCTGGGCGGGCACGGGGATAACGAACTGGTTCTTCAGCGGCCCGGCAAACTGCCAGCCGTCGCGCAAGTGCTGCAACAGGGACTGGCTCTTGAACTGGATCAGCACGTAGACCGAATAGATGCCCGAGTTGATCAAGTTGCTCAGCACGAAGTCCACGATGCGATACTTGCCGCCGAAGGGGACCGCGGGTTTGGCGCGCTCCTTGGTCAGCGGATAAAGGCGGGTCCCCTTGCCCCCGGCCAGCACGAAGGCGAGCACGCGAAGCTCCATCGAGTCCTCTTTGGTTCATTGTGGCACAGGGGGAGCGAGGCGCCGACCAGGGGTCGGCTGCGGACCAGGGGTCCGCCCCACGGTTAGGCCACTGTGATAGGTTAGGTGCCTGTATGCCTGAAACTATCCGGCCTGGGCGGCGGTGGACGATCATCGGCCTGCTGTGCCTGGGAATGATCATTGCCTATTTCGACCGAGTCAACCTTTCGGTGGCGCTGGCGACCAAGGAGTTTAAGGAGTTCTTCCGGCTGAGCGATGCCGACCGGGGTCTTCTGAACTCGGCGTTCTTTTGGTCGTACTTCGTGCTGCAAATCCCGGCGGGCTGGCTGGTGGACCGCTTTGGGGTGAAGCGGCCCTATGCGCTGGGTTTCTTGCTATGGAGCGCGATCTCGGCGCTGACCGCGCTGGCCGGATCAGTTTGGCAGTTGTTCGTGGTGCGGCTGCTGTTGGGAGTGGGCGAGTCGGTGGTAACCCCGGCGGGGATGCGGTGGATCCGGTTCCATTGTGAGGAAACACAGCGCGGGCTGGCCGTAGGGCTGTACATGGCGGCGGCGAAAATCGGCCCAGCGCTGGGGGCGCCGGTAGCGACCGTGTTGATTACCGCCTTCAACTGGCAGGTGATGTTTCTGATCCTGGGAGTGGGGTGTCTGCTGTGGCTGGCGCCGTGGCTAAAGCTGGTCAAGGACGACGACCGCGCGCTGGAAGCCGCACAGAGCAAGAAGACCCCCGCAGCAGCCGTCCCCTTCGGCCGGCTGATGGCCAGTCCGGTGATCTGGGGCACGATCCTGGGCACCTTCTGCTACATGTACTTCGTGTACTTCTCGATGACCTGGCTGCCGGCCTACTTCGTGGAACGGCGCAATCTTTCGCTCAACAAGATGGGCCTGTACACGATGTTCAGCTTCCTGGGGATGGCGGCGGTGGCCACCTTGAGCGGGTGGGCCGCGGACCGCCTGATCGGCCGCGGAGGAAATCCCGTGCGGGTGCGCAAGACGTTCATTATCGCGGGCTTCTTAGTGGCCTCGACCGAGCTGATCGGCGCGGTGTCGGAGTCTCCCGCGGTGGCGCTGTTCTTCGCCATCTTCTCGCTGAGCGGGCTGGGATTGACCACAGCCAACTACTGGGCGCTGACGCAGACGCTGATTCCAGGCGCGGCGGTGGGGCGCATCGTGGGGGTGCAGAATTGCGCAGCCAACCTGCCGGGCATCGTGGCGCCGCTGCTTACCGGGTGGCTGAAGCAGTCCACAGGCAGTTACGAGGCGCCCATGTGGGCCATCTGGTTCTTTCTCCTGGCTGGGGTGGGGGCGTATGTGTTCTTGGTGCGGGAGAGGTATGCGCCCAAGAGGGCTTAGGACGACATGAGCGAGAACCGTTTCCGGACCGCGGCGGTGATCGGTACAGGGATGATGGGGCCGGGGATCGCGGTGACGTTGGCGCTGGGCGGCTTGCGGACCACCCTCGTGAGCCGGAGCGCCGAGGGCGCGGCGCGCGGCCTGGAAAAGGCGCGCGCGCAACTCCGCGTGCTCGAAGAGAACCACTTGGCCGAGCCCGACCTCGTCAGGCGGGCGCGGGAGGCCCTCACGGCCGGCACGGAGTTCGACGCCGTCATCCGCGGCGCCGACCTGGTGATCGAATCCGGGCCGGAGAAAATGGAGTTCAAGCAGGAGATCTTCGCCCGGCTGGGCGCGCTGGCGCGGCCTGCGGCGGTGCTGGCCACGAACACCTCGGGGTTGAGCATCACCGCGGTGGCTGCCCGGTGCGTCCATCCGGAGCGCGTGCTCACGACGCATTTCTGGAATCCCCCGCACCTGATGCCGCTGGTGGAGATCGTTAAAGGCGAGCGGACGGCGCAGGAAGCGGCGGAGGCGGTGCGAGCGCTGCTGGTGCGCTGCGGCAAGGCGCCGGTGCTGGTTAAGAAGGACCGTCCGGGGCAGCTTGGCAATCGGCTCCAGCACGCCCTGTGGCGGGAGGCGGTGAACATCGTAGCCGAGGGGATCGCCGACCCGGAGGACGTGGACCTGGCGGCCAAGACCGGCTTCGGGTTGCGCCTGCCGGTTTACGGGATCTTCGAGCATCTCGACGCGGTGGGCGTCGAGATGGCCACCGACATCATGCACTACATCGCGCAGGACCTGTACAATCAGCCGCAGGCGCCCGAGTACCTGAGGGAAATGATCCGCCAGGGCCGGCTGGGCGCGCGGTCGGGGAGAGGTTTCTACGACTGGACCAAGAAGAGTCTCGAAGAGGTGCTGGAGCGGCGGGACCGGTTTGTGGTGGAGTTTTTGCGGCGACACCGTCCGGGGGAATAGTACGCGCCTGGCGACGGCGTGCCTGTTAGCTGAGGCGGGGCCTGGCGGACGGCGGGCTTCTTAGCGACGGCGTTCAGTCCCGCGAAAAACGGTGTCTCTCCCCGTTTTTGGATTTCTTGAGGGGAACTGCCTTCTCCCGGTAGGCGGTCTTGAGCAGTCTGGAGGCCTCGTGGCGTGAGCCGTGGACGTTCTCGGAGGCTGCCACGGTGCGATATTCCGCCAGGGCTTCCTGGCGCCGATTGCCCAGATCGAGCGTCTTGCCTAGCTCCAGGTGGGCCACGATCTTCGACGGCTGGGTCGCAGCCTGGTCCGCGAGAACTTTGCGAAACCACTGCTCGGCCCCGTGGAGATCTCTGGCAGAGCGGGAAGTAATCCCGAGCCGGTTGTAAACCACCGCCCGCTCCAGTCTCCGGTAGCCGTGTTCGCCGGTCTCGATCTTGCGGAGGATTCCCGAGAGAATCTGGACCGCCAGTTCGGGCTGCCCCATCCTCCGCGCCAGGCCGGCGCGATCCAACTGGAGCAAGTAGTTCTCGGGGTATCTGGCGCCCAGGGCAGTTATTTTCTTGTAAGCGCTCTTGTAATCTTCCTCCCGCGTATAGATCAGCGAAAGGAGAACATCGGCGTCCTCGGCCACCAGGACGGCCTTGGCGGCCGCGGTTTCAAGCTGCTGCTTGCCGCGCTGCTTGTTGCCGAGGCCCATGCCCACCAGAAGACCCAGCCAGCGCACGGTCCAGGGGACGCTGGCAGCCACGTAGTCGTACGTGCCGAGGGCCAGCAGCGGATCGGCGAAACCCTGATTCGAGGCGCGCACCTGCCGGTGGAGGCTGACCGCTCTCTGCCCCGCGCGAAAAGCGGACCACCAGCTTCCGCGCAAGGAAGCATCGAAGGTGGTCTGGTTCTGGTAGGCCAGCCCGAGGAAGAAGCGCCCGCGGTCAGGGTCGGCATTCAGGAGCGCTCTGGACCTGGCGATGGCTTGTTCGGTGGCGTCGTTGAAAGCCTTCTCCGCGCCCGGGTCCGCCCGGATCGTGTACTTGTAGTCCTTGGATTCCTGAAAGAAGTCGGGCGCCGCGAAACGGTCCATGCTGAGCGCATGGTGCCGGTTGAGTTCCCGCGCCCAGTGGGTTCTGGCCAGGTACACGTACCCGGCCGGGTCGTCGGGGGCATCCTGGATCAGCCGCTTGCTCAACGCCTCGGCCTGGTCATAGTTCATCCGGTAGATGGCGTCCACCACGGCGCGCAGGCGCGTCAACTGGGCGGGGTCGATCGCCCCCCAGAGCGCCGCCGGCGCGAGCAGCGCCCCCAGAAGCCTGACGCGGCCGCAGAGTCCCTTCATGTCCTCCCTCACCCCACCACCGGGCGGCCAGGAAAGGTCACCACGAACGAGCTGCCCTTGCCGTCCGCCACCGGGCTGACCACCCGGATCTGCCCCCCCAGTTCCTCCACGTTCTTCTTCACGATGGGCAGCCCCAGCCCAGTTCCGCTGGATTTGGTCGTGTAAAAGGGCTCGAAGACCTTTTCCTGCGCTTCCTCGGGGATGCCGGGGCCCGCATCGGTAACCGCCAGGCGGATAGTCGCTGGCAGCTCCAGCCGGGCCTCGATGCGGACCGTCGCGTTCTGCGGCGAAGCATCGATCGCGTTCTGCACGAGGTTGCTCACCACATGCTGTAACGCTTGCCGGTTCACCAGCAGGCCCGCCAGCGCGGGCTCCACTTCGTGCTCGATCAGGATGCGCCGGTCCGCCGATACCCGCTTGAGGATCGGCGCCGCCGTATTCAAAAACTCGTGCACGGAGATTTGCGCGCTTTCGGCCGAGGGCCGGGCGAAATCCAGCAGTCGTCGGACGAAAGCGTTCAACCGATCCGTCTCCGCGACAATATACGTGAGGTCGCGCTGGTAGCTGGCGTGGATCTCGCGATCCTCGCCCATCAACTGGGCCAGAGTCTTGATGGAGCTGAGCGGGTTCTTGACTTCGTGGGCGATGGCGGCCGCGGCCAGCCCGAGGGTGGCCAGTTGCTCCTGCCGCGCCAGGGCTTTCTCCAGGCTGACCTTCTCTTCCACGTGCCGGCAGGCCTCCAGCGAGTGCGCGATTTGCCGGCTCAGCCCCAACAGGATGGGTTCGTCCTCGTCCAGGTAGTGACGCGGCGACACATCCACCAGCAGCATCCCGGTGAGCTGCTCGCCGTACCACAGCGGAACGGCGTAATGGAATCCCATGCGCCCCAGCAGCGCGCGCTGGCCGGGATCTTCCGCGCCCAGCACGTGGATGAATTCCGGGCGCCCTCGGGAAGCGGCCGCCAGCAGGCTGTCGAGGTCCTTGGCGAGAGCGGGCTCGAATTCGCAACCGTAGGCCCCGTACCGCCTGGGCGGCGCCGATTTGTAAAGCAACACCCGCTGGAACTGGAAGAGCCGCCCCACCTCCTCGGCCAACAGCCGGATGCGCTGCTCGACCTCCAGGACCGGTACGGCCCGTTCGATCACCTGCTTGGAGTACTCGGCGTACCTCAGGCTGCGCCGCGAGAGGAAGCGGGTGATCCATTCATACAGCGGGAGCCACAGCACAGCCACGGCAAAGATGAGAGAAACCTGCACCACCGCCCCGAAGGCCTCGAACCGGTTCTCCGCGTAGTCGGCGATGCCGCGGACCAGGAACAGGTAGAAGGCCGAAACCAGAGTCAAGGCGAATATGAACGCGATGCGGCGGCTGATCAGGAGGTCAAAGAGATTGTAGCGGTAGACGAAGGAAGCGGTCCAGAGCAAGGGTGCTACGGCGGCGAGGGCAAACAGGGACGATTCGCCGCCTCGAAGCCCGCCGGTCACCGCGGCCAGAGCCAGCCACAGCGCGGTGGCACGCAGATAGTGCCGGAGGAAGCCCGTCTCGCGGGCCGAGGCGCGAAAGGCAGCCACCGCGGCGCTGGTCAGGCAGCCCCCCACAAATACAGGGATCGCGGCGTGAGTCCCGGCTCCGAACAGCCACCTCGCCGGGGCTGCGGCAAGGTAACCGGCCAGAGCTGCCCAGCGCGGGGCGCCGGCCCACGTCAGTGTCAGATGAAGAACCAGGGCCGGCAGCAGCAAAGCCGCCCAGGCTTTCACCTCGCGCAAGACCTGGAAGCCGCGGTCCCCCAGCTTGATCGCCGTGATTCCGAAATAGAGTTCCAAGGCTTGCACGCCCAACCACACGGCGGCCGCCAGAACGCAGAGCGCCAGCACGCGGTCAGCCAGCTTCGGCCTGCGCTTACCGAGGATGGTCAGAAAAAGGAATACCGCCAGGCCGGCGCCCACGGCGTACGCCAACAAACGAACCAGGTAGTGGAGCACCATGGCTCACTGTCCCGCTCGAACGGGCAGGTAAACGGTGAACGTGCTTCCCTGCCCGGGCCTGCTGGCCACCTCGATCCGGCCCCGGTGATCCCGAATGATCCGGTCGCAGATCGGTAAGCCCAGGCCCAAACCTACCTTCAATCCCTTGGTGGTGAAGCCCGGGTCGAAGATCCGTTCCAGGTCCTCCGTCCGGATGCCGCAGCCGGTGTCCGCGATGGCCACGCGGGCCCACTCGGCTTCGCACCCGGTCTGGATCGAGATCCGCCCCTTGCCGCCGTTGCGCTCGATCGCCTCGACCGCGTTCTGGAGAAGGTTCAGGAAGACCTGGTTGAGGTGGCGGGGACGGCACTCGATCTCAGGCAGCTCCGCGAAGTCGCGGACCAGCTCAATGCCTTCCTGGAGGCGATACCGCAGCAGTTCGATCGCACTTTCCAAGCCCTCGTGCAACTGGGCCCGCCGGAAGTCCGCCCGATCCAGTTCGGCGAACCGGCCCAGGTTCTTGACGATGGCGGAGATACGCCCGCACGCTTCCTGGCACTGGCTGGCGGCCGTGTACATGGCCGCCAGAGCGGCCTCCGATCCCGCTGCCCCACCTGCCTCGAAGGAACCCCGCAGCTTCTGCGCCGCCGTCTGAATTGTCTGTAAGTTCGCCCGGAGAGCGCCCAGCGGGGAGTTGATCTCGTGGGCGATGCCGGCCACCAGGGCGGTGAGCGCCGCCAGGTTCTTGGCCTGTACCAGATCCGCGTAGGACTGCCGGAGTTCCGCGTCTTTCCTCCGGTTCTCCTCGAGCAATTGTTGCCGCTCGACCGCGTTGCGCACAATGGCGCGGAGCTCATCCACTTCGAACGGCTTGGGCAGGTAGTCGTAGGCCCCGGCCCGCAAGGCTTCCATGGCCACCGCCTCCGATCCGTACGCGGTGACAAGCACAACCAGGGGCGACCGCGGAACCTCCTTCAGTTTCCGCAGCAGGGTCAGCCCGTCCATGCCAGGCATGTTGATGTCGGAAACGACCACATCCGGCCGGAAGCTCTCGATTTTTTCCAGCGCCTCCAGACTCCCGAAGGCCGCTTCCAGTTCGTAGCCTTGAGTGGCCAGCGCTCGGGCAATGCCGTAACAGGCGGCCTCCTCGTCGTCCACTACTAGCACCCTGGGCAGCACTTCGAGGCACCTCCTCGGCTCAGCGTGGGTCCCCGGTCACCCCAGTATGACGCAAAGCGCCTTCTGTTTCCATCCCTGTCGCCCTGGGGCGACAGTGTCCTCCGGAGCGGGCAGCGGGGACTCTCGTTCGGGCTTGTGGAGCGTCCGTAATCCCTTCTGCTGAAAAGAGTTCCACTCGTCGGCGGACTGGCCACCCGCTTGCACCGACCTGAGGCGGGAGACGCGCAGATGAAAAGCTGGCCAGTGTGGGCTCTTTGGGTGGCCGTGGCGCTCGCCCCAGCCAGCGGCCAGCAGCCGCCCGCGCAGTCCAAGCCGTTTCGAGGTTACGGCTTCGCTTACTTCCAGGCGGCAGGCGGGTGTTGTCGGTTCGGCGACATCCTGGGGTTCGGGGCCGGCGGCGACGCGCTGGTTTACAGGGGCCTGGGCACGAGCATCGACCTAGGATACGTCTTCCCCCGGCGGAACCTGGGCTGCGGGATCGGGCTGCTGACCCTGAACCCTTCGTATCACCTCGTCGGCCGCAGCAAGCCTCGGAAAGTGATGCCGTTCGTCACCACCGGCTATGCGCTGGCCTTCCGCGCAGGGAGCGTCAGCGCGTACAACTACGGCGGGGGCGTGACCTGGTGGTTCAAACCGAAAACCGGTCTGCGGCTGGAGGTCCGTGACTATCGGGCCCAAGGGGGACACCTTGTTGTGGTCCGGACAGGAATGGCGTTCCGTTGAGAGGGCGGCAGTGGCGGTCAGGGCATCCCCTTTGCCTGAGGACTGCGCTAACCTAGCGGCAGTGGCAGCGCGCGCGACCATCCTCGCGGTGGACGATGAGGCGAACGTCCGTTACGCCCTGAGACGCGTCTTCGAGGCCGATCACCGTGTCCTGGAGGCGGCCTCGGTGAGGGAGGCCCGGCAGAGGCTCACCACCGAGCTGATTGACGTTGTCCTCCTCGACTACAACCTTCCCGGTGAGGATGGCCTGGTGCTCCTGCGCGCCCTGGGCGCGGAAGCCTATCCGCCGGCGGTTATCATGATCACCGCGCACGGCAACGAGCGGCTCGCCGTGGAAGCGATGAAGCTCGGGGCCTACGACTACCTGGCGAAGCCTTACGACCTGGACGAGCTTCGCCTGGTGGTCAGCCGGGCTCTGGAAAGGCAGCAGCTCCAGAGCGAAGTGCGCGACCTGCGTGAGCTGCTGGCCAAAGAGGGGCAGTTCGGCCGCATGATCGGCACCACGCGGGAGATGCGAGAACTGTTCCTGACCGCGGCGCGCGTGGCGCCCACCGATTTGCCGGTGCTCCTGCTGGGCGAGAGCGGAACCGGAAAGGACCTGCTGGCCCAGGAGATCCACTTGCGCAGCCACCGTGCGCGCGGCCCGTTCGTGGCGGTCAACTGCGCCGCGTTTCCCGAAACGCTGGTGGAAAGCGAGCTGTTCGGCTATGAACGGGGCGCCTTCACGGGAGCCGTGCGGGCCCGGGAAGGCAAGTTCGAGGCGGCCCATCGGGGCACGCTCTTCCTGGACGAGATCGGCGCCATGACGCTCTCCGTCCAGCCGAAATTGCTCCGCGCCGCCGAAGAAGGTGTGATCCAGCGGTTAGGCGGCGCCCAGCCGGTTCCCGTGGACGTCCGGCTGATCAGCGCCACCAATTGTGACCTCGGGGAAGCGGCGAAGAAGGGGGAGTTCCGCGAGGATCTGTACTACCGGCTCGCCGGCGTGACGCTGCGGTTTCCTCCGCTGCGGGAGCGGCGCGACGACATTCTCCTGCTGGCCGAACGCTTCTGGGCGGAGTTCCAGCGCAAGTACCGCCCGCAAGGGCCCAAGCTGACCCAGGAGGCGCTGCTGCGCCTCCGGGCGGCGCCTTGGCCGGGCAACGTCCGGCAGCTTCGCAGCGCCATGGAAAAGCTGTTCGTGCTCTCCAGAGGCGGCGCAGTGACCGCCGCGGACGTGGACGTAAGCCTGGATCTCGACCGCGAACTCGCCGCCCTGCCGGAAGACGGCCCCTTCGCCGCGCGCGAGTTGCGCCAGGCTTGCAGGATGTTCGAAGCCGAGTATCTCCGCCGTAAGCTCCGCGAATACGGCGGCAACGTCACCCGCTGCGCGGCCGCCATCGGCATCGAGCGCCAGACGTTGCAAGAGAAGATCCGCAAACTGGGCATCTCCCGCGTCCAGCCGGAGTAACTCCCGAGCGTCAGCCTTTTCTGGCGGCGCTGTCGTCCGAGCCTGACACCGCACCCCGTTCGCCGCTTCATCCTGGCGCGTTCCCTTTTGCCTTTCCCCTCCTGCATTCAATGCGTTGCCCGCTAAGTGGGGCGATGGCGGCGGCTGGCATTCAGGATGCACTCTTCCGGCATTGAAAGGCACATCATGTCGGGCAAGTTCATCGCGCGTACCCTGCGGAGTGTGATCTGGCGGCGGCGGCCTTACTTCGCGCACCTGGCGCTGACGCATCGCTGTAACATGCGCTGCCGGTTCTGTCACGTCCAGGATTCAAAGTTCGACGAACTCGATAGCGAGGGCATGAAGAGAGTCATCGACATCCTCGACGACCTGGGTGTCGCCGTGATCAGCATCAGCGGCGGCGGCGAGCCGCTCCTGCGCGCGGACTTCGCCGAGATCATCGACTATGCCGCGGGCAAGGGCATGTATACCAAGATCACCTCGAACGGCACGATGCCGCGCGCTAAGTACGCCCAACTGCTGGCCAGCCGGATCAACGAGATCGGCATTTCGCTCGACGGAGTACGGGGCCACGACATTCCCTTCAGCCACGTGGGCCAGCCCATCCTGCGGACGCTGCGCTATCTCAATGATCAGCTCCAGCCCGGCCAGTCGCTTACCATCAATGTCACCGTTTCGGCGGCGAACCAGGAACAGGTGGAGGAGATTGCAGATTACTGCGCGCGGGAGTTTCCGCGCGCCAGAGTGTGGCTCAATCCCGTGGTGGTGGGAGAAGGCTCCCTGCGTACGCCCGGGCCGGTGAACGGCCCTCCGGACTACCTCCGTCGGGCGAAGTCGCCCACTTTGCTGGCCGCGGAGTTCTATACGCGCGGGGTGGAACAGCAGTACCGGGGCGGCGGCTCTCACTGGGGGTGTCTCGCCGGCCAGCTCTTCTTCGACGTCAAACCGAACGGAGACTTCTGGCTTTGCCAGGACCGGCCCTCGCCCACGCGGCTGAACGTTCTGGAGCCCGATTTCCGGAACAAGCTGCGGACGGTGGACTTGAGCCCGAGGAGCAGGTGCTCCGGGTGCACGTATTCCTGCTACTACGTGGTGCAGAGGGGGTTCGAACCCCGCCATTGGCCCGACATGGCGGGGCTGTGGTGGAAGGCGCACACGGACCCCGGCGACCGCTGTGTGACTGTGGCGGAGAAGTACGGATGGATCGCCGGACTGGGCAGCTTTCTCGCCACGCGGTTGCTCCGGCCGGCCTGGAGCGGCGTTTCTCGAAGCTTGCTGGTGCTGCTCCTCGGCGCGGGGCTCCTGCCGGCCGGAGAACTTCCTGCGGGCGTCAAGGCCGCGGATGTCTTGCGGCAGATGGAGCAGGCCAACGCGCAGCGGCAGGAGCGCCTGGAGTCCTGGACCAGCGTCCGGCGCTACCGGGCGGAGAACGCTCGCCTGCGTCGCTGGGCCACGGCTACGGCCGAGGTGCGCTATTCAGCCCCCGATGTGAAGACCTACCGGATCACGCAGCGCGCCGGCTCGACCACGATTGTGAATCGGGTGATCGAGCCGCTGCTCGTGGCGGAGCGCGACAGTGCCCGGGCCGGTGTGCGGACCGAAACGGATGTGTCCAGCCGGAACTACGAGCTCCGGCTCCTTCAGTTCGATCCGGCCAGCTCCTGCTACGTCTTCGAGGCCCTCCCCAGGAAGCCGGGAAAGTACAACTTCCGGGGCAAGGTTTGGATCGACGCCGGCTCGCACGGCATCCGGCGCATCGAGGGCGAGCCGGCCCGTTCGCCATCGTTCTGGGTCCGGAGAACCCGCTTTGTTCACGAGTATGCGCGCTTCGGAGAGTTCTGGTTCCCGGTCCGCAACCACACCGAGGTTCAGCTCCGGATTTTCGGCCGCTCCGCGCTGGACATCGAGTACGCAGACCACCAATGGCGCG